>Ga0222719_10001794_pt1 | contig 20365 bp, 29 predicted proteins | sample C33_34DmetaG_FD_165039 | JGI IMG/M metagenome (GOLD analysis project Ga0222719, IMG submission 165039) | Estuarine water microbial communities from San Francisco Bay, California, United States - C33_34D | ecosystem: Environmental > Aquatic > Marine > Unclassified | place: USA: California... | reverse complement strand
ACCAGGACTTTGAAAGTCAGGGGGTTCGAATCCCTCCGCCTATGCCAGTTTTTTCTTAACTGCACTCTTCGAGTGCATAATTATTTACGAAGGACACCCTGTGGTGTCCTTTTTATTCGAATAAGAAAAAGGAAACAATATAAAAATGAAAAAACTAACAATCTTGTTAGCCATCCTGTTTGGACTTACAACAGGCGCATCGGCTAACGACAAGACCCTTGAAGATAGAGTAGAGGCTCTTGAAAACAGTATGCCAAACATTCCAAATGGCTTTTTTGTCAATGGTGAAATTGAAGGCTACTATGACGACAAAACATATGACTCAGGTTGGGATTCACGAGGTGAATTACAAGTGGGCGTAGAAACAGACTTACCAGAGAATTCACTAAACATCGATTGGGCAGGTGCGTCAATGACTTATGACACACACTACTCTTTGGACACATCACTAAACAACACCGTGCAGGAAAAGCAAATTGGTCTTGGTAATGACACAGCAAGAATCTACTTTGGTGAAACGGATGCACAGAGAATGGGTTTCGCAAAAACTCCTAAGATCAGTGCTCCACTTATCTTCACAGAAACAAACTACAGAATCGATCACAGAGAAAAGACTGTATTAACTTTTGGTGGTTGGGAATATGATAACGAGTTTGACTTTGATTCATATAGAATTAAGAGAGACAAGCCTTGGGGTGTTGCACTTGGTTGGGACAATGATGGTAACGTGGGTTACTACACTGGTACTGTTAGCCTAATGGGATATGCTGATGTTTCTTATATGCGTATCGACGGTGTTGAAGACGCAGGCACAAAGGATCAAGAAGGTTATGCCGTTGGTGGTTCTTTACATAGATTTGGTGTTCCAATGCTATGGGGTGTTGAACTGTGGGACGACAAGAACACAGGCGCATACACAAAGGATGATCGTTTGGACTATGGCGTGATGTATAATGTAACAGATGCAACATACGTTACAGCACATAGAACTGAAAACGATGATCTTGGATATGATGGAAACTACTACGGTATTGTCCATAATATCTACCAAAACTATGATGAAACAAGGCGTCCTGACAAACAGGATGGAGTGGAAATGGGACTATACTTCCACGATAAGAGTGGAACAAACGTATATACTGGTGCGGCACACGCTGAAACACAACAGGTGTTGGCAAGCATTAGATATAAATTTTAGTCTTGACAAAGTTTGTATTTTGTAGTAATATACAATTATGAACTTAAAAGACAAAATTAATATACGAATGGACGAACTTGAGCATATGATGGATTCGAATCATCATTTAAAAGATGCAGAGGCTGTTTCTAATCATATCTCAAGTATCTCCAAATTTTGGAGTGTCCTAAGCGAAGAAGATCGAGATTATATTCACGGCGCTCGTTATGCTATAGAAAATAAGGTAACTTGGAATGAGAATACATAATTTTACAAAACCATTTTCACATACCATAATTTATGATTACTATTCGCCTCGTGAAGCAAGTTTAATACTCCAAGAATTACAATCACTTTTGCCTGTGATGGTTACAAAACAAGAAACTGGTGATCCGCGTTCTAATGGAATGTTAGGACTACAGTTAGACTGGCATTACAAAGAAGATAGATCAAAAAGTCATATCTTAAATTTTAATAGACAAATTTTTAATATTACAGATAAACTTAAAGAAAACAAGTTTATGACATATTTGGACATGAGCAACGAAGATCTAACGCAGGCAAACTACTATCCAGATGGCAGTGAATATCATCACCATGCCGATCATGCAGTTATATCTGCTGTATCTACCTTTTGGGAAGAGCCTAAAACATTCTCAGGAGGACAGTTGACATTCCCTGATTATAATTATACTCCTTACATGGAGAATAATACAGTAGTCCTATTTCCAAGTTTTGAACTACATGAAGTGCAGAAAGTTCAAGGAAATGGAAGATTTTCACTTAACCAATTTTTCTTTCTAAACCGTTGACACTGTCACTATAATGTGCTACAGTATTAGTTACTAATAAAGAAAAGGAATTAATTATGACCATGCACTTGGCCAGAGGCTTGACCACTCTTAACACTAAGAAGCCTAAGAAAAAAACAAAATTTACAAAAAATCAAATTGAAAAGTGGACAGTTGAGATGCGAGCACACAATAGGCAAATGCGTAGAGTTGGCTCTCATCATTTGCAAATGACTCTTGAAGAATATATTGATTATGTACACGGGCGATACAAACGTAAAACTACTGAATCTGTTGTTACTACACCCTGGCATCAAAGTGGTAACGAATTTAAAAGACCCACAGAATATTATCCGAGTAAGATAAGTGAACACAGTTTCTCACCTGCTACAAAAAAAGAACCAATGCAGTATACAGGCGAACGTAAACTTGTAGGCATCGCAATGATGCATAAATCCAATCTTGTTCCTGTATTTGCGGACGATGACGACAAAACAGGACAAAAACAAGCGACAGAATATGCACAGATGCGTAGGAACTAATGAATAAAGCAGTTACTAATTATTGGCGAAAAATTCGTAAACCTTTAATACTTACTGGTGTTGTAGTAGGTGTTGGAGTAATGAGTTACGGTGCTGGAACTTTTAACCCTAATCCCTGGATACAAAACAGATTAACGAAAACAGTTGAAAGTACAATGGTCTCTGAATGGCAAGCATTTGGATTCCAACAGCCAAGTATAGAATACAACAATAACATTGAATTTGTTACACAGTTAATTAAATGTATTGACTACATCAATCTACATAAACTACATCAAGAACGTGTACACAAAGATATTATCACAGCAATGGCTGTACTTGAAACAGGTTGGGGTCAAAGCAGATTTGCTAAAGAAGCAAATAATTTATTTGGTATAAGAACTTGGGATCCAAAAGTTCCACAACTCAAACCTTTAGAATTGCCAAATGCAGATTTTGGTGTGAAGAAATATTCTACCAAATGTGACAGTGTTGAAGACATGATCAATATTATTAATAGACACCCTGCATATGAAGATTTTAGAGTTGAAAGACACATTCAAACAGAAAGTGGAAAAATTGATTTAGACAAACAAGTTAATTTATTGTCTAAATGGAGTACCAATCCAGAGTATACAACCCTTCTGAAATCAAAAGTAAAGAACATTTCTAATATTTTGGCAAAATAGTTCTTGACATTTTACCCATACTTGTATATACTGTAAAGATAATGAATAGGCTAAGGAGGCTAAAACTTATGAAAGGCGTATTAAAACTGGCGGCTATGGGTTCGTTGATTGCACTGTTAGGTGCTTGTTCAACAATGACTACAGTTGCCGAAAGAGAAACTTATGCACAACCAAAATGGTATGCAAAGTGTAAAGATGCTGGAACTGAAGGTTGGTTCTGGTGGAGCAAAGACTATGCATATGCTTGTGGTGCTGGTGAAAGCATTTATGCACAAGCGGCTGAAGAGCAAATGTATGCTATTGCAATGAATAATTTTGCAAAACGTATCAACAGTAAAGTCAACTCAGAAACAAAGATCCAATTTACAAATGATGTAAAAGATACGAAAACAGTTATTTCGTATGTTGTTGACAACACTGTAATTAGAGAGCATCTCAATAAAGAAAGTGGTCACTTTACAATGGGTGGCAAACACTATACATTCGTAAGATTAAAAATGTCTGCGGAAGTATTTGATGCATTGATCAACGAGGCAAAGACACAGAATCAGGTACAGTAACATGAGGAATCTTGTGTTACTTGCCCTAACTGTATCCTTTTTAGGTGCGTGTAGTTCAACACCTAAAGTTGAGTTGGCTGATCAATCACAATATTGTTATACAGATCAAAAAATTGTAAACAAAAACAATGAACAAGTCAGCAGTGAAACTGTTCTTACTTGTTCGGACAGAGTTGACCTGAATAACAGTATGATTGTAAAGAGTGGAATTGCAGATACTTGTAGAGAGTATTGGTATAATGTACACATCAACGGCAAACTTAGATATAAAAAAGGTTACATCTGTAGAAAACTTGATATAAATGGAGGTCATGGTGGTTGGGAGATTGTTAATCCTAAGTTTATGCATTAGTTTTTTAGGAGCCTGTGCATCACAAAAATCTACTTACATTAGTAATAGTGTAGGAAGTAGTGCAAACAATTCATATTCTCCTAACAAGAGTTACGTTAATATTGTGTCTAACTTCTTTAGTTGGAAAATGCACAAACTACCACATGAAGACCAGATCAAACAAGAACAAGCAATTTTCTTTGCACTTGATAACAGTGAAGAAGGTGAAGTTATTGAATGGTTTGGAAATAATAAGAATCATAGCCATGGTAAGGTTATGGTTGCAATGACCTATCCGCAAGGCGGCGGATACTGTCGTGTAGTTCTATCACAGATAAATTACAAGGATAAAACTCGAGATTTTAAAGAAACAGCCTGTCGAAATGGACCAGATAATAGATGGCGGTTTATCAGATAAAGTAGTGTTTATCGTTGGCAATAATCTACGATAAATATTAAGTTAGGAGAGCATATGTTTTTTGGTATTATTACATTTTTAACTGCACTAACTATATCAGGTGTAGCAATCTATTACAGTGTTGCAGGATTAGCGGCTATTTTTGCGGCGGCTGTTATACCTATCATTGTTATGGGTGTTTCATTAGAAGTAGGTAAACTTGTAACAGCAGTATGGTTGCATAGGAACTGGAGTCGGGCTTCTTGGTGGCTAAAATCATACCTGTCTATAGCAGTTTTCGTTCTTATGTTTATTACCTCAATGGGTATATTTGGATTCCTTTCTAAAGCACATATCGAACAAACAAGTCTATCACAAGAACAAGTAGCACTGATTGATACACTAAACGATAAAGAAACACGCAGTCAAGGAAAAATCGACAGATGGCGTGGTGAACTTGATCGCTTACTAAAAGGTGAAGATGTACGTGTAGACAGCCTAATTGAAAAAGAACAAGAAGGCTTAGACAAAATTTATGCTCGTATTAAAGAAGCAAAAGATGCTCTTAGAGCGGATGCTAAGTTTGAAATAGAACAGCAACAATTAAGAATTAAACAAGCACAGGATAGACGTGACGCAGAAATTGCCGCGGCTGAGAAAAAGTTTGAAGGAACACTTGGTGGAAGTAAACAATACGAAGAAGCAGTTACAAAAGCAAAGAACAACGAACTAAGTGTTGCATCAAGGGCACAGGCAGAAATACTAAAGATTAATACAAAATTAGATGAAGACCTTGCTAAGATTGACGCCAAGTATGCTACAGAAATAGCAGGCATTAACAAAAGAATTAACGATTTACGTAACCAAGCAAACAGTAAAACAGAAGACATTGAAGGACGCATTGTAGAACTTGAAGGGTTTATTGAAACTGAACAAAAAGTCATTGATGCAGTTAATGAAGAAAAGTTTGGCTACGAAAAAGAATATCGTAAACTTGAAGCAGAAGTTGGTCCAATTAAATATATTGCTGAGTTTGTTTACGGTGAACAAGCAGATCAAAACTTATTAGAGGCCGCAGTAAGATGGGTGATCATTATTATTATATTTGTATTTGATCCACTGGCTGTGTTGTTATTAATTGCCTCACAGTACACATTTAATTGGTACAGAGAAGAAAAAGGTCTTAATGGTCCCGGAGGTGGTTCTAAGCCGGGAAAGCCGATAGAGGTTGATCCTAAACCTAATTCCGATATTGTTTATCCTAAACCAGAACCTTTAGACACAGAAGAATTTCAACAAGAGGAAATAAAAGATGAAGACGACAGAAGAGAAGATAGCAAAAACACAGAAGAAGGAACTAAAGCACCTGTCATTGCACAAGATGAAGAAAGCGTTCAAGGACAGGATGAAACTGATCCAACTGTGGCTGGAACTCAAGAAGAACAAGACCTAAAAGTTGCTGAAGAAATAGAAAAAGCAATGGAAGGTGACGGCGACGATCTTGACAAATGGAATAACTGGGTAGACGCGGCTAACAAAGAAGCAGAAAAACAACCAGAAGATGATATTCCAAACACTCGCAACAAGATTTTTTATGGAAAAGAATTAGATCCAGAATATCAAAAAAAAAGACAGAACGAAGCCAAAAGTTACATAACGAAAGTAAGCAACAAACAAATCAGATTGAAAACAAAGGACGAAACTGGAGATTCACAGAAGTAGTTGGTGACGGCTATAATCAAAACAGTGAACAGACAGATAATTCACTTTTCAAAGAAGTCCTTAAACGACGCAAATAAGTACATGTATGTCAGACACACTTAAAATGAATTTGATCACTCCTCCTGATACATTGCAAAACGAAAATGTCAGTGTCCTGATAATCAATCCAAGTGATCATGACAAAGATAGTTTTAATAATGTAGCCAAAGATTTGTCTCATTCAATTAACCTTTATCTATATGAAGAAACACATGACGATGTTTCTTGGCTTATTGATGTTGCACAGAGTGTAGATTACATTATACTGAATATTGATCAATCTAAAAAAATTGATTGGTTAGTTGGATGGTTGTTAAATTTTAGTAAAACTTTTTACTTGACAACCATGGATCATATGCCTTATAATAAACTTAATGTTAATAAGGCCTATGACATTTCTCAAGTAGTAGAAGGAGTAAATTACTTTGAAGAAAGAGCAAAGGAAAAAAGGACTAACAGTAGAAGTTCGTAATAATGATATTAATGGAGCACTTAGAAGGTTTAAACGTAAGGTAAATGAAGACGGGATTTTACAAATGTTAAAACAAAAAGAATTTTATGAAAAGCCAAGTGAAAAACGCAAAAAAGCAAAAGCGGCCGGTAAGGCTCGTTGGCAAAAGAAACTTGCTCGTAGGAAGGAAGAGTTTGGATACTAATGCTTAAAGCAGACTTATGGTTCCCAAGTATTGTTTGGGCAACGGATCAAATAGATTTTGATACAAAATGGTTAAAACAGTATGCTGATCAATTGCGTACTGCAAACCCGGACGGAGTTAAAATTAGTAATGCAGGTGGCTGGCAAGGTCGTAGCATAGAATATCCAGAATTTAAAGAACCTATCATGCCTCCGCAACTTAAGAAACTAAAGATACAATTAGACACAGCAGTACAAGAAGCCCAGCAACAAGCAGGATTTCCTCAACTACATCTTAATAATCTTTGGTTTAATATTAATGGTTACAAAGATCATAATTTATTGCATGATCATCAGGGCAGTTTGATAAGTGGTGTACTCTATACCAGTGTTGAGGAACCAGAGTTAATGGGAAATATTGAATTCCATAGAGAAGATTCTGCAATACATTATATACCCCCACTTGATAGATATAATCACTTTACAAGTCAAAAAGGATCATATGGACCAATTGAAAAATTATTACTGTTATTTCCAAGTTGGCTAAAGCATAGTGTCAACAGCAATATGAGTCAAAAAGAAAGATACAGTCTAAGTTTTAATTATGGTGCTGGCAATCCAGATAGAGCATTTTAATGCAACAGATAGATTTATTTACAACTCCGTTATGGAAGTTTAAACTTCCGAGCGATGTTGATATTGAGTGGCTGTTAGAGTTAGCATACAAGAAAAAAGCAGATACTCCCTTAAATGATTGCGGCGGCTGGCAAAGTTTTGATCAAGAACAAGAAATGAGTTTTACCTTTCCAATTCCACAAGGAATTAAACTACAACAGTTTCTCGACGATGCAATGAATAATATAGCAAGACAATTAGGACTTCCTATGATTAGTCTATTAAATTACTGGCTAAACATTAATCCGCCAGGAGCATATAATAATTTACACAAGCACAGAAATGCACTGCTTGTAGGCAACTTATACTTGCAAGTTCCAGATAAGAATAGCGGCGCTATTGAATTTGTACGTGATGACGATGCAGACTATTATGTTCCAGTAGATGCAGAATATAATTCTATAGTAGGTACAAGAACTACTATAAATCCGCAAGTGAGAGACATATTAATCTTTCCAGGCTGGCAACCACATGCAGTTAAAACAAATAAATCATCTAAGGATAGAGTAAGTCTATCATTCAACTACGGAGCAATTAAACAATGAGAATCGAACAAGATGTTAAGTTAGATTATAAAGATGTATTATTCAAACCAAAGCGTTCTAAATTAGAAAGTAGACGTGATGTAGATTTAACAAGAACGTTCAAGTTTCATTATGGTAATGAATGGACAGGTGTACCGATCATGTCAAGTAACATGGACGGTGTAGGAACATTTGAAATGGCCAAAGTATTGCAAGAACATAAAATGCTTACTGTGATGCGAAAGCATTATTCAGTAGATGACTGGAAAGAACAGAGTCAAGGTGTTAAGATGAAGTACCTAAGTGTTTGCACAGGTACAGGAGTTATTTGGGATAAAGATGCTCAAGACTATGCTACTATGAAAGCAGTCTTAGAAATGTATCCAGACATCAAGTTTATTACAGTTGATGTTGCAAATGCTTATCACGAAAACTATGCAGACTTTATTGCACGTCTACGTGATGCATATCCAGACAAAACTATTATTGCTGGTAATGTTATTTCAGCAGAGATGACTGAAGAACTTATTATCAAAGGTGCTGACATTGTCAAGTGTGGTATTGGTCCAGGATCAGTATGCACTACACGATTAATGACAGGCGTTGGTGTTCCACAACTATCAGGCATTATAGAATGTGCTGATGCGGCCAACGGTATTGGCGGACACATTATTGCTGACGGCGGTTGTGTGTATCCCGGAGATGTAAGTAAAGCCTTTGGAGCAGGTGCTCACTTTGTTATGCTTGGCGGTATGTTAGCAGGACATAAACAAGGTGGAGGCAAGATTGTAACCAAACACACTGCCTCGGGCGGTGCTTATAAGTTAGATAATGGAACTTATGTTCCGCACTTTGCTGAACAGAGTTTTGTTGAATTCTACGGAATGAGTTCGGATGCGGCTATGGCAACACATGGAACACGCAAAGATGGATACAGAGGTGCTGAAGGCAAACTTGTTTCTATTCCTTACAAAGGAGATGTTGAAGATACTTTAACTGAAATTTTAGGCGGCGTACGATCTACTTGCACATACATCGGCGCTAAACGCATTAAAGATATGCCAAAGTGTACAACGTTTGTAAGATGTACACAACAGGTTAATCAAGTTTTTAATCAATATAATGTATAATAGAAATATCAAAAATGGTAAAATAAATGCTTGATTTTTATGTCAAAATTGTGTATATTAGTAATTACAATGATAAATAATTGCGTAAGATGCTTGATAGGTCTTACGTATATAAACTTGCTTAATAAAGGAGGACAAGACAATGACAAACAAATCCCTATCAATTTTTAATCAACTAAGACCCGTAACAGTAGGTTTCGATCCTATTTTTGATAGATTCGAATCTATGATGAACGACGAGTTCTTTTCAGTACCAACAACCAATTACCCACCTTACAATATTGTAAGAACAGGTGATTACACTTATGATATCGAACTTGCACTTGCAGGCTTTGGTAAAGACGACATTGATGTACAATACGAAGATGGTGTTGTAACTGTGAAATCTGTACATAAGACTGATGAAAAAGACGAAAAGGACGGAGTACAATACAGAGGAATCAGCAAAAGACACTTTACTAAGTCGTTTACTATTGCTGACGATGTAGTAGTACAAGGTGCTGAGTTGAAAGATGGATTGCTTAAAATTGCAATGGAAAGAATCATTCCAGAAGCGAAAAAAGCAAGATCTATCGAAGTAAAATAAACTAACAGTTTTGCAGTCGGCTTCGTGTCGACTGCAAAATCATTGCAATAAATACTTTTAGGAGAAGTTATGCACGATACAGATGTATTAATTGATGAAAAGATTGAACAGATAGTTACAACACCTGATCGTTTCAAGGTAGTACTATTAAATGATGATGTCACTCCTATGGATTTTGTAATTGATTTACTTGTTGGTATTTTTAAACATTCTAAAGACACTGCTAAAGATTTAACAATGCAAGTCCATCAAGAAGGAAGCGCCATTGTTGGCGTATATACTTTTGAATTAGCCGAGCAAAAAAGCATCGAAGCAACTGGGTTAAGCAGACAACATGGATTTCCATTACAAATCAGAGTAGAAAAAGAATGAGCCTAAAAGAATTAACGTATGAACATCATCGAAATGCAGAACGTCAAGAGTTTGTAAAAATTTTAATGAGTGGATCAATTGATCCTAAATTGTACGCCACTTTCCTATATAATCAATATATCAACTATAACATTTTAGAAACAGTAGCAATGTCACAAGGAGTTCTTAACGGACTTCCAGATATTCGAAGAGCACCAAAGATTCTTGCAGACTATACTGAACTTTGGGGCGATCAAGTTGAACCACCTAAAACTTTACCAAGTGGTAAAGACTATGCAGATCATATTATGAGCATAGCAACAGAGTCCGAAAAATTAATGGCGCATGTATACACAAGACATATGGGCGACTTGAGCGGCGGACAAATGATAAGAAAAAAGATTCCAGGCAAAGGTACAATGTTTGACTTTGAAGATGCCAATGGATTGAAAACAGCAATTAGAGAAAAACTAAACGACAACATGGCAGATGAAGCAAAGATTTGTTTTGACTTTGCTACTAAATTGTTCCAGGAGATGATGCATGAAGTTAAGCCAAGTACCTGAGTTCCGAGCACAAGCAAAAGCCCAAGATGAAATACAAGAAGAACAAACACTAACAAAAGAAATTAAAGAACTAAGAAAAGAGTTGAAAGATATTAAATTACTTTTAACTTCAATTCTCATGCAGAAGGGATCAAAGTAATGATCTGGGATAAACTAATCGACTGTCAAGAAGAAATACTAAACATCTTCAACGAACACGCAGTAGAAATTGAAGAGCCAGGACTTGCTTATTTTAATCAACCCAAGAACGGTTGGATTAATAGGGTTTGGGCAAACAAAGATGTACGCAGAGCACATATCGATGTTGTAGATGTACGTGACTCAAAAGGTTTATGGATGATGCATGTATGTTGTTTTCCTGTGTTAAACAATGACGCACCTATATATGGGTTTGATGTAATTGCAGGTAAGAATAAGATGACAGGTGCATTCCATGATTTTTCACCAAGTCCTGATCCACAGCATCCGCTTGTACAATGGTACGAAGATGAAGTAAGTGATTTTATTCCAAGCAAGAAGCGTGAACTTCCTGAATGGGCACAGAACATTTTTACACCAAGTATGATTGCCGCAGGTAATGTAAGTTCAGAAGATGAAGCAGATGCTATTATTACACTTGCTCTTGCTAACTTAAAGGTATGGTTTGAAAGTGTACCTGAATATACAGGCTATGCTTCGACAGAAATTACCGCTGGCGCACAGAACTACTACTGTCACAACCAACAACAAAATCCCCACACGCCACGTGTTATGAAGTCTTTAGGCTTAAATGAAGCAGATGTAGACAAGTTCTGCACAGATATGCTCTTTCCAAAACTGGCATAAATACTGTTGTTATGAGATACATTGACTTCAAAGTTACAGAAATGGCCGCTTTATCAGGAGGCAAAAAAGACGAAAAGTACATTCCTTTCGTGCAACAAATGTTAGATAAAGCACCAACTCCTATTAGAATAGGTGACAATGGAGAAGAAACTTTAATACCAGATAAAGGTCAAACAGTGACTGATAGGTTTAGTTCTATTACTGGAACTATTGATAATAAACCTGTAACGAGGAAAGTAAATCAAGTTTTTAAAACTCCACAAATGAAAGCCGGAATAAAAGGCCAAGAAGTAGCCGATGACGGAACTGTTGATAAAATTGAAAACAAAGGTGAAGTAGTTGAAGGCATACTTGGCGCCGCGATTGTGTCAAGATTGTCTACTGGAAAAGATATACAAAATGCAGATGTATACAAAACTATTAGCGAAATGAAACATGACAAAGTTCAGGGAAGACTCGAAATACCAGCACAAGATTTATCAAATAGAAAAATTACAGATAAATTTGAATTACTTGTATCTCTTAAAGAAAGAGCATACTCAGATTTTAGTCAGCCAGAAAAACTTAAAAAACATATGGATCAAAGAGTTAGTGCAATAGTAGCCTATACTAATGATGCAGTAAGAAGATTTAGCAAACTGTTTCTTGAAAACGGCAAAGCAGATAAAGTGCAAGTTGTAAGTGACGGTGTGAGTAACGAAACAGGATCAAAGACTGATGTGTTAATGATCTATACTGATGTCAATGGCGAACGTGTTGTAAAACATTTTGATTTAAGTGTGAAGACTGGAGATGTAGGACAATTTGGTCAAAAAGGCGGAGGCAGAGGAACAGACTCAATGTTGGCAAGATTTGATCTTGTGCAAGATATGTTTAATCAGTTTGCAATAAATATTCAAGGAATTAAAGACAAATTTGAACAATCAGAAAATATAGTAGAAGCATATAAGACAGCCTATACTGAAGCAGAACAGATTCTTAATAATAAGTTTAAAGGTGCAAATGTAGAGAAAGAATCAGAAGTTTTAAGGAATCTTATTTCGGGACTTAAATTTTTTGCTACACTCGGTGATGATCGTGTTAGACTTGTTGATTTTTCAGATAAAGGATATTATGTTTTAGATTTTAAACGTCTATCTAAATTATATCAAAATGCAGACGTTGATTTAGGTGCAAGAGTAATTTTTAGTACAAGAGATAAAGGTGTAGGGAAACCAACCCTTGAAATTTATAATAAATTAGAATCTAAAAAATCAAAAGCAAAATTATTTCAAATAAGAATGTATATGGACGAAACCGGATACGTTCGCAATTATATTGAAAAAGGACCTCTACTTAAGGTATTAACTAAGGTTCGAGGCAACTACTAATATTAACAAGTAATAAGTGCTGAAGTGCAGTAATTGATCTATTGCATTTAATACCCAAAACTGTCTATCATTATTAGTCCAACCAAAATATGCTCTGGTGTGTGTCTTTGCAAAGTCTATATGCCAGTGGCAAAACCAGTCGATTAAACCGCATACAAGCGCCGTACGCGGGTCTACAAAAGACAATAGTACTAAGACAGTACCTAAACCATGCGGTATGTAATGTTGTAGATGTGCATACTTTCCAAAGTAAGAGAACTTGCCTTTGTCTTTTGGATAGGATAAAGGTTGAAATCCGAGATCAATAATACAGTGCTTTACAACAAGCAGGAACAGTGCTTCCATACCAATATTTATATAAATAGTATTACAAAGGGTTCAAGGAGGGCAAACAATGGATTTTTTAGCATTTGTTGGTGAGGTAGGATTTCCGATCGCAGGAGCAATCGCGGCCGGCGTCTTTGTATTCACAACATTGAAATTTATACTTGCTTCTGTTACAGGTAGTGTAATGGGATTGAAAAATATCATTAATGCTCTTGACAACAGGGTGCAAACTATGAACAATGACCTAATTAAAGTTGATGCACTAATGAGCCATGTAGTTGGGGTAAAACCTAACATAGAACGACTTGCGGCCAATGAAGGCAAAGAGGACGCAAGACGAGATTAGAAGAAGGAAGTCAAATTATGATGTGGGTAGATTACACAATCGATCAAGTAGGAAAAAATTTTAAAGTTAAAGGTGACTGGGAAGGTGAAGTAATGGGGGTGCAAAAAGATGGTACACCTAAAGATCATTACCTATACAAACCAGGCGATAGATTTATAGTTAACGAAAACGGCTGGTTATGCTTTGTACCAAGGGAACAAGATGACAAGTGAGTTAGCAATAGCAATTAAAGACTTTGGGTTTCCTATTGTTGCGGCAATGGGTCTTGGTTACTTTGTTTACTATGTATGGAAATGGGTAACAACTGAAATTAAACCTGTACTCGGAGAAGCAAACACTACTCTTATAAAACTTGTTGACCGCATTCGTATGTTAGATAACGATATGATACGATTAAGCACTAAACTGTCTATGGTGTTAGAATACTATCAGCAAAAAGGTATGCACCCTGACAAAGATCTTGAAGCAATTATTAAGAAGTATCAATCTAAAAGCGAACAATTTAACAGTACAGGTAAAAAGTAATTACTTTGTTGAGGCTATAAACACTCCATTCCAATCTTCAGGTAAGTCTTGTGTTTTCATATATTCACAGCGTTCAATCCACATGTCATAGTATTTTGACATTTTTCCGTCAAACTGTTTAGTTAAAAACTTACACTCTTCAATTGCATCATCAAACTTCTGTTGCTGATATAACTTGTGCATACCTTCATGTCTGCGTTGTGCTTTAGTATAGTGATGTTTAGTATCACCTAACACTGTATAAATGCTTAGTCCAACACTCTTGCCTTTGACTTGTAGGTCATCTACTTTTAGGTAAAAGAAGTTGTCTTTAGTTGCTTCATATGTGCTTTCTCCTACGAGCAATAAGCAACCGTATTCTTTACACTTGCTTTCGATTCTTGCGGCTGTGCTTACAGCATCTCCAAGAACATCATAACTGTGCCGCTTAGTTGATCCCATTTCGCCCAGATAACCCAAGCCGGTATTAATACCAGCACCCATGCCCACCGGGGGTCGTCCTTCTGCGGTGATTTTTTCATTGAACACCTCCACTGCTTTAAGCATCTTCAATCCTGTTTCAATTGCTGTGCGAGGATGGTGTGGATCATCTATAGGTGCATTGTGTATGTGCATACTTGCATCACCAATGTACTTTATAACCATACCATCTGAATCAAGTATAGGCTGTGTTATTGCGTCCATATACCCATTCATTATTTTTGTAAGACCTTTTACATCATCACCAAATGACTCGCCTAACGGTGTAAATCCTCTTAGGTCTGAAAATAGTATTGAAACTTCTTTCTTCATACCTTCTTTGATAAGTGCTGGATTTTCCTGTAGTAGTCGTACCACTGTAGGGGAAGCATATCCTGCAAACTGTTTTTTAATTGCTTGTTTCTCAAAGAACTCTTTTGTGAATCTATTGAATATAGCATGAAATCCTGTGAGTGTAGTGACTAATACAATCCAACTCCAGTCCCATAATTGTAAGTTGTCAACAAAACTACTGTACGACCAGTAAATTGTATAAGATGGTACAGCAAGAATAGCAATACCAGCCATCCAATAAGGTGCCCTAATTGCCAATACAATTACAACTATACTTGCCAATATTGCAGTGATCCACTCTACAAATGTAGCATAGTCTAAACGTACAATGTTATCACCATTGATAATAGTTTGCAATGCTGTTGCAGTTGGTAAATGACTGTACGCTTCACCGTTTGGTGTAGCGACAACTCCTGCAAGTCCTTCTGCTGTAATACCTATAATAACTGTTTTGCCTCGCACACTTGAATAATCTTCATCTGCAACTGAAAGTGTTTCAAATTGTTTGTTCCAACGTAACCATATACGTGCATTAGGATCTGTTTGAATAGTAGCATATCCTGGCACTCTTAATGCTATAATACCACCTTCTCCTGTTTTAACTTGATAACTTGGATCACCTGTTGCTGATCTAATAACTTCAATAGCGATTGCTGGATAAACATCATCACCTACTCTCATTAGTAGAGGTATACGTCTAAGCACACCGTCTATCTCTGGAGCAGTGTTAAGAACACCAACGCCTGTCGCTGTTTCTCCTAACTCCGGAATAGGTCCAAGCATACCCGGCCATTCATAGATCCAAGGCATAGGATCGCCTATCTTAGCAACACCTCTTGGCACTGCATTGCGATTAGTTTGAGTTGTGCCCACCTGTGCAATTACAATACCACCTTGTGACAATACACCTGCAAGTGCTTCGTCACCACCAAGTCTATCTGGTTCACTGAACAGTATAGGAAGAACAACAATACCAGCACCATTGTCTATTGCCTTTTGCACAACGTCTGCAATAACTGTTCTATTCCATGGCCATTGACCATACTTTTCAATACCTTTTTCGTCTATTTCAATAATTGCTATGTCTTGTGATACTGTAGGAGTATCATACTTTTGAATTAAATCAAAGGACTTAAGACGCATAGTTTCTTTTATAAACGGGTCTGAAAAACCTATAAAAGAAATTAGTGTGAGTGTGATTAAGGCGGTTGCCCAGTGTGTTATCCATTTCATATTACTATTTACCTATACGTTAATTTACCTAAATTTACGATAAATATTAATGGAGGGCAATAATATGAGGGCAATAATTCTCACCATACTTCTGACTTTTACGGTTGGCGCTTCAGCCAGTGAGTTGGTTCATGAATTTAAAAATCCAAGTTTTTCAGGTAATGGATACAGTAACCATGTACTTGCTATAGAACAATTACAATTCCAACGTAAAAAAGATCTAAAAGAAAAAGCAGAAGCAGATGCCGCTAAAGCAAAACGTGAAGCAGAATCAACAACTCTTGCAAAATTCTTAAACAACGTTGAATCACGAATTTATGCTCAATTATCTAAACAGATGGTTGACAATATGTTTACCAATGATGGCGATACCACAGGTACTGCTACCATTGAAGGTGCTACAATTTACTGGGTAAAAGACACAAGCACTGATACAATTACTGTACAGATTACAGAGGATGACGGGTCGTTTACTGAAATAATTGTACCACTAAGCGGGTTTGGATTCTAATGCGAATAGTGTGGCTAATAATTGCCGCAATCATATTAAACGGATGTGCGGCTACTATGTCAAAGCAAGACTGGAAAGATCCGGTTGTTGCAAGGACACCTTATGAAAATATATTAGACACTACACCAAAGTTAGACGGTGAAAAAATCACCATAGCAGTATACAGTTTTACGGATAAAACAGGACAACGTAAACCCAGCGATTCATTCAGCCAATTAAGCAGTGCAGTTACCCAAGGTTCAGAAGTTTGGGTCATCAATGCATTAAAGAGAGTTGGTGACGAAAGTTGGTTTACTGTTTTAGAAAGAATAGGCTTAGATAATCTTGTAAAAGAACGACAGTTAATACGTTCAACGAGAGAAGTTTATGAAGGCAAAGAAAATCAGGCAAAACTAAAGCCAATGCTATTTGCAGGTTTAATACTTGAAGGTGGTGTAGTTGGCTATGACAGTAACATTACAAGCGGCGGTGTTGGAGCGAGATACTTTGGTATTGGCGCAAATACAAAATATCGTACTGATAAAGTTACTGTATCGATGAGAGTAGTAAGTGTGCAGACTGGTGAAGTATTATTAAGTGTAGCAACTGAAAAAACTATTGCGAGTCATGCGTCAGGAGCAGACGTGTTTAGGTTCCTCGATCTTGGTACTAAAGCACTTGAGTTAGAAACAGGTGCGGCAGTAAATGAACCTACCAATTATGCAGTGAGAGCGGCTATCGAAGCGGCTGTTGTTGAATTGGTGAACGAAGGAGAAAGAAAGGGACTTTGGAAGTTTAAAGTTTCTAAAGAAGTAGAACAAGAAGTTAACATTGAAAAGGAGAATGATAATGAATAAAAGATTTTCATTACAAACGGTCTTTCTTGTTTCGATGCTATTCTTTTTGTCCCCAGCGTATGCGAATGACATTTATATTCAACAAAGCGGTGACAATTTAGATTTAGATGTGACACAAGATGGACAAAACAACGTGGCTGGTACAAGTTTGCAAGGTATTGAACTAACAGGCGGTACAATGACATTTAGTATAAACCAAGTTGGCAACAGCAACATAGTATCTGCTATCATTAACGGCAACACATACACGGGTAATATCGATCTTACTGGTAATAGTAATGATGTAGCATTACTTTGTGACAGTGCTGGAGCAGGAAACTGTGAAACTGTAAGTATGAGTATTGATGTAACTGGCGACAGTGCAGATGTAAACGTAAGTATTGGTCAAAGTGGTGATGCACAAAACTTTGTTGGTACAATAGATATCACAAGTGCGGCATCAGAAACAATCACTTTAACTGTTGACGGTACAAATGCTGATGCTGACATTGATATTACCAACAGTTTAGGTAGTGCAGGAAACACAGCAACTTACGATATCGATGGCGATGGTGATGTAAACGGACACAGTCTTTCACACAATCACACTGGTGATGGTGCAGTTATTAACATGACACAGAGTGGTATCTACGATAACGTAATTGATGTTACCACAAGTGGTGATAACGCGAATATTGATATAACACAAAGCGATTAATTAGTATGTTACGAAGTATTGTAATTTTATTCGCTGTGCTATTTTACACAACTGCTCAAGCAAACATCGGTGATGTTATAGAGCAGAAGGGGGATACTGTGATTGAACGAGATAAGAAAGTCATACCTTCCCAAAAAGGCACAGGAGTAGAAAGTTATGATACTATTGTAACTACAAAAGGACAAACTGCAATTCAATTTGTAGATGATACAAGGGTTGATGTAACAGAACATAGTAAATTAGTAATTGACGAATTTATATATGATCCTAATACATCAACAGGTAAACTTGCACTCAAAGCCAGTCTTGGAACTGTAAGATATGCAAGTGGACAAATTGCAAAAAACTCAAGACAAAATGTAAAAATTTCTACGCCGACGGCCGTTGTTGGTGTTAGAGGTACAGACTTTAGTATGACAGTTGATGAAACTGGAAGTACTATGGTGATTCTACTACCAAGTTGTACTGTTGTTAACAAAGAAAAAATTTGTGTAGTAGGAGAAATTTCAGTGGAGTCAGATGTAGGTACAGTTATTATGAATAAAGCCTTCCAAGTAACAACTGTTGATACACCGAAATCTGCTCCACTGAAACCCTTGTTGTTAGATCCGAACGACACGTTCATTAACAACTTATTAATTATTCGTAAACCTGTGTTTATTGAAGAAGAGTTGGAATACAATCGAGTAAGAAGTTTAGCAGATTTTTTAGGAATAGACTTTTTAGAATTTGACGAACTTACTACAAATTATTTTGCTGAAAGCGAAAAAGATTTATGGATGACAGATTTAGATATAGATTTTTTAAGTCAAAACTTTCTTGCAGATGTATTAGATCAACTTAATATGGCTTTGGCAAGATTAATGCGTGGCGCTCTTGATGAACGTACACAGGGAATTCAATTAGGTAAAGATCCTGAAACGGGTATTGAATTGTATGATCAAAGTCCTGATTGGGTTATACGTAGAGATGACGGATTAGGAAACTTCTTTGAATTACGTTTAGATCAACAGTATGGTTACAACGTCAATATGCAACAGAACGACTTTGAATACCGAGACTATCAACTTGGAGATGGACAGAATGAAATCGACATTATTCAAGTTCAGTAGTAGTATTATTATTAGTTTATTGTTATATATAACTCCGGTTAATGCCTTGGATGTGCTGATCTATCACAGCAACTATTCCGACACCTACACCAACGTCAAAGCACAGATGGAAGCGGATGGTCACACAGTGACTGGTTCAACATCAAACACGGTAGCGAGTAACCTAATTGATTCCTATGACGTGGTGATTGATCTATTGTTTGACAATAACTGCGGATCAACCTGTCGTGGCAACTATGATGATTTTGTAGAGGCGGGTGGAAAATTAATCATAACCGGTGAGAACGAATCCTACTTCTCAAGCAGGAACGCCAACATCGAAAGTTTGATCTCCAACAAGTTTGGTGGAACACTCACCATAGGCAATGCCAGTGGAACTGTCGATACCTTCAACAGCACCTACACAGACAACACAGCCAGTTATACTTTGGCTGGTGGTGGATCACTCACTGGTGATGGTGAGTGGGTGGCCAAGGTGGGTTCAACCGTGGTGTGGATGACCTGGCAGGGCGATGACCTACCCTCAGGATACACTGGTGCGGTGTATGTGACAGCGGACGTCAACCAGTTCCAATCACAGTGGGGTGGTTCAGCCGCCAAGGCCCTGTACAGTGATTTGGTTGCTTATGGTGGTGGATCACTCACATATACATCAAGCATTTCTACTTCACAGCAGACTTCCGTGAATACTTCAAGAAGTGTAACACACAGTGGCAATGGCATCTACATCAATCAGGTTGGTAACAGTAATACACTTGACATCACACAGGACGGTAATGACAACCTGATAGCGGGTGGCAGTAGCACAACCAACGCTATTGTAAAGAGTGACATTACGGGAAATAACAATACCACCACAATGACGCAGAGGGGTGACAACAACGCAATACTGTTTGACATCACGGGTGACTATAATTCAACCACAATTGAACAGGGTGGTGCCGCAGGATCAGATGACAACAGAATAGAATTTAATGTTAATGGTGACCATAACGTTCTAAGCCTCACGCAACGGCACAACAATGGTGTGGGAACCAATGGACACTATCTTGGCTTGGACGTTGATGGCAACTACAA
>Ga0222719_10001791_pt1 | contig 20371 bp, 29 predicted proteins | sample C33_34DmetaG_FD_165039 | JGI IMG/M metagenome (GOLD analysis project Ga0222719, IMG submission 165039) | Estuarine water microbial communities from San Francisco Bay, California, United States - C33_34D | ecosystem: Environmental > Aquatic > Marine > Unclassified | place: USA: California... | reverse complement strand
TACATCTGGAACATGGGCACGAAGTCCTGGTTCTGTCCCAACACGCTTGATAAGTTCCTTGGCACGTTGTTGAGTAGTGCTTCTAATTTTTCTATTCCATTGTAGAACTGTTTTGTCTCCGCGTCCGTGAACTTGGCGGATCCTGACACGTCCTTATATGTTGCGTTGTCGAAGAACACGTCCGGTGATGGTGTAAATGACTCCACGTCCGCTCCCGCTTGGGCGTTCATATCAGCCAGTGAGTCTCCCACGTATGTGGTGTGGAATATTATTCCAACCTTTGCCCTGTCTATCTGTTTGCCCAAGTCTGATTGCTCTGGCACGGCATAGGTAATGGTGTTGGGAGTAAATGTTAGATTTGTTTTGCCGTCTATGTTCTTGCGGGTGATGTCCTCGTCTGTGAACAGTAGGTCTCCCTGGTACACTCCCGTCATGTCCAGTTTCTTGAGATGAACAAGACACTTGAGTAATTTCTGTCCCAGGTCATCCGTGCCGTGGTTGTTGGCTATGTCGCTTTTGGTGTAGTTGATCTTTGCCGCCTTGGCGAACACCGACTTGGTGCCGACGAAAAACCTGCCGTTGTCAGGGTTGATACCACACACCACCGCCGGTGCACCATCCCACTTCACGGAAACCTTCACGGCCTCTGAACTGGTTCCTTTTAATGTTAATAATAAACCTCTGAAATATTCTATCACAGCACGTCCACCCTCGTAGCCGTCGGTGATCACGATGTCCTCGATGTGCTCCAGGTGTGTCCTCTTGAATTCTGTAAGGACGTCTTCTATCAGCATGGGATTAGTCCTCTTGGTAGTCGCCGTCTATGGTTTTCAGCACGTTCTGTTTGATGTCTCTGTTCTCTTTGATGCGGGCCACACCTTTGCTGAACTTGGATGCGTCCATGTTCTTAAGCGCTGAGTTGAATCGTTTTTCCAGTTTGTATGCGGTGTCTTGGTCGAAGTTCTCTCTTATGTAGTGCATGAGTCTTATTGCTGATTCCAGAATATGCGATGCCCTACTTTCAACAACCTCTTCCTTGTCTCGTTTGAGAGGCATTGAGCTGAGTTCTTCTAGTAGACTTCGTGTGTGTTTCTGCATATCTAAGGTATTTACTCTTTATTGTAGCATAATAAAAGCAAAAGTCTACTGTGATTTTTTACGATAAACAAAGTATTTGCGTGAATTGGTGTCATCTCTTATGTCCAACACCTGTAGATTGAAGATTTCCGCCAACTCTATGATGAACGGCACGTTCCAACTGAAGAACTCTATCCACTTGGCCTCGGGTCGGTCGTGCTGTATTCCTGGGTTGACCCTGAAGAACATTGTGCCTCCGTCCGCCAACAGGTTCACACACCTGCCCACTTCCGCTATTATCTTGTCCCTGCTACCGAAGTTCACGGAACCCAGGCACAGTATCACATCAAATTTCTTGTCAGTTTTATAATCCATTGTGCTGACCTCGAGGTCCGCCTGATCGTTGTAGGGATCTATCCCGATGAGATTGTTGATCTTGCCTTTGAACTCGTTGTAGCCACAACCGACATCCAGTACTGCACGTGGTTTCAGACTGTTGACCTCGTCCACCAACGACAGTCCCGAGTACTTCCACTTCTTCATGTCGTTCTGCCAGTACTTGGAGAAGTATTTGTGTAGGCAGGCACTGTCTATCTTGTTGGAGTATTCCTCCAATGTGTCACATCGTTTGACAGTGACACCAAACGTCTCCTTGATGTATGGATCAGTTATCTTTGCTAGATCGTTCTGACTGTGTGCCAGTAGTTGTGCGAATATCTTCTTGTTCATGTACTGATAGTATATTATCTATGTGAAAAGGTCTATACCTTTTTCTTGATGGGCTTTGCCAGTATCGCTCGTGTGTTCTCTGTCATCACACCTGTGATCACCAACATGGGTCTGGGTCGGTTGCTGGCGTTGGCCGTGGCGTGTGGTAGGTTTGGCCAGTCAAATTTGTGTATGTCTCCTGCTCGCCATCTTTCGAACTGTTCGTTGCCGTACATTATGAACTGTCCTGGTTCCCAATCCTGTAGCATGACCATTATCCTTACCACGTTGTTGGGATCAGCATCGAGGTCGTACAGTTTGTCTATGTGCATGTTCAACACCTCACCTGTGAACTGTATGTGCAGTTTGGATTTTACGGGTTCCAACTCGAAGTGTTCGGTCATCCTCTGTAGCGTGGGGCACTTTGTGAAGTCAGCCAGTCCCCTGTATATTGTCATCTTGGGATCAGCACCAGCATTCCGTAGATCATTCTCTTCCGCTTCCACGTTGACGTTGACATTCTCCCTGCCCGTGCCTTCCCTGCGGTTTGCCCAGTTCAATGGTTTCGCGTCGTCGATCACCGACTGCAGTTCCGTCTGCCAGCCACCCGTGAACCGGCCCAGGTGTTGTACGCAGTCCGTGTCCCGGTGCCACTTGTTGAAATGGTAGTCGCTCCTTGCTTTAGACTCTTCCCAATTACTTGTAGACATATACCTGCACATCCTTCTGTGCGTAATTATGTATCTTTCCCTTGGTGTCTGGGAAACTTATTTCCAATAACCTGCAAAGGTCCACGTTGTCTTTGACTTTTGTTATCCTGTCTTTGTTGTCTCGTATGAACTGCATGGTGTCTCGGTTTTCTGCTTGGATGTGCCCCCACATCTTGTCCAGGTTTTCGAAGTGTCGGTAGTTGGGATATGTGATCGTGAACTCCCCACACAGTTTCCACCACTCCAAACATTCGAAGTCATTCCTATAGACCATCACAATGGGATAACCCTTGTCTTTGAGTTTGTCCAATTGGTGTGCGAACGTGTGTGCTTTCACGATCCTCTTGCCTGTGCCCGAGAAAGGGCCGTCCCAATCGTCCACATCGAACTCCATTCCCGGATCCCAGTATGCTCCGATGTGCATGAGGTGTTTGCGTCCAGGGGTGTCGGCATCGTGCCAATAGGTCCTGGCCTCGGAATAGTCGGTGTGGTCAATGTCCGAACTCCAGTAGATGTTCTTGACCACACTGCTCCACTTTGATCCCGGCGCCCCTGTGAACACTATGTACATTACTTGGTCAGCTCTTCCTTGTAGACGGCATTGTAACCCAACTGATCCCTACCGAAGTCAGCGAGTGTTTTCAAAGCACCAGGTGTGATGAATGACTTCAGTGTTCTCACCGCGGCGTCACCTTCAGCACCTGTTCTCCATTCGTACTGGCCGACCTTCTTCTCGATTGCGGCCACAGACTCAGGATCCTTGATCATCCTGTCAAGTGCGGCAACAAGTTTGGCCCGGTTGGGATTGCCCTTGTTGACCCAGAACGCTTTCTGTAGTGCGTCCCTCCAACTCTTGACCAGTTTGTATGCGTCATAGAAGTCACCGCTTGGTTCCACTCCGTATGTGGATTCATACAGTGCCTCGAATGTTGGTTCCGTGAAGTTTGGATCATTGTCGTGCTCGCCCGTTTTCACATTCAAGAGTCCGTGATGGAACCAAGTGTAGGCATCGCCTTTCTCAATCACTGGCATCACGTGTTTCTTGTATGCGGCAGGGTTCTCCCTTGTGGCATTCAGGTCACCCCTTATGAATGCGAGTCTTCTCTCGGACCCTTTCATGCCTTTCACCCATACGATTTTTTGTTCAAACGTCTTCACTGGATCACCGTTGGGTCCTGCGAGCAACATCACGATCGCCATGATCTCCGGAGTCATTCCAGATCCTGATGGAAACTGGATAGGTCCGTTCTTCGTGTCTGCCTTGTTCCTGGCGCCCACTATGATGTTGAGATTCATCTGTCCTATCGACTCCCAGTCCAGGTAGTTGTAGTCCACTGGCTCTATCAGGTATGATATACCATTACCGCCATGCGAGACTAATATTGTTTTGTCATCGAACCTCAGTGTGTTCTGGAATTCATCAGGACCCAGTATGTCCCTAGCCCCCGGCTTGTACACGAGATTGATCTTCTCACCTAGGTGTTTCTCCCATTCGGCCACAACTATCTGTGCCCACACGGATGTTCCACCTGATGGTTTTTGAGGCACGATTAGATTGTAGTCGGCCAAGGCAGTGGTTGTCATTATGACCAAAGCCATTATCGTTTTCTTAAGCATAGTCTATTCGACTCCTTTTTGTTATGCCCCAATACAATAAAAGTATAACACAGATCATTATGGAAATAAAGATCGGTCTTGTGATCAGATCCGTCATCGTATGGAGCGTTGTTAGTTGGTAAGTGAGATTGTAAATCCTGTCACTCAACAGGAATCCGATCAGCAGTGCTGGCCTGCTGACTTGGAATTTCTTACATAGCACTCCCAGTACGGAGAATGCCACTAATGTAGCGAGGTCTTCCCATCCGCCGGTGTATTGTAATGTGGCCCAGATGATCACTGCTAGGATGAAAGGAAAGTAGTACACGTATGGAACACGTGTAACCCACCCTGCGAAATATGCCAGTCCATAACAGATGACGGCGGTGATTATTGTTCCTAGCAAGAAAGCGAATGTCATGCTGTCAAATAATCTGTCGTCGTGGAATGTGTCAGGTGATCCCAGGTCTATGCCCAGGTATAAGAAAAGTCCCATCAGTATCGCGGCGAAACTGGCGCCCGGTATACCGAACAGCACAGTTGGAATGAACGATGAGGCCTTCTGTGCGTTGTTGGCCCCCTCGGCGCCAATCACGCCTTTGACGTTGCCCACACCAAACTTCTCCTTGGGATTGGCCGCAACCGTGGCACCGTATGCCAACCAGTCTGCCATTGCTCCACCCAGTCCGGGTAGCAGTCCAATGAAAGAACCTATTGCCCCTCCTCTGAGGCTGTCCTTCCAACAGATAAGTGTGTCTTTCATTCCCTGTTTTAAATCATGCCAACTGCCGTGTTCCGCCCGTATTGTTGTTGTCTTTTTCCTGTTGAACCATCCATCCCACAGTTCAGGTATGGCGAACAGTCCTGCCACGAAAGGTAATATCTGTACACCGTCCTCGAGATATCTCCATCCCATGGTGAAACGAGGAACATTATTGACATCAACACCTACCAGTCCTATTGTCACTCCTAACACTATGGCTAGTGTGCTTCTAACATATTTCCTAGTTGAAACGAATCCAACAGTCACAAATGCCAACAGCACCAGCGCCCACAGTTCAGGTACGCCCATGTACATTACAACTTTGGTGTACCAAGGCAAGAATAAAAATGTAAGTGATCCCCAAAACAATCCGTTGGCAGTGCTGGAGGTTATGGCGGCCGATAATGCTCGTGTTGCCTCTCCGTTCTTGGCCATGGGGAAGCCATCCACCATGGTTGCGGCCGCAGAGTTGGCTCCGGGTATGCCCAGTAGCACACCACTGAATGAATCACCGGTTGTTGATGAAGCAACGACTGCCACACAGAATATCACGCCCAGGTAGGGGTCGCCCACGAAGTAGGGCATGAATCCAAACAGTGTGATAAGACCTGTCGTTGCTCCCGCGGCTGGTATCAGGCCGATGATCAAGCCATAGACGATACCCGCCATTAATATAGCAAATTCCATATACTATCGATTTTTGGGGTTGATGTTGTGAACTTCCCTGGGAGCGTTACAACAAGTTATGTACTGTTAATTATATCCATCGACTATATACTTTATATGAAACTGAGTCAACAGCAGTTGCGCAGGATGTACTCACATCCGGATCCGGACCTTGATCTCGAGGACGAGTTCTGGCCCTTGATGGGCGTGTTCGTCACCATACTGCTGGGTTGGACTGGGTTGGTGCATTTCATAGACTGGCTGACGTTTGACGCCATACCGCTCTGGATGGAGCCATTCACGATCGCACCCTTGATATTCCTCGTGGTCATGAAGGAACGATACGACAGCATCAATCCCTTGCACTGGTGGCCCATGTTCTGGGGTTACAGATGTCCATTGCCAGAAGAGGATCACATAACCATAAGGCCCCTGGAAGCCGAGGATGTGTTGAAGAAGTACGGTGGCAGGATGAACGTGTTCATCGTGGATCACGAGCACATCAAGTTCCGTCGCCGGAAAGACGCGGTGATGTTTGGCCTGTGGTACTTCTAGATTATTTTAATTTGTTTCTAAATTTTTCAAAAAACAATTGGGCAAACCTCTCATGATGTTCAACCCCATAGTGCTCACCATCAGACGCTAGGCTAGGTTTATTAAAATGTTCACGCTGTTCAAACTTGTCCCAATATGGCCAGCAGTTGGCCAGTGTGTAGGTGTCTAAAACATTGAGCGCGTTTAGGTCGGGGTGTTTGACCTCCTCCATCGAATAACAGTGGAAAGTGATGGCCTGATTGATTTCCGCATACTTCTCAATCCAAAATACATTTTTCAGGAAGTTACCGACGTCGGTGTGTTGGTTTTGGGTGGCCAGTTTGCTATCCGCTCCATGCAACTGCAACATTTCTTTGTCATACCATTCCCTCCTGGTGATGGGAGGCCAACACAGAATTATAATTTTGGGATCGATGAGTTTTTGAGTGCCCCAAAGCCTGCGCACCAAAGCATCGCCTGACGCACCAGGTATACCCAGATTCCAATATCTCAATCTATCAGTGTTGTGTTGACGCAGGAAGTGTACCCAATGTTGATCGTCTTCCAACCCTTGTCCAAAAGTGTGACTACATCCAAGCACAACAACATTTTTCTTCCCGTCTGGCATTGGTGACCACTCCGGACACCTGTAACCATAAGAATTTGTCTTAACCTGATTCCATGGGCTCTTTGTGAGGTCCTGTTTATCCAACCCTGCGTCTGTGAAGAATCCGAACCTCATGATTATCTCCTGGCGGGTCTGAACACCGAGCCGTTGATCTCCTCGTACAGCCGCAACTTGTCAGACAGCTCCTTGACTATCTGTTGGTAGTCCGCTATCTGCACCTCGAGGTTGCCCAGTTGCAGTCTCAAGATCCTTATCTCGTCTTGAAGGTCTACCTTATTTTCCCTGCCCTGCATACGCCTTGTAACTTCTCTTCTTGTGCTTGTTCATAGAGCTCTTCTTGATCCTGCTCTTGTTCCTGCCCTGCGAAGTCTTCTTTGCCTTGCCTGGTGTGTATCCTGATGTGTTGTGTAATGCCATGTCTCGATTATATAGTAGACACAATTTACAGTCAAGTATATAATGTAAATAGTTTTATGATAAAGTTCTCCCTTAAATGTAAATGCTCCGCCAAGTTCGAGGGCTGGTTCCCCAGCAACGAGGACTACGAGAACCAACTGGCACAGGGCCAACTGTTGTGTCCAATGTGCGACAGCACACAGGTCAGGAAGGACATCATGGCTCCCGCGGTCGCCAAGAAAAGCACAGCCCGGAAGCGTGGTAAAGCCCAAGTCAAGGAGATGGCCGGCGACCAGATGGTGATGGGCGGACAGGCACGTACATTGTTGAAACAGATACAAAACCACGTGGAGCAAAATTTCGAGAACGTGGGCAAGAACTTCGCACGTGAGGCCAGGAAGGCACACAAGGGCAAACGGGATCTGGAGTTCTATGGCAATCCCTCAAAGAAACAAGTGGATGATCTAGTCAATGAAGGAATAGATCTGTTCCAGGTGCCAAAAGTCAAGGATAACTGATGACTTTTGACCAGGTAGATGATCAACCAGACTTGTATCAAGTAAAAAATATCATACCGGAGTATCTGCTAAAAGAACTCAAAAAATTACCACTCGAGGCAATGCCATTTACCAAACAGGAATGGCAGGATCACATCGCAAGGAGAAAGCTGGCAGTATTTCCAGGTAGTGTCCTAGCCCAGATCCAAGATACGATCAATCAAAAGCAGAACCAGATTGGCGACTTCTTATCAACGAAGCTCACCCACATAGATTCATGTTTTTGGTACGATCTCGAAGGATTTACCTTTCCCCCGCATATTGACAATCCCGGGGTGCGCACAGTTATGCAGATATACCTCAGCGATTGTCCCGGCAACGGTACGGTGTTTTACCAAATCAATCATGATGAAGTAGAGGACCGTGACGATAACCAGCGCTGGTACTACACAGGAACAGAACCACCTAACTTGAAGCGAAAAGAATTTGAATTCGAGGAAAACACAGGATACCTGATGATCAACCATCGAAGGCAACTGCACGGAGTTCCGGGTGTGTTGGGACCAAGCAAGACGAGGTTATCTGTTTATTGCTATATTCACTAGGTTTTCTCACCGGTTGACTTTCCACACGTCTTAGTATATAATAATGACTGATGCGTAGGATAACAGAGATTGAAACTCCGGCGAATCGTAAATTAACAAACCAAGGAAAAGGAAACAATATGCTAACAGGTATGTTTAATACACTTTTTCCATCTACTAAAAAGGAAAAGACCATGGCAAACTCAACACAATACGTTGTATACACTAGAAACTTCAAATCAAGAGCGAAACAGATCGGTGTATTTGCGGAACCGGCTTCTTCATACAAAGTGAATGGTGAAGTACACGGTGGTAAAATCAAGTTCAAAAACATGGCAGTGAAAAACACTGCGAGAAAGACAGCGACCAACAAGTTGTTATCTAAAGGTATTGATTTTACAGTTGAAGTGTTAGGTACAGCACCTAAGGCTTCTGCACTTACAATGAAATCAAACATCATTTCATTGTTGAAAAAATCAGGCAGAAAAGTGATCAACTACTCTGCTTAATTCCCAATAGTTAAGTTGTTGGAGTGGGCGATAGCAATATCGCCCTCTCTTTTAAGGCATAAGTAAAGATGAGACAAGAGTAACAAGACAAGACGCAGAAGACATAACAAACCTCCCGCCCTATTTTAGTACAGACTACCTCACAAAAATAACCAAAGAAGAAAGAACAAACATGAGCAACCAAGGAACAGTTAAATGGTTCAACGCCTCCAAGGGTTTTGGATTCATCGCCAGCGAAGACAAGGACGTTTTCGTACACATCTCAGCAGTGGAGGCCGCAGGCTTACACTCGTTGAATGAAGGCGACACGGTGTCGTTTGAAACACAGGATGGTCCCAAGGGTCCAAGCGCTGTGAATCTATCAGTAGCGTAGTATAAGATAAAGAAAGGGCGTTAGAGATATCGCCCTTTTTTTGTGACTATATTAGATTGGATGTTGCTGATATCGAACCGTCTGCGTGTAACCACTCTGTCTTGAAGTGTTCAACAGTGTCTGTGGCATCAGCTGGACTGAAAGGTGATGAACTGTCACCCCAAGCGCCGTCGATGGCACTCTTGAATGCTGTCTGCTCTGCTTCTGTGTTGAACTCGTATGTGACCACGAATGTTTGATCACTGTCTGCCAACGCTTCGGTCTTCGTTGGTGTTGATGTGCTGTACACAGATGTGAAACCAATCTTGGTGTTGGCATCTGCTGTTGATGAGAAAGTCTTAATAGTACTGTCTGAACCTCTCACCCTAAAATATCTTTTATGTTTCCATTCTGCGGCCATGTTTAATGCTCCTTAGGTTGTGTGTATCTACCATAGCGTAAATTAAGATAATGGAAGGGGCGGTAGGCGACTATCGCCCTTTTTTTGTGACCGCACTACAGGTGGTAGGATTTAAGATTAACTGTCTCACCAACCGAACCGTCTGGTTCTAACCATTCCGTCCTGAAGTGCTCCACCGTGTCCGTGGCGTCCGCTGGATTGAACGGGTAATGAGGGCTGTTGGCCCAAGCATTGTCGATAGCAGTTTGGAATGCTGTCTGGTCGGCATCTGATTCAAACTCATAGGTCACAGCCAGAGTCTGTCCGCTGTCCTCTAGTGCCTCGGTCTTGGTAGGATTATTGGTATCGTACACAGAGGTAAACCCAATCTTGGTGTTGGCATCTGCCGTTGATGAAAAAGTCTTAAGGGTGCTATCTGCTCCTCTTATCCTGAAATATTTTTTGTGTTTGTATTCTGCCGCCATATTTGAATCTCCCGGTTTGCAAGTATATTTATACTGTAAATACCTTTATGCGCGTAATCCACCTACATATCGAGGCATCCAGTCACTGTAACGCCCGTTGTCCAGGGTGTCCTCGTAACGGATATGGTTTTCCGCTAGAAGGATTTTTCAAAACAGCTAATCTTACCACAGCCCAGCTCCAAGAGATCCTCAAGCAATTTCCAGAGGTCACCAGCATCAATTACTGTGGTAACCATGGTGATCCTATGATGAATCCTGAGATTGCCGAGATGTGTGATCTGAAAGGTGTGACTTGCTCCATAGCCACCAACGGTAGTATTGGCAAAATCTCCACCTACGAAAAGATTGCCCAAACGGAAACCAAGATCACGTTTGGCATAGACGGTTTGAGTGATACAAACCATCTTTACCGACAGGGAGTAATATGGGACAACTTGATGCTCCGAGCACGGGCGTTCATCGAAGCGGGAGGACAAGCTACCTGGCAATTTATAATGTTTCAACACAACATGCATCAAGTCCAACAAGCCAAGAGGATGAGTGAGATAATGGGATTCAAAGATTTCTGCACTGTGGACGTGGGCAGGAATAACATGCCGGCAATTCAATCCGATAAAACAGTAAGCCACTGGATCTTGCCTCCGGACATGAATGCGAGGCCCACGGAGTTCGATGTTGATGCATACCTTGAAATGAGGTACGATCCATTGGACCTAACAAGCTCCACACAAGAAAGCATCAAAATATCATGCGAGCACCTAGATGGCAGTGTTTATGTGAACAGTGAGGGAGAGATTTTTCCTTGTTGTTATCATGGTTTTGGACACGTAGATCGACCGAAGGTGTATCTTGAGGAATTTGAACAGGTAAAGTCAACCTGGAAAACTAAAAATTGTAATCAGGTCTGTGCTGAATCTTGTGGTTTAGTTAGAAAATAAAATATTTCAACCAACGAAACCTCCTTTGCCGGGCACATGATTTCTCACAAACACCTGCAGTGTGTCGGGTTTCTCCGCACCTTGCCATTTTATGTCCTCGGCATGATATTTTTCATTTTTTTTCGACAGATTTGACACCGCTGACCACCATGATTGTTGGGCATCACTGTTGTTAAATGCTAGGGAAACTCTCAAAGTCTGGCCGGAGTCTTCTAAAGCATAGGTGATTGTTGGATTGTTGCTGGTAAGGTATGTTTCGTGGAACGCACATTTGCTGATGGCATCTTCTATACTGGTAAACTGATACAGTGATCCGTCCGGTAACCTTCGCTTGAAACGTTCGTGATGTGTGAACTCTTTTGCCATGTATGAAACTGTAGATAAGTACCACTATTTATGAGTGATAGTTTGAGCAAGACAAGACGCACACAGGTCCCCGTGTTACACACAGAGCTCTTCATGACCGTAATGCAGTCTCCAGACAATGTGAAAAGAAATCTTAAGGAACTTGAGTATAAAATCGAGAACTGTGAGAACATCGTGATAGTACACAACGAAAACATGGCGTTCCATCGTTTCTTTGACAGAACCTTTGTCGAGCTGGTGCAGAAAAACATCAAAAAGTTCACGGTGTTCGTCGAGGGAGAGGACGAGGACTTTCCCTTCCCTTACCAACAACACAACAACTTCTGCCTAGAAATACAACACAACAACCAGGGTTTGCCTAGCATAAATCATGACACCAAGACAAAAGATTTTTTAGTCCTGGTAGGGAGGCCGGTCGAAAAGAGGGCGGAACTGGTCAAGGCCATGGAGACACTAGATCTTCTAGAGAACAGTTATGTCAGTTGCAAGGCCGATGAGTTTGGGTGTGTGTATCACCTCGAAGAGGACATCGAGGGATATCGTGAGGATCCATACAGGCTTTGCCAAATACCTTTCATACCGCACTTCCAGAACTCCAAACTGAGCGTCGTCTTGGAGACGGAGATGGAGAGGCCCTCATACCAATTGAGCGAAAAAATCTACAAACCCTTGATGACAGAACATCCTTTCGTGGTGTTGGCCCCCTCTGGATATCTCAAATACTTGCGATCACTGGGTTACCTGACTTTCGATAAATGGATAGACGAGAGCTATGATCTCGAGCCAGACATTGACAAGAGGATAAAAATGTTAGCAAAGGTGTGTAAGGACTTTGTGAATTCTGACATTGATCTATTTTATCAACAGACGGAGGGTGTGAGACAGCACAACAGGAATAGGTTCTTTTCCGTCAAACCTCTCGGCATAGATATCAGACTGTCGCTTTCATCACCATGGCTGACAGGTGTGCGTAATATCGCCGTTGAATCCGAACTTGATTTGTTCCCTTATGATCCCCAGTTGTCACATGATGGACACAAATGATCAAAGCAATCTAGTTAGTGGTCTATGAATCATTTAGTGTAATAACCGTAGTATACCACATTGTCAGCCTTGGGATAACTTCTCCATGGATCAAATATGATTGTTTTGGTGTCTGTTGTTATTTGATCTGATTCATGCACCCTGACTATGACTTCAACGGGGTCATCGATGCCGTCCACTATCATTCCGCCATGTTTTTTGACGTAGTGTTGCACCAGCAATGAGTAGGATCCATCCACTAGAGCTGTGCCTGGTTTGTAGGAATCTGAAGTGAAGAACACGTTCTTGCCGTGTTTAAGGATGGCTGTGGCCATGTGTTCTGCTTGTTGTTCTCTGGCTGTCATTATGCTTTCAAACAGATCGTAACCCAGACCCAATTCTTTGGCCAACCATCTCAGCGCGATGTTGTCTCTGGGATGGCAGGCTCCGCCATCGCCCATGCCCGCTTTCATGTACGCCGGACTGACTATCCTCTTGGTGGACTTAGACAATGCCTGTGTGACTTTGTCAACGTTCATGTGTCCTATGTTCTGTGCGACATCCTGGATCATGTTCACCAATGCTATCTTGTTGCTGATGAAAGTATTATAGAATATTTTCATCGACTCCACTTCCTCCCATGTGCCCGATTCCACGCGTGGATAGTTGTCACACACAACGTTGTAGAAGCTCTCCAAAAGTTCGGTCCTCTGTTTACACAACTTACCTTTGACTCCCCATTCTGTTCCTATCATGATCATCTCTGGATTGACCATGTCATCAGCAACGGTGCCCATGGCTATCAGGTATGGATTGTATACCAGGCCTGTGTTGGTCATGATCGGGGCCAGTTCTCTCCTTACGGTGCCTGGAAGCACAGTCGATATCAGAACGATGGTCTGATGTTCTGAACAGATGTCGTTGATCCTGGTGAGTGTCTCCTTGACCGCGTCATAGTTGAAGTCCTTGACCTCTCTGTCACTGGTTGGTTCTCGTCCGTCATAGCCAGGCTCATGTGGTGTAGGCACTGCTATGAACACGATATCCCGGTCAATGACTGTTTGCTTTAGATCTGCTTTGATGTTTACTAGATCACTTGTCTTGGTCACGGTGTCGTACCCCGTCACATCGAATCCCTTCCTGGCGATGGCTTCCGCACATGGCATGCCAAGTTTGCCCAAACCCACGAAGGCAACTTTCTGTCTGTATAAAATCTTATTTGTTCTAAAAAAATCCATCATCACTCTCTGTCCAGGTCTTGTGTGAGACAGTGTATGCCCGTGTCCCAGAACCACCTGTGTCTGAAGGGAGTCACGTGAAGTTCTATGCCGTGCCTCTTCATGGCTTGCCTTACTTGCTTGTTTTCCGTGCTACACAGGGCATTCTTCTTGTCCAGCATCAGTATGTTTACCATGAAAGCAGTCTCGTTCACGTTGCCTATCCAGCTGTTGAAGTAGTAGTCCACCATTTCCACCAGGTCTTTGTTTTGCTCCATGCCTTCTATGAACCATTTGTGTTCTGCTGTCATCATCTGCTGTTTGAATTTATCGTCTTTCAACGTGATCTCCGCGGGAACTGACACCACTTCGGCATCTGGGAAGATACGGTTGTAATCTATGGTATCATAGGCCGATATGATCAGTGTTTCCGACACTGGAGCAAAGCACCCATCGGAATGTCCTTCACTCGAAGCCACGTGGATTTCCTTAGATGGGAACATCTTCGAAAATCTTCGCTTGATGCTATCGTGATCATCATGATAGTTTTGTGTGCCCACAATCATCCTGTCCCCCAATCTCGTGATAAATGACGAGTTCATGTAATCAATAGGACTGGCAACCACTTCGTTTCCCTGTTGGAGAGCGAGGGTGAAAATATCCTTGTAGAAACTGACCTTCTGGTCGAATACATATTTGTCTTGCTTCTGGAACTCCATCCATTGTTGACGCAACTGTTCGTCCTGCAGAGCATCTCGTGAATCGAGCTGTTTCAGGCCAGAGAACTCCATCCACGCGTGATTCAAATTAGGCAGTCCGGGATAGTAAAGTTTATCATCAATCATGGTCATGAAGTCTCTGGCGGCGATTGGTGGTGCGATGTATCCGTTTGATATCTTGAATCCATTGAAATTATCCGGCATAGTTGGTCTTATCACGTTGATACCAAATGATTCAAGGAAAGTGACAAGTTTTTTTATGTCTTCCTCTGTTTCTATGGCCAACGTTTCGAAAGTTTTCCTCAGGGCTACGTCTTTGATGAAATCAAACAGCTCGGGAGGATAGGCACTGCCCACCACACAGGTCTTGAGTTTGTTCCACTGGTGGGTGACCTTGAACATTATTCTCTCTCTATACTTGTTTTTTGGGACATACTTTCAATGCTTATTTAAGTGCTATTATAATAATAAGTACACAAAATGGAAATAGCCAGATACATCGACAGGGAATGGCACCACTACTGTGTGCGTGACAACAATGTGATAGACACACTGTTCTTTAACTTCGACGAGTTCAAAAAATCAAGTGCACAAAAGAAATTTTCATACCTGCAGGACTTTGATGCCAACTTTGACTCATTAAGATTACTCGAAGAAAAGATACGCCAACACATTCTGGTATCGGACCATGTGTACGTTGGGCTGGGGGAGCCGTTGGTCCAGTACAAGGATGAATCCAAACACGGTTGGGACAAAGAAAACAACATCGCAGAAGGACCTTACTATTACACGGACGATTTTATCAACAGATTCTCAAAATCAGACCCAGTGACTTTTTTTGCCAATCTTGTTTCGCATGTGCCTTTGAACAGACCAATGTTTTACCTGAACGACATGTTCTTCCAGGACAATAAAATTTATAGGAATTACAAGATCTGCAGGAACCTGCTAGGCAAACTGTCTACAACGTTTGACAAACAGTACCATTGGGAAATAATGTGCAGTCATAACGTCAGACTCTACGAGGCACTACAACAACATGAGGTCAAATCTAAAACTTTCTCCACCTGCCACGCACTGGGTATCACACACTGGGGGCCAGATGTCGTGGTGCCTTCAGACAAAAAATCCGGGGCAGAGTCAATAGATGCAGAAAATCACAATATAAGATGCAGTGATTTGATCGATCCCAGCATCTATAATCAATCCCATTACTCATGTGTGGTGGAAACTGTGATACCATCAGACAACAGGATGTCCATGTTCAGTGAGAAAGAGGCCAAGCCCATAGTGGCCAAGAGACCATTCATCATAGTTGGCACCAAGCATCATCTCAAGGCATTCCGGGGATTGGGATTCAAGACATTCTCGCCTGTGATAGATGAATCATACGACGAAGAACCGGATTTTGATAGAAGGGCGGGCATGATCCTCGATGCCATGGAACAGTTGTCACGAAAAGATCCCCAGGAAGTTTATAGAAAATTAGCGGAAGTGCTGGAGCACAATCATCAGCATTTCTACAACAACAAATGGAACAAAGAATTGTTAGAGGAATGGTATCAAGGTGAGATACTACTCAAAACATCAACAGAAACAACAATAAAACCGAGAATTTAATTTCTATCAGAGCACAGAAACTTGTAGATTACGGATTGATTTTTCCTGTGATCTGTATCACATAACGATCTGTTTCGCCTAAGTTGGCCGCCATGTGTTTGGTTGCACCCTGCCAACTGAACCACGTGCCCGCCGGTCCCGTGCAGTATCTATCCTCTATCCAGAGCTGATGTCCGGGGGCCGGGTCGTGCAGGAATACCATTATTCGCACTATGTTCTCTACCTCGGCCTTCTTGTTGCGGGCGTATGTGGGGTAGTTGTCCCTGTGCCAGGGCAGTATCAGTCCAGGTGTGTACTTGGCGAACGCATACACGGAATCTTCGAGATCGAAATAATCTAGGACATGACCAAAAATCTCATCCACTTCTTTGGGGATGAACACACCCTTGCCCACTTGCTCGAACTTGGGTATCAGGCATCCTATGCGGTCCTTGTATATGCCATAGTTGTGTTCTGGTGTGCTGAAGCCCTGTCTCTTGTCGGGATTCTCGAACCACGGTAATGATTCGTAGTCCGTGGCTTGCCAACGCACAGGAATGGTGCCTTGTTGTTGGTTCCAATCATTAAATCTGTAAGACATAATATGTGTAGATAATTATCAATGTATGAAGAAGTTGGGATTTTTCGGTGACAGTTTCTGTGAGAGCCGCGAACCACACAGTTGGTGTGTGTTGTTGGCAGAGAAGCTGGGACACCAAGTCACACATTGGGGCAGGGGCGGAGCATCCGTATGGAACACGTTCATGGAATTTGAGGATCTGCTGGAAAAGGAACAGTTACCAGACACCATGGTGTTCTGTTGGACAGAACCGTACCGTCTCTATCATCCTTCCGTGCCACTGGCCAAGGGTGCGGTGCCTTATCCAGGGCCCGACCAGAATCTATTCAAGGCCGCGGACATGTACTACGTGTATCTGCAGGACTACAGGAAGGACGAGCTGGCCTACAGGTACGCCCTACAGTGGTTCGACAAAGAGGTGCTCTCAAAGGTCGCCGATAAGAAAATCATACAGACGTGGAGCATGCGACCTTTCGAACTGTCTGGTGTGGAATGCGACTTGAAACTTAACACCGGGACGTTCATCAATGAGAGCATGTTGGAGTTCGCATGGGGAGGGCCGAAACCAAGCCCTGATTTCAAGTTTGACATCAATCTCGCCAATCACATGACTGTGGAGCAGAACCAAAGATGGGCAACTAAAATTTATGACAACATCTGTAGATAAGTTTGAAAAAGATCTAGCCGAGTTCACAGGAGCACCCTACGTGGTGACCACGGATTGTTGCACACACGCCATAGAGCTCTGTTTCAGGCTATTGGGAATAAAGGAAACAAGGTTCACAGCATTCACATACATCAGTGTCCCCATGACCATGCGACTGCTGGGAGTGGACTACCAGCTGTCGGGCACCTCGTGGAAGGACGAATACTCTTTCCTGGGCACGCCGGTGTGGGACAGTGCCCGTTGCCTCAAGCCCAGAATGTACAGGCAAGGACAGTACCAGTGCCTGAGTTTTGGACACGGCAAACCCTTAGACAATGTCAGGGGAGGCGCCATACTATTGGACAACCGAGAACATTACAGACAACTAAAGATGATGAGTTACGATGGCAGGGATCCGTCATATGGAAATTGGCGAGATCAAAAGTCATTCAGACAGGGCTTCCATTACATGATGAGGTACGAGGAGTGTGAAACTGCTATACCCCTATTGTCACGATACATCAGCGCTGGCATTTTCGAACACTCCTACGAGCCTTACACTGACCTCAGGGACATCACGATCGAGTAGACCTCTCACTAGCCGGACTAACATTCAACTCGATCCATTTCTTTTTTGTGATAACATTGTGCCTGTGATTCATTATGCTCTGCGTGTCTCGTGCGGAGGGACACATCCTGCATATCGAATGTGGTTTTCCGAAGTTGCTGATGAAGGACCCGATTTCGTCGTCGGAGCTTTCTGGTGTGATGCCTTTGTACTCCGTGTATGGAGACCATTCTTCTGTGGCAGGTTGATTCCAGTCAGACAACACACGATTGAGTAGAGCTATACTGCTACACTTGTAGATGCCGCCCTCATACAGCAATGGACACTGTTGTTGTATGCAGATGTCAAATGCGTCACTGGGGTTGTTGTTGTGTGGATGGATGGCACCGTACTTGCCTTGGTACGTCTTGATAAACTTGTCCGGGGCGTTGATCTGGAATCTCGTGCCATTGGGACCGATCCACCTATTGATGCCGTGCTCGGTTATGGGTTTCCAATCATGCTGGCCAAAAACATATTCCACGCTCTCTTTGGCGTAATCGAGATCCTGATGCAGTGTGAACTTGAACACGGTGTTGCCCACGTCAACACACCAGTCGAGCACCTCCGTGCGGTCTAGGAAGTTGACGGCGTTGGTCGTGAACCTTATCTGGCTGTTGGGCATCAATGATCTTATGCCATATATCCATTGCTCGCATTCGGGATTGAGGGTGGGCTCCCCTCCCATGATGCCAAAATCTGGTATGTGGAGTCGCTCCAACCAACGTGCCACCCACTGTCGGCCTTGGCTCCACTTGACACTGCCCTTCATGTTGTAGTCGCTGTAATTTGTGCATCCAGAACAACTGAGATTGCAGGCGTAGGTTATCATGGTTTCGACAAATGGTAGAGTTGGTTTCATCTTGACAGGTATTTACTCGTGGTCAAAAACATCAGAGAAAAAGCACGATGGCTCGCTATTGGCTCGCTATTGGGTTTCTGGTTTTTGACGATTAGGCCGAGTAATCTGGCAGAGGTCCGCCATAGGCCCGTCCCTTGATACGTTTACCGGCCACCTTCTGTGTCTTGCCGCCTATCTTCTGCTTACGATCTCCGGTACGTTTCATACGTCCCTTGGATTTACAGCTCGAGATCCAAGATGCCGGCAGTTTTGACTTGGGTCGGCTACACACACCCGCTGGTGCTGGTCCTATGTTCTCGTCTGTGTTGTAAACCTCGTAGATCTTCATCGCACGTGTATTTAACACATCCGTCCAGGTCAAGTTGATCTTGTGCAGAACAGCGCACCCGTCATTTCCAGCATCAGTTTCAGCATCAGGTTAAGCATAAGGTTAAGCATAAGCACTAGGTTAAGCATTCAGCATTAAGGTTCAGCACGGTAAGGTCAATAAATACCCGTATGAAGATCACTGAAGTAATCCTAGCGCCAACCAAACAGCAAGACACTAGATCTAGTGCCACAACATCAAGTGCCATAAGAGAAGACCAGACACAAGATCCAGTGCCACAGGACCTAGTGCCTGTGATGGTGAATGGTGAGATCGAATCACATCCAGACCATTCCGCCATCGCGGAGGGCGTGAGCCAGATCCTGAGGCGTACCAAGGGCAAGGCACCCAAGCAGGGTTTCAGGTGTTCGTCAGGACCAAGGAAGGGTCGTATAGTGGCCAAGCCATCGACCTGTTTCATGAAGACTGACCCACAGCGATCGGCCAAGATCCGTAAGAAGCGACAGGCCAAGGCCCGTGTGGCCGGCAAGAAACTGGCACAGACCAAACGATCAGGGGCGGGCTCACTGAGGTTGAAGGGTGCCCAGGTCAAGCGGGCATCACAGAAGGGACCGAGCTTCAGGGCCAAGGCCAAAGGTCGTTCACCCGTCAAATCCAAGATAGTCAAACCAAAGAAAAGGTAAAGTTGGATCCTTTGGTGATTTTGATTACCACTTTATATTGTAGTTGATCTCACCTTTGTCCACAAGATCCAGTCACCCTCACCCCAGCCACTTTATATTATATTACCACACACCAGGTTGACCGTGTGTAGATCCATGCTATTATGAAACATGATCACAAGGTTGCAGATTCCAGAGACCATTTATAAAAGCCACGTCAGTGGTCAATGCGAGGCGTCTGCGGTGATCTACAAGGAGTTGGCATGAAGCGGAAAAAGAATTACAAGTTGACCAAACGGGATTGGCTGATGCTTTTGGATTTCTATCCTCTGTCCATCCTGACTCCGGCTATATTAATAATAATCTTACTAGGAGCATTTGGAATAATATGATAGAAGGACTGGAAACGAAATCAATAGAGGACATCTTCGAGGAGATGACGGAAACATACACCAAGGGCGACTACCTGGAGGGCATGACCCGAGATGGCGATGACGCCCTGATGACGCCACAGACATTCGCGGACAGATTCCAATCCGTGTGCATGGGGTTCGGATACCGAGAGGCGGAGATAATACCCGCAAAGATGGAGATATTCGACTGGTGCCGTGACTACCTGCAGAACCTGGAGACGAAGTTCAGATGATAAGTTCAATCTTCGCAGGCATACTTTCGATCTTCACTGCCAGTGAAACCGTTGACGTGGGGCAAAAAATAATATCCGGACTGAACGCAACGGCCAAGATCATGGAGAAGACCGAGAAGAACGAGTGGAAGGCCTCAATGCATGAAGAGGGCTACCAGATAACCAAGGATTCAATCTTAAAAATGGGAGGACTAAAATGACAATATCAGAAACTCACAGACACCATTTCCAGGTGGCCGACATAGGTGCTTGGGACTTGGACCAGGACAGGAG
>Ga0222719_10001787_pt1 | contig 20388 bp, 28 predicted proteins | sample C33_34DmetaG_FD_165039 | JGI IMG/M metagenome (GOLD analysis project Ga0222719, IMG submission 165039) | Estuarine water microbial communities from San Francisco Bay, California, United States - C33_34D | ecosystem: Environmental > Aquatic > Marine > Unclassified | place: USA: California... | reverse complement strand
CTCCTGCTTTTGTTTTAATTACAGAATCTGGAGTGTTTTTCTGACCTCCTATTGTAGGACTTGCAGAGATCTTGCCTCCTCTTTGAGGAACTATACTTTTTATCCTTTGAGTTGTTTTGCTGTCTGTTCCTTTTATTGCCTGTGTCATTGATTGCCCAACCGAACTTGCTTTTGCTCCAACTTTTTTGGCTATATCTCCTGCAACTTTTTTTATAAAATTACCAGACTGCTGTTGCCCGGAAGGTGTTGGAGAACCAGAACTAGACATTCCGTATTCTTTCAATAAATGTTCTAATGTTTTTACTTCAGTAAACTTCATTTATCTTCTCTTATTCAATGATCTTACTCTTCGACTAGCAGGATTCATACGTTTAGTTCTTTGTGCTTTTCTGGCAATTCTTCCGCCCATTTTTGCTCTTGTCTTTTTGATTGTCATTCGCTTTTTCATATTAATAGGCGCACTACATTGTTGCGATTTAGAAACAACACGACCTTTACGTCTGCCAGATGTGCATCGAACAGCACGGACAACTTTGTTACCCATCTTACGCCAGACCATTCTGTTTTCGACTATTATATCTTTTGTTATTTCTTCTAAAATCATATTAAATTAATTACTATGCCTATTATAATACTAACCAACGAAGTAAATGTTAATCCAACAATAGCAATTATCCAACTTTCTAATTTGTCCAATCTGCTTTTTGTTGTTTCTTTAAACTCTCGTAACTCTGCTGTAATGCTTTCTATTCTTAGCATGTCAGCAATAATATGTGCTTCTATATTACCTGACTCAACATAAGGTTTTATGTTTTTATCTGGTTCTGATTTTCTTGGCATCGTTTATCTCTTATAATAAATCTTGTTTAGTAAATTCCATATTTACTGAAATTTTAGTATCAATTGTTCCACTATTCAATACTATTCCGTTTAATTCATCTGTCAAAGTAGTTATAGTATGCACTCCTTCTCTTTCAAAAGCAAATTTAAATATCCAACCTGCTCCTGATAATGTTGGTGCTCCATAATTTTCTAAAACAAATGCTCCAGAACCGCTAAGTTCTACGGGTTCATTCATCACAACAGGCATTGCTCTTAAGCCTATACATTGAACAACACTTTCAAAATCTTTTTGACTGTTGTCGCTGTAATCGCCTGTTTGTGTAATGTCTAACGTTGTAAACAATGAATAAAATTCTATGTTGCCTGAAACAACTTCAGAACTACCCATTGCGCCACTTCTTGTTAAACTCATGTGTGTCTCCTGTATATTACACTATTTATCAGAAGTTGTCGACCATAGGGCCAAAAAAAAGCACTCCGAAGAGTGCTTTTAAATTAAGTTATAAAAACTTAGAACGATACGTCAGCAATAACGTGTGCCGCTATGTCACCGTTTGCTAAATTGTCTGCACCTTCTACAATCATATTAACTGTGTCGCCACTAACTGCGCCAAGTTTTAATACTGAAAGGTTTAAATTTTGAACTGAACTAACTAATGCTGTTAATTGTGTTGCTGAAATGTTTCCTGATTGTTGTTGAAAACTTTTCAAAAATACATCTTTACCAATAAACTCACCAGCCGCTGCCGCTCTTCTATCCGTTTGTGCCATTTTTAATCTCCTTTTTGATCATTAAATTCTTCACCGAAGTGTCTAATGATGCGTTGTTAATAATATTTATCTAAAAACCCAAAAAAAATGGCAGTTAAAACCGCCATTTTTCTTAAATTAATTTAAAATTAACTAATAACCATTCCTGTTCCTGCTGTTACAGTTGCAGTTGCAAAGTTATAACTGTTTACATCGTCAGTGCCAATTCCTCTGATTTGTATCTGTAAAGATGCCGCGTCAAATTGACTTGCATCAACTATAGCATGTATTTCACCATTACTTGCTGATGGTATAATATACATAAGTGGTTGTATAAAACCTAATGCTCTTTCTACTGCTTCTCTTGTTGCATCATCTTCTGTTTGCAGGTCTGCACCTGTGTCAATTAGGACTGATTGTAAATTATGATTTGAAACTAATGTTCCAGTTACAAACTGGGCAACACCGGCTCCATTTCCTTTTGATTGTGCCATTTTAATCTCCTTTTTTGTGTTCGTTAAAACACTCTATTACATTTATTTATCAAAAATAATAAAATAATAGTCTTAAATTTTGGAGTTTACTGCGGAGACCGGATAGATAATTTAGAGCTCTTCTTAATTCCCGTTCTGGGTGTAAATAGTCTTCTGCCAAGGTCTGAGCCTTTAGTTATAGCATCGTCTGTATCAGTTGCACCTAAAGGATTAGTAATAAAAGATAAAGGATCATCTATAATGTCTTTTGCTTTCTGAATTGCTTTAGAAGGACCTGGTATTCCTCCTGTGTATTGATTGCCTCTAAAAGCACGTTTAGAAGGAACTAAAGCACCTGTTTTTGGATCTGTAACATATTGACCTGGCATTTCTTCACTTCTCGAAGGTTCAACTTTTACTTTTTGTATTTCACCGCCTAATCCTTTTTTAGCATTGGCGTTTTTATTTAATTTATCTTGAACTTGCTTACTAACTAGGGCATCTATTTCTTTCTTATTCATAGCGGCGGTATTGCCTACTGAACTAGGCTCGTTAGAGCCTGATCTAGATTGAGATGCTTTAGAAAAAGCCGCGTCATAATCTAATTGTCCACTATGAATATTTCTATATGTATCTACAGCCAAATTGATATCTTGCCCTGACCTAACTAAGTCTGCAACTTTACTTGAGTCAGCCTTTACTGAGTCTAGTGTATTTTCTGTTATAAAATCTTTTATTTTCATTGCTTATTACGTCCACCTGCCCAGTAACCTGCTATTGCACCGATTCCTGTTCCTGCTTTCTTATATTTATCAACATTGGCTCCTGTCTTCTGTGCAATTTTCTTTCCTGCATACCTTCCTACTACTGCACCAGCGGCCGCTGTTGCAACTCTTCTAGTTAAACTAGTTCTAGGTTCTTTATAGTCTGAAGAAACTTTTAATCCACGATCTTTAACCATATTACTCATAGGAGTCATTAGTTCGCTTCCTCTTCCTAAACGTCTAATTTCTTGGGTAAGTTTTGTTACTACTAATTGTTTCGAACTATATCTTAATTTGCCCCAACTTAGCACCATTCGTCTATAACTTTTATATCTAGAATCTGTAATTTTCAATTGATTTTCTAATCGCATAAAGAAAGATAGTGCTTCATTTCTTTTATCTGCACGTCTACCCATTTTTGATATAAAGGCATGAAACTGTCGTTCATTAAACCTTAATTTATTTAGAAACTTTCTGCTTTGTCTATTATTCTTAAATGAAATATACCTGTTGTCTGGATTCTTAGATGCGTATGCTAACATATAAATATCAGTTCCATGTGTTCTCATTAATGAGAAGTAACCGTATTGTGTTGTTTGCTTTGCATATCCAACTGCATAATCTTCACTGCTGTCGTCTTGTAACATCATATATAAGGACAATGTATGTAAATATAAAAGATTTGCTATGTCGCGACCTGTTAGATTTTTAAAACCATTGGTTGTTCTATACAATCTTGCTTCTGATATTTCTTGATTTATTAATTGTAAGTCCATTATTTTCCAGGTGCTCCTGTGCCAAAGTTTAGTCTACTAAACTCTAGTCTGTCTACTAATTTAACTGCGTTACCATTTCTATCTACAGCAACAAATCCTTCTTCGCCTGTTACTTCATATCCGTTTTCAGTTTCTTTGAATGTTGGAATTTGGCTAATTTGTTCTAACTTTTTAATAATTCTTACTTTTGCTTCTATTAGTTTCAAATATAAATCATATACAGCAACAACTTGAATTGCATTTTCTTTAATAAACCTAACACCTTTAACTAAAAGTTCTGTTGCTTCATCTTGTTTTTTTTGAGTTTTGTAGCCATCTATTTTCTTTTGCATAAAGTCTGTGTATTTTTGCACAAAATTTTGTGCAAATTTTGTAGGTTCATCAAATGCACCTGCTCTAATATTATTATTGACATGTGCTTTAAGTTGTTGTAAAAAATCTTTGCCTATTAAATCATTGCCTTGATCTAACCACTTAAATGTGTTAGCATCTATCTTCTTTAGATAAGAATCTGCATCACTAATAGCACTCATTACATTGTTACTTTCTTCTTTTGTAAATGTAACTGTGCCACTTAGATCTTGTATAATTGCATCTCTGTGCCAGACCTTGGGAGTATTTCCTAAAACACTACTATCAAAACCAAATTTTGCTCTAACATCTGCAAGTGTTGGACCACCTATATACTCGGTATGCCACACAATTCCTATTTCAGCACTTTTAATCTTACTTGCTAGTTCTGAATCTGTTGGTGTTGCATATACAATAGTGTTAGGCTTAAATACCAAAACTTGCTCGCCGTCTATAGTTGTTTCTTGTATATCTTCTTTAGTAAACAACATGTCGCCTTGTGCAACTGTATTCCAGTTAAGTCCTTTTAAGTATTTTAGTGCAACTTTAAGTTTTTGTTGTAATCCTTCTGCAGGATGATTTTCTTCTATATCTTGATCTGTAAAATTCATTTTAGGATTTTTTGCAAACACACCTTTGGTGCCCACAAAAAATTTACCAGTTGCTGGATCTCTACCTGCAATAATTGCCGGAGCACCATCCCATTTAGTTGTCATTGATACTGGTGCATCTGTATTTCCTTCCAGCATTTCATGTAAACTGTATAGATAATTTACTGCTTCTTTGGCTCCTTTGTGTCCCTGATTAAAAATATGATCTTCGAGATGCTCGAGATGAGTGTTTTTACCATCTGCTTCGCATATAATTTTCTGTATTGAAAATTTTAATACTTCATTGATTCTCATTTGGTAAACCTATGCTTTGCAATAGGATAAGGATTAGGGCCAGGATTAGGATTGTCTTTAGTTTTTATAGATTTTACATATTCAAAACCAATACCATAATTCCAGTTTGTTGGTTTAGGCTGAACTATTGCTGTAATTCTTTTGCCTTTTGATGTTTCATGCTTAGATATAAAATTAACTGTTGAACCTGGATTCAAATCAACTGAGGCTAACTTTATCCAATCATTAAATGATGGAAAAGGTGCTTGATCCATTTGATCTCCATCGCTTGGGCGAAATTGTTCTTGGTCGAATTTTTTTGCTTTAGCATAATCTAATTTATTCTGAAAGTTCGCCTTAAAGGCATCATCAGTTTGTTGCTGTTGTTGTTTTTGATCTTTGTTTGGTCGGAATGCTCTATCACCAGGCTCCTTATCATCATATTTTGGATTATAAAACTTATATTGTCGATCTCTTGGTAATGTATTGTCGCCAATTTTTTCTGCTTTCCATTTCTGAAAACTTTTAATATCACCTAACTTTTCGCCATATTTTTTATCTGCTTGTGGTTTTGTTAATTTTTTATAATCGTCAAATTCTTCCGGACTAAGTTTTTGTAGAAATTCGTCTCTAATTTCTTTATCTGCAAAATAGTCTGCTTTACTAAGTGCCGCTAAGTCCATTGCTCTTTGGTTATACTGTGGAACTACTTTAGAAAGATATCTAACTGCAGGCACATATTGTCCTTTATCAACTATTGATTTCCACAGCACAATCGTGTCTTCACTATTAACACCAATTGAGTTTCCAGCGGCATCTTTCCATCCGCTTCTAGCAATAGCATCTAGTTCATCATTTATTTGTTTTAGAGCCTGAGCCGCAATTTCGTTTTGTTCTTTTTCTATTTGTGATTTCTCTGGTGCTTCAGTCTCTTCATCCGGCATAGGTATAAAATCGTCGTCATACTCTTTATCTGATGGTATGAAATCTTGTTTAGGTGCTTCAGAAATAGATTCTTGAGCAACTTGTTGCATTTTTACCTTTGAGTTTCGTAAAATTACATCTACTTTCTTTAAGTATTGTAGCAATAATGGGCCTAGGCCAAGATTAACTTGTTTATCTAATATGTTTTTAAGTTCAGGATCAAGTGCTATTTGTCTTTGAGTATTAGGGTTACCATACATACCTAATTTATCCATTGCCGCAACTCCTCCTGCAACAAATAATTTATTTAATGCTGATTTAGATGCATCTTTTCTAGTTGTCTGTGCATAACCACCTGACGCTCCAGTAAAATAACTATTAATTTTGCCATGCTGTCCGGTAAGTTTATTTTTTTTGATATCTAAAGTTTTAGTAGTTCCACCAATGCCTACACCTAGTTGATTCCAAACACTTTGTAGTGTTAATCCTGTAAGTGGCTTCCCTTCCATATCTCCTTGTCCTGCAGGATAATCCTTAATGTTCCAACCATTAGTTTTTAAATCGTATTCTGCAGTCCCGTCACTTTTATTTTTTCCATTTATATTTACGATCGATGCATTTCCAATCCATGGATTATTTTTTTCGTTAGATTTCCGCTTTATAAGTTGTTCTCTTGTTCCTCTTTTTATTTGATAAAAAGGATGATTATCAGGTATTGGAGTCCAATCTTGAGTCTCTTGATCTATATAAAAATACCTATAACCTTTTTTACCAGTGGTAGGATTGATTTTAAACTCAACTTTATACTGTTGGCCTCTGTTGTCTTCTTTTAATATTAAGTGATCAATCTTCACTCGATTGCTCCTTCAAATTTTCCTTGATAATCTTTTTAATACCTCTGGAAAACTTTGAAGGGTCACGGTGCTTTATGCTGTTTATAAGCCTATTAGTTAAGTTCTTTGATTCTTCTGATGTATAGTTTCTGTCGATTTGCTCTAACAAGTTGATAGCACTTGCTATAACATGCTCTGCACGGTTTTCAACAACGTAATCTTTGCTTTTGTCGACTGAAATTTTATTTAATTCTTCTAATATGCTTCTATGCTTGGCCACAATGTCTCCAGTGGTGTTATACTTTACTACTATTTATCATTAGAAGTCGTTCTTTTTTAAGAATTCGTGCATGTTAAGTGCTTGGTCAATTGTGCTCTTAGGTTCTTCTTCATCTGCTTTAATAGAGTTACTGCGTTTTAATTGATCTACCAATCCTGTTGTAGTCATTGTCATTGCATCTTCATCGCCTTCTTCTAGATCTTCAATACGCAATGTATCTGGACAAAACTTTAAGTCTACTTTACTACCTACACCACTACTACTTCTTGTTTTCATAAACTGTATTTGATATCTACCACGTTCTCTCATAGCATTACTTGTAAAAATACCTACAACATTATCTGCTGTTTGTATTTTACTAATACCACCTGCAATATGATGGTGATCAAATTCTATTTCTTCTACTGCACCTCTGTTTAACTGCGATGCTGTTACCATTAGCAAATCTCTTTCCATTGCTAAGTTACGCAACTCTTCAGATACATATTTGTCTTTGATAAACAAATCACTGCCACTTACTTTTGCACTAATAGGCATCATAAGATCTAAATAGTCAACAAGTAAGCAATCGATCTTTTCTCCACTAGCAATTTCATATTCTCGTAAAAATACTCTTAGATCATTGCAATTAACACCATTGGACATTTGTTTTACTCTAAGCCTACCTGCACCTTTGGCTTTCATACGGACTTTTAAGTCCACATCATCCATATTACGCATAACATCTTTTGTGCTATATCCACTGACCATTGCATCTAGACGCATACTGATTAACTGTTCACTAAGTTCTAAACTAATATAAGCAACATTCATTCCTGCAAGTGCCCAATTTACTGCAAAATTCTGTAAGAATAAACTTTTACCTGCACCTGAACCACCTGCAAAGATAGTGATCTCTCCTCGATTAAGTCCGCCATACAGTTTGTGATCTATTCCTTTCCAGCCTGTGCTTACCGCACCTGCTTGTTCCTTGATCCATTGTAGTCTTGCCTTTGGGTCTTCAAAATATTCTATACCCAAGTCCTTAACTAGGCCTACTTGGCTTGCTTCTTTAATTTTATTTTCTACAGTTCCATAGTCTTGGTTCTCTAATAAATCTGTGCTTTCAATAATTGCTTTTTCTAATGCTTTGTGCCTACAAAAAGTTTCAAATTCATTCATAAACCAATTGTGATGATCGACTGTTACATTAGGAATTGGTTCTAACTGTATGCCTGCTACAGCACTTACTTGCTCTGGAGTAGGAATAGCATTATGATTTTCACTGTGGCTCTTAAAAAGATCTACTGCTGACCTGTATTTTAAATTAAAATACTCAGGCTCAACAATGTTTTGACACCTTGCAAACAAGTCTGCATCACTTAATAAGAATCTCAAGAACAATTCTTGTGTTTCTTCGTTGTAATTTTTTATATCGCTCATAATTTCTTCAACTCACTTAATATATATCTATAAATTTCATAATGGCCGTCTTCGTTTGGATGGTTGTCATCTTTACTTTCAACCAGTGGCCCTGTTCTACCTACAATATGACTCATAGGTTTTGTAATGTAAGGCATTAAAGTCATGTCACGATGGTAAGATGGAACACATCTCGAGCTCATTGCTGTAAACAAAAGTTTTATACCTTTTATTTTGCATAATTTTTCTAAGTTATTACATAATGCTAATATTTCAATTTGCCTTTGCCACTCAGGCACAATTACTGTATTGTGCCATACTATATTTTTATGAAAATATACATCTTCTATAGATTCTCCCTTATCATTAAAAAATGTTTCGTTTTTTCTTGTTGTAAACCCTTGCTGTTTGAAAACTTTTATTTCTTCTTCACCTAAAATAAATTTAGAAGGGATATAGTTTATATACATGCCTAGATCTTGATGAAAAAATTCTCCCCTATGCGGATTAGATAACTGACAGATTATAACATCTACTTCTTGATTTTTCTGTCCATGACGCATTGCTCTATTCATACACATACGCAATGCTCTGTGTGAACTTCCTCCTGCTATAGATTCATTTTCAACACGATATCCATTGTTACTTAGGTGCTGTGGCCAAGGTTTGCCGTTACGTTCTATGAGGGCATTATGTCCATGAGAGAAACTACAACCATTTACATATACGATCATAGCATTTTACCCTTTACTCGTGCTTTTATCTTGTTGCTAGTAGCATGTTTAATGATACTTGATACTGTGGCCAGCCTTCCATATTTTAAAACGGCATCTGCGGCGTCTTTTATTTCTGCATGCCACGGAGGAAAACTTACTTCCCAATCTAATGCTAATGCTTGTTCTATAAGATCTTTACCTGCATCATCTCTGTCTGGACATAATATAATTCTTTGCCCTAATTTTTCTATTAGTAGTGCCTGCTCTGGACCAACACTATTACCTTGTATAGATACTCCGTCTATAAGTATTGCATCAAATGTTCCTTCTGTAACAATTACAACTTCTCTTTTGCTGTCAGCAAATCTATCTACATTAAATACAAAACCAGGTTGCATGTTGTGTAAGTATTTTGCAGTTTGCTTTGACGGAGGGTTTACATGTCTTGCAGTCCAGCCAACAAGTTCACCATTATACGAAAAAGGAACTACTAATCTTTGCTTATATAATGTGTCATTAAAATACAGCAATGGATATAGACCGTATAGTTCCCTTTGGATTGCGTATTTCTTTACAGCATGATCATTTGGTAAGTCTTCGACTGCTATTGCATTCTCAGGTAAATCTACTTTTTTAAATTTTGATAATGAGTAAACATATTCTGTTGTATCTTGTTCTTCTAATAATTCTTGATTTTTTAGAAGTTCTACCTGTAACTTATGTAGTTCTGATTGATCTACTCCGAGTGTTGTTACTAATTCTTTAAATTTTCCACCTAGATGTGGATTCGGTGCCCAACCTGTTTTATAGCCACAGTTAAAACAGTTAAAAGATATTTTAGGACCGCTAGTTATAATGCCGCCTCTTTTTCTATTGTCGCTACACATAGGACAGTTTAATGTAGTCCAGCCACTAGGAGTTCTACTTGTATTAACAGGTAAATGATCGAAGACAAGTTTATGCACTTGTTCTACTAGAGAGTCTATATCCATAAGTTTATTATACAGGATATATTTAATATGTCAAGTTAATTTCTTACAAGAATCTTAGTAATTGAACCGGAAGTTGGGTATGTTAAGCATCTAATCCAATTAGCATTAACTGTAAATGTTTGATGATTTAAGTTGCTTGTAGATGTAAATGTAACATTAGAAATATCAAACCAATCTTTACTAGCATCGTCATTGCTTGGTGTATTTTCTAAAATGCTTCCTTGTATTAATACATTACCTGTAAAAGTTGCAGGATAAATTGCTACAGAATGTCTTGCATCTGAGAAATTTCTATCATGATTACCATACATAGAACTAGTTGTAAAGATATTTGCACTATCGCCTAACATTGTATTTGCGACTTGCGTAAATACATTGGCTTCTTGTGTAGCAGTTGGCTCTATTACTCCATCTGCAAGTATTTCTATATCCATTGATACATCATAATCCTGGCTTGTATATATAGGCATGTTTTTAGTTTCTGCAGAATCTTTAGTAATATATATTTTATATAAACCTTCGCTTATATTAGTCAAGTCACCTTCATTTAAATATAACTTAGTAATTCCGATACTACTTGTATCTTCACATCGTCTTGAAAGTAGCCTCTTTTTAGTTTGCGGGTTGTAAATGTGTGCCCACAGAGTATCACTAAAAACGTTTTGTAGTTTTCTATCTCTATCGCGTATATTAAAAGTAAGTTCGTTACTAAATCCTTTATGTGCTTTTAGTTTTCTATTGTTCATAGGTCTGTTGTCCAAATAAAGTGCGTCATCAGTTACCACTAAATCAATTGGGTCGTCGTAAATATATAATTTGTGATTACTGTTGCTCATGTTTTATAACCTTTATGTATTAGTATTTATCTTTCTAGATGCTAAATATCACTATGCAAGAAAAGTATCAAGAAAAATTTCCCTTTATCACAGGTCTGAAGTATGGGGAGGTAGAGCATTTTGGCATTGTTGTAAATTATGATAACTCTATAATCACATTTTACGATTTACAAAAAATAAGCAACCTAGACGAGACCAGGATACTATTAGAACTAGGAGACACATGGTGGTGGGAATCAAATAGAATGATGCCTATTGATGTGTTTCTGCATCACGAAATGAAATTATTTCGCCCTTACTTAACAACATTTATTATGAAAGATGTTACTCACATGTTTGGGCCAATGACTACCTTACAAAATCTTCTTAAGAAAAGAATTAAAAGACGAGGAATACAGTTAGTTAGGAAGTCTGATTAAGGCTTTCTACAATTGAATTTAATTGAACAATAATTGCTAAAGCATAACCCATTGCGTGGCTTTGCTTAAAAAAGTAATCGTCTGTTTTTACCCAAACTTCTTTTTCAATATCCTTCCAATCCTTTCCAACCAAATATCTTTTACCTGGTCGTATCATTGCAAGTATCATTGCTAATTGTTCTATGTTTTTAGGTTGATGCTGTTTTACTATTTCAAAATGTTTTGCAATATGAAACAGTTGCTCTACTATTTCTTTATGGCTAAACAATTCCCACATCGGCTCTGTTTCTATAAGTCTATTTAAATGCTCTTCATCGACAATATCTTTGTATATGTGATTGTTGAGAAAGTCAACTTTAAACCAACCTTCTTCTTCTGCTTGTTTGTGATCTATTGTGCTGTAACCTTCTAATGGAAACTTAGGAATGTTTTGAAAGTAGACACCAGTATTGTGTTTAGTAAACTTACCATCCTTTTCAATACTTGCAGGTGTATGCTTGACTAATGCAAGAAAGTCATCTCGGTTAGCCATATCGATGTCTACATCAAAATTAATCTTCACGGAACAATAAACTCCACTTCATTAACTTTTCTTTTTTAACTGCTATACGTCTTTGTATTTGTTCATCAGTAACAAGACCGCCATCTTTTAGAATCTCAATCATACACATAACATCACCAATTTCGTCTTGTAATTGTTTTATATCACATGATTCGTTAAAGCGAATTAGTTTACTACATGCCTGAGTAAGTTCAGCACACTCTTCCATTGTAATAACTAACATTTCTTCTTGTTTTTTCATTCTTCTTTTACAAATATTCCGTCAACCATTTTGCCTTTGCGATCTTTTATATCCTCATAAGCAACCCCTAAACATTCTTCTAATGTAGTGCCTTCACGTTCGGCAATGTTAATAAGAATAACTAAACAATCTCCAATGTCGTCTTTAACATCTTCTCCCTTGCACACACTATCAGAAAGTTCGCCAACTTCTTGTATTAATTTTAATACTTGATCTTTACTAGTTGCACCATCAATTAAGTTTCTATCATGATGCCATTGTGATGTTTTTTCAATTAAGTCCTGCATTTTATCTCCTATATATTTGCTATTTGGCAAGTCTTTTTAATTTCTGCTACTTCTTCTTTATTGGCTAAAAATACTTTCATCCAAAATTTAGAATCTATTATTTCTTTTATCATTTCTACTTGCTCAGAAGTAAAACGCCTTAGTAGATCATTGCCTGAGTCACTTAAATACATAACCCACGGCGAAACTTTTGCACTTCTTATATCGTGAACTGCTCTGGGTGTAGATACTTCTTTAAAATATTCATTATAATCCTTATTGTTATCTTTTGCCCATTCAGACAAATAAATTATAGTTCGTTCTAATGCTTTCAGACCCGGTTCTTTCTTAACATATAATAAAAGAAACTCGTCATACATTTTATCTTTGCTCCAGTCTGCTAATTTCTTTCCATTTTTAATTAACCATTCTGCAAACTGCTCTGGTTGTAAATATTCATTTCGAATACAACTTCTTCCAAATTTTGTAAAGCCTTCGTAGTATTGACTCTTTATAAAGTCTTCCTGTGTTTTAGGTTTACTAACAGTAGTATTCATTTCATAAAACATTTGGAACACTCTATAACCCAATCTAGTATGTGTTAAATCTTTGTCTGCATATCTTCTTTTCTTTACACACATATGAGCACTCAGAGTTCTTTCACTCATAAAGTTTTTGTTACACCATTTACAGGTATTACTTTCCAAAGATTTCTTTGATTGTTTTGTCATCGTATCCGTAGTCATATGCTAATGCCTTTAAATCATTATTACTGTTTAACTTAATCATTAATTCTATATCTTCTGGTTTGCTATGTGGGTATAAACCATATAAGAATTCAGATATTTTGTTTTTCTTTTTCTTAGCATTGGGTGGTTTTAAGTAAGGATGGAATTGTATTTTACCAACCCCACATGCACTAAGTAACAACCACTGTAGTTCAGGATGTTTACTAACTTCCATAAACTGAAAGTTTACTAATTCATTTGTAAGATATATGTAGTTTGCGGCATCTCGGCCTTGCACACTACTGCAATATCTCATCATCATCCAGGCACTAAATGCCTTTTTTTGTTCAGCAGTAAGACGATTGTAGAAACCTCTGTCTTTCTTATCAACAGCCGCCATTATATCTTTCAATGGTATTGCTGGTGCCTTTTTAGCCATTACTCTCCTTCGAACTCAATTAGTGTGCGGACATTATATCCGTTATCTTCTATTATAGCACTTCCTCCTAAATCGGGCAAGTCTATTACTGCCAAAATCAATAAATCTTCTTTAGGTATGCCAAAGTTTTCATGTATCAAATCTGCACAGGCAAGTGCTGTGCCACCTGTTGCAATTAAATCATCTATTACTACTACTTTGCCCTTTATAGGTGATATTGTTTGTATGTGTAATTCTGTTTCTCCATATTCTAATTTGAATTCTTTACTGTATGTTTTATTAGGCAACTTACCTGGTTTCCTTGCCATTACAAAAGGAACTTCTAAATCTCTTGCTATAGGAGAACCAAATACAAATCCTCTGCTTTCTACACCTATAATAGCATCTACTTTAAAGTCCATACAGTTTGCTGTAAGTTGTATAAGGGCATGATTAAATGCTTCTGGTGTCTCAACTAGTGATGTAATATCTCTAAATTCTATTCCTGGAATAGGATGATCTAAAACAGTTCTAATATGTTTTTTTAGATCCATGGATGATCCTCCCATGGTAAACCTTTTCTACCAAAGTGTCCATAGTTTGTTGTTTTTGTTAAATCTAAATTAAATAAATCAAATTTATCTATTATGCCTTTTGGTGTAAGATCTACATGTGCTTTAACATGTTCTGCAACAACATAATTTATTTTTTTATCTGTCCATATAGTTACTGATGTAGGCTCATGTATTCCTATTGCATAACTTAATTGAACTAATACTTCTTGATATGGATTTTCTTGTAATACTTGTTTTGCAATAGATCTTGCCATATATGCCGCTGATCTGTCGACCTTAGTGCAATCCTTACCTGAAAAAGCACCACCACCATGTGGAGATGCTCCACCATAAGTATCAACAATAATTTTTCTGCCTGTTAATCCTGTGTCTCCATCTGGCCCGCCAATTACAAATCTGCCAGTTGGATTAATTAAAAATTCTGTATCTGTTGTTATGTATTCTCCTGCAACATCTTTTATAATTTTTTTAACTTCGTCTCTAACAAATTCAATATCAACTTTTTCTTTATGTTGTGTGCTACATACAATTTTAGCAACATCAATTGGCTTTCCATCACTGCCATAATTAAATGTAAATTGTGCTTTACTATCTGGTTCTAACCAATCATAGTTGGAATCATTTTTTCTTAATATCTGCAATGTTTTTAATATTTCATGACTGTAATAAAGTGGATAAGGCAATTTATTACCTGCTTCTTCACAAGCATAGCCAAACATAATGCCCTGATCACCAGCACCAAAATCATCTGTGCCTAATGCTATATCAGGTGATTGGCCATGCAAATTATTTTGTATTTCTACTGTTTCCCAATGAAAGCCTTCTTGCTCATATTCAATTTCTTTTATAGCATCTCTAACAAGGGTATCAATCCTATCTTTATTAAGGCCTCTGTCGCTTTTGTATTCGCCGGCTAACACGACTTTATTGGTTGTGACTAGTGTTTCCACTGCCGCTCTGTGTTGCTTGTTTCCGTTTATTAGATACGTTGCTACAGTATCGGAAATTAAATCTGCAACTTTATCCGGGTGACCCTGCGAAACACTTTCGCTTGTGAATTGATACATTTTCTTACCTCATTTTTATATTTAAAATTTCGTCCCATGTAGCATATTGTTTCTTATGATATGCACCTGCAGGAAATATTGGCGGCGTCCATTCTATTGTTATTGTTCTTAAATAAATGTTTCTAAGCCATACTTTTTTACCGCCTATAGTATTACATGGCTTCCAAGCAAATATTTTTTTCCATTCGCTATACTGAGGCTTTGTCTTGTCCTTCAAATGTGGATACCTAGTATAAGCAGGATGGTTATAGTTCTCCATCCTTTCTCATTTGTTCTCTGATTTTTGTTGCACTAATTTGTTGTGTTTCTTCATCGAGAACTTCCTCTTCAATCTTATAACCTACACCTCTGCCATAAGTAATATTCATAATATTAGGCACAGGATAACATCTAAACTTACCAGCATGTTCGGCCAATGCTATTTCAATGTTTTCACATATCTTATCTACTTGCCAAGGATTGTCATCTGTTAATGGCATATCTCTAACAAGTATTGCTACCTGTCCGTGTTTATCAAGTGCCCTTTCGAATAATTTTTGATGTCCTTCATGCCAAGGCTGAAATCTTCCTAGTAGTTGAGTAGTAGGCTCCTTAGGTTGGAACTCATGATCTTTAATATCTACAGCAATAAGCCTTGCCCACTCTTCACATTTTTCTTCTGTCCACCAATCTTCTGCTTTAATTACAGCATTAATTGTAACACTATCTATTGTTGGTTTTTCAAACATTTTATTTGTGTCTTCAAATCTACCTTCTTCAATAGTATCCATCCATATTACATATTCTGGAACATTCTTTTCCCTAAGTTCATTTGTAGGACAAACAAAGTCTGCTACACCATAGTTTCCTTTTGCAACACTTTTGCGAACATAATCTCTCATTCGCAATGATTGTCTTTCTCTGCCCTCAGGTGAGAAGTCCCAATCATCAAATGTTTCACGTATTTTATCTGCATTGTGCCAGTCTGCGTTTCCTAAAACCTCAACTAGTTTTTCTGCAAGGGTGGACTTACCTGAACCAGGTAAACCAAAAATTAATATTCTTTTCATCTATTTTCTCTTTCCCATTCTGCGTTGTCTTCAAATTCAGCAAGATATTCTTCCATGTTTTCAGCAACTAGATCTTGACTATCATGCCACTTAGTATTTAACCAGCCAACTTGGGCATCATAACTTTTACCAGTGCTGTCCATATAATCATAGTCACAGTCTAATTCTACTTTGTCATAAAATACAGCATCAACAAATTCTGCTAAATTTGTTTCTACAACACCCATTCCAAGTTTGAATTCATCAAAGTCTTCGCCATCTGTCTCCACAAACCATGCACCAAAGGAACCTTTTTCTGAACTATGAAAACATAAAACAGGAACATATTTGTTGCCGTCTGCATCTTCTTCGTTTAAAACTTCTGGCTCATCTTCTGTGCTAAAGTATCCACCTTCTCTGCCATATACATGAATGGCTTCCCCTTCATATATTTCTTTATCATAACTCCAGTCGTCTGAACCATCTGCTGGAATCTCATATACATAAAATCCACCATCGGCATAAGGAGCATTTATGTGTTCAAACTCATCATTTTCCCACATATTAAAATATTCATCTGGATCTGTGCAAGGACTTGGTGGGGTATTAGGATCTAATAATGCATCTGCAGGTGTTTCCTCTTCTTCCCAACCGCCTTGATCGGATTCTAATACAGCATCAACTAACTCACTGGTGTCATCTAGTTCTGCGTAATAACTGACAAATGCTGGATTTACTTCTCCTAAAACAAGTTCTCCTCCGTATCTGCCGCCTTCTATTCTAAATTTTCTTTTTGCCATAATAACCTCCTATAGCATATCAGCAAAATCAATATCTTTAATTTTATTTGCTTCTTTTACAAACATGACGCATTTAGGTTCATGTCCATCTTCTAATGGAACTACTAGTAAATGCCCATTCTTTAATTTTGGAAAATACCATTTTACATCTTGATAGACGTTAGTAATTTGTATTTCCTCCGCTCTTGGCATCCAAGTTTTTAATGGATTTAAAACTGGTGCTACAAAACCTCTATTGTTTAAACTTGATAGTGGCATAACTTCTATACCATCAAAATCTTCATCACTTGTAAGTATACTCCAGTCCATAGGCATTTGGATTTTAAATCCGCCTATGTCTAAGCATATTGCTGGTGCATAAAAACTTTCCAAAAAGATTAATGGTAAAAAGAAGTAATCCATATACTCTGGATCACCTGCATCAAAAATGCAGTATCTTATATCATCTATCTCATCTGGAACACTATCTATATCGTAACTATTATTTTCTAATGTTAATATTTTCATTTATATTCAACCTTTGTTACCTTATGTCTAAAGTTCTGTTCTTTATAGAACTGCTTTCTTTTTGTAAGGTGTCTTTTACTATACTTTAAATTGCTCGTGATGTCAACCACTTGCACATAATCTTTGTCTTCTGCTTTACGAATACCTCTTCCGATACTTTGTATTACACGAACAAAACTCTTTCCTGGCTCTAACATAACAAGGTTAAATATCCTAGGTATGTTAATACCAACAGCGGCAACACCATATGTTGCAACAATAACTTTATTGTCCATCTCACTAATTTCTGCATACTCGTCTTGTCTATCTGTAGTTTTCATTGAGCCACTTACAAATACCCAGTCGTCATTTCTTTCTATTAGCATCTCGCCTGTTTTAATTCTGTCTATCAATACAAGTGTATTACCACTTGTCGCTAAACCTTTTATAATCTCACTGATGTGATCAATACGTTTATCATCAGTAAGGAGCCATTTTAATTCTTGTGCATAACTATTAAATCCCAATACGCCATCTTGCAATTGAAAAATATTTACATCTAAATCTGCTAATACACCCATATCTTGTAATTCTTTACTGCTAAGATTTCCAACTACAGGTCCTAAACTACAGAATGTGCTAACTGCTTCGTGATCGTCTTTGGGAATAGTTCCTGTTAAACCCCAACGAATTGGAACACTAGCAAACACACCACCTAATAAATTTCTTAATACATCTGCTTTTGCTTTATGCACTTCGTCAACCATAATACATACTACACCATCTAAGAATTCTTCTATTGGAAATTCGGCTTCGTGTGCTTTTGTTTTCTTCTCTAATATGCTTAAACTTTGCCATGTGCAAATAGTGTGTGTTTTGTTATATTCTTTTCTATCTCCAAAAAATACACCTACATCTAAACCTAAGTTTTTATAATCTTTTTCTGTTTGCACTACTAAATCTTTGTTAGGAACAATTACAATAGTTCTACCATATGGTTCGCATTTATGACTTAAAACTGCTGTTACTAATGTTTTACCAGCACCAGTGGCCACTTCTTGTAGGCATTGAGGATTTTCTAAAAATTTATTAATAACATCTACTTGATAGTCTCTTAAAATAATTGGAGTTCCTGCAACAGGATGTCTTGGAGGCCAAGCAATATGCTCATAATCAGTCTGTTCTACTTTATTAAAATTAAAATTCCAAGATTTACGCAAATCTTTTACTTCTATATCATATCCATCATTTGCAACTATAGGTAAAAGTCTTTCTAGTAAATGAAAATATGTTCTCCCGCCAATGTCACAAAATCTAATACAACCGTCCCATCTTCCTAATTTATAAGCAGGCATATGATATGCATACGGCAAAAAGTATTTTACTTCATCTGAAATTTTACGCCTAGTTTTAACATCAAGTCCAACAAACCTAACATTGACTTCGTCTCTAATTTCTAATACACATTTATTCATGCGGTTGGGTTCTCTGAATATTGTTATCGGGTGCCAGTCTAGCAGGAATAACTTTGTCCATATTACATTTTGCACAACATCTATCTGCTGGGTTGTCTGAAAGTGGTTGAGGGTTGTGTGATATCATAAAGTCTTCCATAACTTCATCACATAAACAACATTGTAACCAATCCATTTTCATATTATACTACCATTTATACCCAAGTGTCAAGTAATATTCTGTTCCTTGTGTATTATACATTGGAACAACTTCAACAACTTCGTCTGTGAGGTTTTCTCCTTTGAATGACAATGTTATACCATTTTCAAATACCTTAGTTATATATAAGTCTACTTTTTGCAGGTCTTCTAAAAATTCTTCACCTTCCATTAATACATCATATTGTCCTGGTGCTCTATCTAACTGGACTGCATACTTTAACCTTACATTTACGCCATTATTAAATGCATGAGTAAATTGTAATACTCCAATATATTTAGGTATTCTTGTTTGTTCTGTGTCTGTGTATTTTAAACTTACAAACATTGGACCAAAGTTATTACTATACCTTAAACCTTGTGTTACATAGGCTCCTGTGTTGCTGTATGTTGGTGAATTCCATATAGATGTTGTAGTAGTTACATTTTTATATATACATCCAGGAAGATCAAATGTTGCTTCGTCGTTATCGTTCCAATTGGGATTTAGCACACAAGATACATAAGTTGGATCTGGTGCTTCAGGATTTGCTCCTATTAAATTTAAGGTTTCGTCACTATCTAATACAGTAGATAAAGTATTAATATCTGTGTTATATCCAGGAATATATTCTATTGCTTCTTGGAAATCGTATCTATAAACACTAATAGCACCATAGCCTAATTCTATGCCAACCGCTTCTTCTGGCATTAATTCAGCATTTCCTTCAACATAACCGTCACCATTAAGTTCATATAAGTTTGGCTTTCTAAAACTATTGCCAATATTTACAAACCATTCTCCTTTACTTATACCAAGTCTAAGAGCGTTTTGATCATCGTTTCCTACTCTTATACCAAAGTTATAATCTAATATAAATTTAGCATTAGCAGAAAAGTATAGTCCGGCATTTTCGTCTGTGTATTTTTCTTCTATTTCAGTGAGAGTATACACCCCGTCGCCTACTGTTTCACTAGTAAATTCGCCTGTGCCTATATAGATACCTGTCCACATTGGCCTACTTTTGTTTGTGTCGTCTTCAGCATACCATATGCCTGGTTCTGTGTTTTCTGTTTCTACAACTGTAGATCCTTCAACATTTTGCCAACTGATAGTGTTGTAATAGATCTTCTCCATATCAACACCAAATGCAACATTTATTTTATTACTTAGATCTAAATTGCTACCAAATCTTGCAAAGTCTCTAAAACTCTCATTTGAATAGGTTGGGTCTTCAACTGTGAAATAGTCTGCATTATTATAGTTACGACCTATAGTCATAAAGTTATTCCTAATTGCTATGTTGTATCTTTCGCCGTCTT
>Ga0222719_10001785_pt1 | contig 20390 bp, 19 predicted proteins | sample C33_34DmetaG_FD_165039 | JGI IMG/M metagenome (GOLD analysis project Ga0222719, IMG submission 165039) | Estuarine water microbial communities from San Francisco Bay, California, United States - C33_34D | ecosystem: Environmental > Aquatic > Marine > Unclassified | place: USA: California... | reverse complement strand
CAACACAAAAGAACCTAGAAGATGAGGTCAAGGTTATATTTCTGCTTCGCGACCCGCGCGATATAGGGAACCTGCCCTTGATGGGCGGTGCGGATCTTGCGACCCTTGCGGTCGTACTCGCGGATCTCAGCGCGTTGGTGGCTGAGTGGATTGGTGGAGTTGATGATAACGCGGGCGGTAACTGCTGGTTTTGCTTTCAAAGTTCGCATTAGAAGATCCTAAAAAGGTTTGGTGTTGAAAAACGGGAAACTCTAAACTCACTCCTTTGGGGTTAGAATGGCATCTCTTGATTTGACCATACGATTCGGTTCCACTCGCCTGAGATGGAATCGTTGATCTCGTCCCACATGCGGTCAAGATCGTCCTCGTCTCGCTCTTCCATGAAGGCGACCCATTGACCGAAGTCAAGGTCAGCTTGATGGTTTTCGTCGATTTGGATTTCGCAAAGAAAGTCGCTCATGGCGTGTCCTCAAAAAGGGGTGTTGTTTGTTATGCTGTAATTTTAACAGATCAAGAACGGATGTCAAACCCTATTCGTCAAAATCTTCTGGAAATAATTTATTCCAGCAATCATCGCAAGTTTTGGAAATGAGAAGTTCGCGCTCCTCAGCGGATAGCGTAGGCAGAGCGTTTTGGATAAGTTCGCCCGCTTTCCACTGCTCGTAACCAACTGCGTCAACTTCGACACAGTAAACTTCGCGACACATATGGCAGGCAGCGGGAACGATCACGGTTTCCATCGTTTGTCCTTCGTTGGTGTTGTTGTGAATCATGCTTCTATTATACATCTATCGGCAAGGTTGTCAAACGCAATCTACTCTAATTCCTGAAAAATAATCAAAATACTGAAAACGACTACCTGAATACCGCACGCAATCATGATGAAATTCAACATATCTTATCTCCTTACTATATACATCGTCATGTCAAGGGGTAATCTTTACAATAAAAATAAATTTATTTTATTACATTTTTGGGGTTGACTGGCTGGCTATCTCATGATCGGCCCAGATGGGCCGAGACATGTTGACACATGTGCCACAGCATGTCAATAGGAAATCGCGGGAATTTGCGGGAATTTTAGGAATCGTCGTAAGTCGTTGGTATTAAAGGACTTACGGCGACGGCGGGGCGGTTGGTGTCGTAAGTCGTTATCTGACAAGGGTTTACGTCGATTACCACGGCCAGTGGTTCAATAGCAGGTGCGCCACGGTACACGCGCCCGTAACCGCCAAGAATGGCACCATCATAATTGAGAAGAATAACATAAACACCCCTAGTTCATCATAAATTATTTCTAACAATTTTACCATTCCTGCTATCCTCTAGTGGTAGAAAATTATACTGCGGGTGTCAATGATACTGATAATCTCAGCACCCTCGTTTTCTTCGATCTCTGCGGCATACCTCTGCGCGTCCCGCATTGTGTCGAAGAATTTACAGATCGAATATTGTTGGCGGGGATCAAGTTTGTAACTTACTTGGAAATTCATTTGCTTTCCTTTTTACCAATGAAGAATTGTGTGTCGCACTCGTTTGGGGAATCGTGAAGGCAGATAACGTGGTCGCCTTTCAGGATCAGGTGATCCGCCCACACCATAGCGTGTAAGATAGTTACGTCAGTGCCGTTTTTGCGGGCAAGGTTTACGATTTCTTGATTTGTCATTTTGTTCTCTCTTGTGTGTGTCATGCTACCAGTATAATCTAGTTATCGGAGTTGTCAAACGGAATCTTGAAAGATTCTTGGAATTTTACATTCCTTGTCGCACTGCTTTCAGTGCCTTGATTGCTTCCAAGATTTTTAGTGAATACTCGGTTGAAAAATCGTTCTCGGTGAGAAGTTTGGTGAGTGATTGGATTTGGTTGTCAATTTGTTCGATCATTGTAATTCCTTGAAAGTGTTGTTGTTATGCTACCAGTATAATCTATCTATCGTCAAGTGGTCAATTCCAAATCCACCCTAATGTTGAAAAAAAAGCAAAAAAGAAAACTGCCATCATGAAAGCGAATTCTTTACCCGTCATTGTGTGTTCTCCGTGTGTGTGGTGTGTCGTTCTTTCTAATAATAGTATCGCCCAGTGAATTGACACGTTAGGTCACTGATAACTATTTAATTTTATTTTCGTGGTAATTGTCGTAAGTCGTTGTGTGGTAAGGGTTTACGTCATCGGTTGGGCGGCCAGCGCCCTAAGTCCTTATCTGGTAAGGGTTTACGTCGATTTTTGCTCGGTGTGTGGTGGTGTGTCCTATCTTGTTTGTTCGGGTAGGACACCCGTTGTGGGTGTCCGTGGTGTGTGATCCGGCACTATCGCTTGGGGTATCCGGCAGATTCCCAATCGCCCCATGCTTGCTCGAAAGCGGACATGATTTGAGCGTATTCCTGCCCGCCCCAATGCATCTCGATTGCTTCGCAGCAATCGTAATAATCTTCAAAGTCAAGGGTGAAAAGGTAGTCGGTGATTTGTTCTTGCGTTAGCATGATAGTTTCCTATGGAAAGTGAAAGTGTTGTTTGATATAAGTATGATCGTCGATGGTCGTGACACGTTAGGTCACTTCGCTAGTTTTTTTACCGCTTCGTTGGAATCTTTACGCTTGCCCTTCCAGAGTAGTTGGGTAGTGTTTTTGCGGTAGATTCCCACGATGGAATCATTAAGATTCTTCGCACGTTCTAGGGTACGGAAAGTGAACTGGCAAGACTTGGGATAAACCTTCATAGGTGATTCCTTGAAAAGTGGAAAGTGTTATTTGTATGGTGGTAGTATGGGTTGGGGTGTTGACACGTTAGGTCACGAACACTAGGTGTTTTTGAAATTTCTCCACTTTGAGAGAACGTAGGTTGACTTCCCCGAAACGAGGATGGAACCCGCTTTGGTGCGAATGGTAAGTTTGCCGTGGTGGCGTACTAGGCGATAATCGCCATGCTTGTTTGTGTCGAGAATTTTCATGTTAGTAGAGGTAGGCATCGTGTGTTCCTTTGCGGAGTGTTGAATTCGTTATGTTAGTAGTATCGGGTAGGTCAGTGACACGTTAGGTCATGGTTTACAGTTGATCCAAGATTTTTTGTACTTTACCTTCGGTAGTAAGTTTATTGAGTCGTGTTCGGCAGGTCAATTTTTTCTTACCTTCTGCTCGCCATTGTCGTGCTAGAGCAAGTAGGTCAGCATGGGTGTCTTGCTTCGTGTTCGCTACCAGTGTGGTCAATTCGTCGCGTCTTGCTTCGATGGTAGCGAAGTCACCGAATCCGTCAATAGCGGGTTGGATGGTCATGGGTGGCAACTCGGTTACACCCTTGATTTTGTTGCAAGCCGAGCATAGGCATTGTAGGTTGGACATGGTGGCCTTGCCACCCTTGCTTTCGGGTACGATATGATCCGCTTCGAGTTGGCGGGTAGCGTTGGCGAATCCACACCATCGACAACGGGCGTTGTCACGTTGGATGATTGCGGTGGTCAGTTTGTCGTTTATGTTGCGTTTCATGGTGTGTTCCGTTGGTGTGTGGTGTGTGGTGTGTGTGGTGTTCAGTTTACTCGGCAAATCGCCAACCGTCAATAGCGGGTACTTCGCGGGCTACCACTTCGACCCATTCCGGTGCGAAGTAGTCGTGTGATGAACGGGTGATGGTTTTAGTTTCGCCAGTGTTGATGTTGATGAATTTGATGGTCATAGGTGTGTTCCGTTGGTGTGTCGTTTGTGTATAGGTAGTATCGTAAGGGCTTGTGACACGTTAGGTCACGCTGCCCCATAATTCCCGAAAATGCTAGGCGCAGTAGTAGTCGAAGCTAACTACGTTACCGTCTAGGTCACACTCGATTTGTGCGACCTCCATATCATCGGAGATGATCTCGATGGTGCCACTGGCAGGGATGATGGACGGGTTCACAGTACCGTGAATCTCGACCTCGCAACCGAACACTGCGTCGTAAATGGCGTCGATGGTGTTGTAATCGTATTGCATTGTGCAAACTCCAAAAAAGTGAAAAGTGAAAAAACTGTTGTCGCTCTACCCTTTATACGCGAGAGGAGTGACAAGTTAGGTCACAACCACTGTTTTGGAAAGTGCAAAAATGCAAAAAAACACCGTAAATTACGGCGAAAAAAAACTTTTCGGAAAAAACTGAGAATGGGTCGCGCCTACGCGTGCGCATGGTGTGCGCGCATGGTGTGTGCGCTGGGTGTGCGCTGGGTGTGCGCTGTGTGTGCGCATTTTGCGCGTATTTTGCGGGTATTTATGTGTCTCAATTTGAGAATAAGGCTGTCTCAATTTGAGAATTTGTGTTAAAATGGGGGGTCTGGGGGTTTTATCTTCGCCCCTCTAGCGGGGGGATTGTCTCATTTTGCGACGGGTGGTTCATACGCAATCACCAAAATATATAATTAAGTATCACCCAATCCACCCCTATTGCCCCCTATCGGTCCTAACCGACCTGCATAGAACACATTTGAATTTAGTTTTCGTCATCATGTAAAAAACCTTCGTCCCGCAGTTCTTGCATACTCTGGAGTCTATCACGACTCTCTCTGACGACTTTTTCTCTTTCTTGGTCACTTATACCCCTCCAGCTTCTGAGGTCTCTGACGGTCATTCCACAGCCCACACAAACGCCGTGGCTATTTAGTGCGCAAATTCTAACACATGGTGATTTGATCATAAAATTTTAGATATTATAAATTTAAGGTATGTACACACCCCTAGCTTTTATCCTACCAAGCAAGCCCTGAACCGCGTGGAAGGATTGAAATACTAATTAGTGAGCCACCAACAAGACGCTTGCTTGGATTTAATCCTTTGGGTGAGAGCTATCAACTCACAAGTTTGCTATTTTTTTACAAACTCTTCTGTTACCAGAACCTTCCGTCTTCCAATGTGTGGTAGGTATGGGTAGTACCTACTTCCAACTCCTAACAATCTTATCAAATTTTTTATCTGGCTTTCGCCGTCCATGCGCCACAAACAGGACAAATTTTTAATGTGACAGCGTTATAAAAAATTATCAATTCTTAGAATTCCGACATATTGTCACCTATTATAAGCTTAAATGACACAATAAGTCAACAAATTTATAAAAAACTTGACAAAAACCCCTATATGGTGTATAATACAGTGAATAAATTACACTTACAAAGATTTTAATCATGAAAAAGCACAATAAAATTAACTCAACCATCAGCTGTAAGGCAACAGCTGCCCTAAAGGTCGCCGTCGCGGAGGATCTAAATAAAGAGGATAAAAACTTAGAGGAACTATTAAATGCAAAAGAACAGAACAGAAAAATTTCTGACAGCGTGTGTGAAGAAAACACAGACTAAAGATGTCGAAATTGTTTTCGATGTCTTACGATCTTATCCAGATCCCTCTAAGTCAGCAATCCCCGTTGGTCAGAATTTCTTTTATAAATTAAAAAGAACTAAAGACGAAAGATTATTCTCTTACGTTGAGACTGGCGTTGGTGAATTCTATAAAAAGAATAATAAATATTTCTTCCGCCGTGAACATGCTTTCTTTATAGAAAAAGAAGGTATTAATTTCGCACCTTATAATGGCATACCTGAAAATATCGCCGTCTCTCAGGATGAAAAGTTAATTCTATTTAAATTCTTTCCTGAAAAATATAGAAATCTATTTACCACGGAGAATTCCGTACTGTGCTGTACAGATAAATACACACCTACACCAGTAGAATTACAAAATAATACATTACTTGGTAAGTTAGACGATATCATACAATCTATAGATCAAAATGAACTATGGTCTATACTCTTACAAAATAATAAAAAGCCCGTTGAGGGCAGCATCAGGTACAACAAAAAACAAAAATGTTTCCAAGGATACGATGGGAAGCAGTGGCGCACGCTAATGTGGGGTGATGAATGAAAATACCATCCAATATGACATACGACGAAGTTATTAATGTTATTACTAAAGTAGTTAATAAGACGGCGCCTAAATATACCTTTTACGGATATACAATTGATGACATAAAACAAGAGTCCTTCATAATATGTGTTGAAGCCCTTGAAAGATATGATAGTGTACGCCCGTTAGAAAACTTCCTTAGCGTCAACCTTTCCAATCGTCTTAAAAACTTCATTCGTGATAATCATTTCTTATCTAATACCCATAATCAAAGAATTAAAGTGTTGCAACCGGCTCAACTGGACTATGAAGAGACATTATTAGATGAAGATGAAAAATATGCCATTGACGAAGAACATTATGATTATTTAGATATTTGTGCAAATATTGATAGGTTATTACCGGCCTGTATGAGAATGGACTATCTTAAAATGATTAATGGTGTTTATTTAACGAGAACGAGAAGAGATGAAATTGCAAAAAAAATCATAGAGATAATGGAGGACTTCGGTTATGAAGAAAGGTAGGATCTCTAAAGATGAAGAGGCAATTATCGAGCAGAGCATAGGAACACTTTCGTATGAGCAGATTGCTGAGAAGCTCGACAGAGACCCTGAGAGCATCGAGAAATTCATCAAGCGTAAGTTTAAGGTTGGAGTGACAAACGAAGAGCAAGCGGCGTTTGAGCTTGATGAGAGACCATACTGGATTGAAGTTAAGCAGCAGTTCACAGAAGATGAACTTAAACTCTTTAGATATCACTGGGCTAGGATTATCTCGCAGTTTCGTGACGATGTAATTCCCACAGAAGAATTACAGGTGGTTGACTTAATTAAACTTGAACTATTAATGAATAGATCTCTGAAGCAGAACAAAGACAACATAGAACAGATATCGACTCTGGAGCGTCTAGTGCAGCTTGAGAGGGCGCGAGACCCAGATCAGCAGGATGTAGACATGGTATTTAATATGGAGCGTCAGGTGGCCTCTCTGAAGGCGTCACAGGAGTCTCTAAATAAAGATTACCGCGAACTGCAAACAAAGAAGAACTCGATGCTTAAAGAAATGAAGGCAACTAGAGAGCAACGTGTTAAACGATTAGAAGATAGTAAGCAAAGTCTTACGGGTTGGATAGCATACCTGATGAGCAATCCAGACATTACCCAGCAATATGGAATAGAGATGGAAAAAATGAGACTTGCAATGCGTAAAGAAAGAGAAAGACTTTCAGGATATCATAAATATACAGATGGACAGGTTGATCAACCATTCTTAAACTCGGATACAATCAAGGACTAATATGAAGACAGCTTTAATCTACGGTGTTACAGGTCAGGATGGAAGCCATCTAGCGGATCTATTACTAGAAAAAGAATATTTAGTATATGGAGTGTCTAGAAGAACTAGTACAGATAACACGACACGTATACAACACCTTTTAAATAACAATAAATTTAAGTTGCTTGAAGGAGATATTACGGACCAATCTAGTGTTTTAAATACTTTAAGTTATCACGTTCAAGTAGATGAAGTCTATAACCTTGCCGCGCAGTCCCATGTTGCCGTATCTTTTAATCAACCCGGATTAACTTGGGATATAACAGGAAAAGGTTGTCTAAATATTTTACAAGGTATCGTGGATCTCAGAATGACTAATACGAGATTCTATCAAGCGAGCAGCAGTGAGATGTTTGGTAGCAACTACGATGAGCGAAAAGCAGAAGGTGATTTCGACGATAGACTACCACTTGAGAAATATCAAAACGAAGAAACTAAGTTTTTGCCGCAAAGTCCATATGCTATTGCTAAATGCGCTGCTCATTATATGACAAGATTATATCGCGAAGGTTATGGTCTACATGCGAGTGCCGGTATTCTATTTAACCACGAAGGTCCACGAAGAGGTGAAAAGTTTGTAACAAGAAAAATTACTAAATGGATTGGTGAATTTAAATCATGGGCAAGAGAAGTGGGTGCTGTGAATCCTTCCTTTGACGAAAATAATATATTAATTAATAATAAATCCTTCCCTAAGTTGAGACTGGGTAATTTAGATGCATTTAGAGATTGGGGGTATGCAGGAGATTACTGCGAAGCGATGTGGATGATGCTTCAACAAGATTGTCCTGATGATTATGTTATATGCACAGGCGAGACGCATACTATCAGAGAATTTCTAGATGTAGCATTTAAAGAAGTTGGGGTTAAAGATTGGTCTAACTATGTAGTGCAAGACCCAGAGTTCTATAGGCCAGCAGAAGTTGATTACTTACGAGGAGACAGCAGCAAGGCTAATAACAAATTAGAATGGATACCAAAACATTCATTTGAAGACTTAGTTAAAATGATGGTGTTGCATGATGTAAAATGAAAATATACAAAGTTCACATGGTATTAACAATGGTTATACCAAGACTAAAACAATATACATTAGAAGATTACAACAGTAATACTCCTATTATATTTGTTGAAGCAGAAGATCCAGATGACGCTTGCTATATAGCGTCCCATAAACTCGTATCAAAAATACTTAAAAAAGATCATTCGGTTGAAACGTTAAAGTTTGCAAAAGAAATAATGCACGATGTTAGAATTATAAAAATAGAAGTGCCATCATGAAAAGAGATTTTAACGACCCTGTATATAAAAAGTGGAGAATAGACGTATACAAGCGAGATAAGTTTACATGTCAGATGCCGGGATGTAAACGTAATAAAAATTTAAATGCTCATCACATACAAAAGTGGGCTAGTGCATCTATGTTGAGATATGATGTTGATAATGGCATAACGCTGTGTAGAGGGTGCCACGGAAGAGTTACGGGACATGAGCAGCATTATCAAAGATTATTTCAAGATATAGTGAGAAAAAATAATGGGTAAATACAAGACCGCGCCTAGTTATACAGTAGTAAGAGATACTAGAGAGCAACAGGGATATTTCTTCAAGAAATTCAATACCTGTAACGGCACAGTACAGAGAAAACTAGATACCGGTGACTATTCTATACTTGGAATGGAAGACAAAGTATGCATAGAAAGAAAGGCGAGCGTATCAGAGATTGCTCTTAATTTAGGTAAAGGTAAATATGCCTTTTATAATGAAGTAGAAAGGATGAGAGAATATGAACACAAGTTTATAGTTTGTGAATTCTCTATGGAAGATGTTATGAAGTTTCCAGAAGGAGCAAAGATACCAAAAGAGTTGAAGGGGAAAGTTAAGATAACTGGCAAGTACATCCTACGATGTTTAATGGAGTTCGCTGTATTCAACGATGTCCATGTTATATTTGCCGGTTCGGAGCGCGGTGCATTTGATTTGATTAGTAGTTTATTAAAAAGGATCAATGAAAAATATACAATAGGGCGTAAATCATGACAACAAATAGAGATAGCGTCGGTGAAATTCATGCTTATAATATAGATGTAAAAAACAGAGAGATCTATATTAATGAGTTTGATGATTCAGGAGAAACTGGCGGCGTTGATCACAGGATGTTGCAGAACTTTATAAAAAATATAAACATACTTAAAAATTTAAACAAAGAAGCGATCACCATACACATGCAGACGGTTGGTGGTTGCTGGTACTCAGGGATGGGAATCTATGACTCTATTAGAAATTGTAAGTGCAAAACTACTTTCGTTGGCTATGGTCAGTTATGCTCTATGGGGACTGTTATCATTCAAGCCGCCGCCAGAAGACTAATAACCCCAAACTCTACGTTTATGGTCCACTGGGGTAGTAGTGAGATTAGTGGATATTATTTAAGCTCACAGAACCTAGCTCGTTTTGAGAAAGAGGCTGGAGATAAGATGGTGGCTATCTATGCGGAAAGATGTCACAAGACAGGGAAGTTCTTCAAAGATGGCGAATATAATTTATCGAAAACAAAAGCGTATATAAAAAGGAAACTAAACGGTGGAGACTGGTATATGACCGCTGAAGAGGCGGTGTATTACGGTTTCGCTGATGGAATATATAAATGAATAGAAAATTAAAACAAATAGATGAAGCGTGGTTAAAGCTAGATGTAGACGATAAAGACCTATTTAACCCAATGGCGATCTTGAATAGTTCTGATGATGATTACCATCTAAAACTATCATGGTTAATGACTAGACCTGAATATTTTTCGTTCTTATGCAAACATATATTTAATATACAGATATTGCCATCTCAAGCTCTTATTCTACATGAATTATGGAATAGAAAATTTCCTATGCTTATAGCAAGTCGTGGATTCGGTAAGTCTTTCATGCTGTCGCTATATTCTATGCTGAGAGCACTCTTATTACCAAGTAGAAAAGTAGTTGTGGTTGGTGCGGCATTTAGGCAATCTAAAGTTCTTTTTGAATACATGGAGACAATATGGAACAACTCACCAATATTAAGGGATATATGCGATGCGAATAGTGGACCTCGTAGAGATGTGGATCGCTGTGTTATGCGTATTAACGATTCTCGCGTCACCTGTCTTCCTCTTGGTGACGGACAGAAAATTAGAGGTCAGCGTGCTAATGATATTATTAGTGACGAATTTGCTAGTATACCGCGAGACATTTTTGAGACAGTTGTTGCTGGTTTCGCTGCTGTTAGTTCGGACCCTATCGAGAATGTTAAACGACTTGCATCAGAAAAAAAAGCACAAGAGTTAGGTGTCAAACTAGATAAAGGTGATGATCAAAAATTAGAGAACAAGGACAACCAAATTATATTAAGTGGTACAGCGTATTATGACTTTAATCATTTTGCGACATACTGGAAGAGGTGGAAGTCTATAATTAAAAGTCAAGGAGATCCAGCAAAACTGAGAGATGTTTTTGGTGGTGAAGATGCGCCAGAAAACTTTGACTGGACTGAATATTCTATTATGAGAATTCCATACGAACTCTTACCAGAGGGCTTCATGGATGCTGCACAGGTAGCAAGATCTAAGGCGACTGTCCATGCTGGTATTTACCAGATGGAGTTTGGTGCGGTGTTTACGCGCGACTCTGAGGGTTTCTTTAAAAGATCTCTTATAGAGTCCTGCGTGGCGAACGATAAAGAACCCATCAAAGACTCTAAAGGTGATGAAATAGTATTTGAGGCTAAACTCATGGGGGATCAAAATAAAAAATATGTATTTGGTGTAGACCCTGCATCTGAGGTTGATAACTTTAGTATAATTGTTTTAGAGTTAAATGAAGATCATCGACGTATTGTGCATTGCTGGACTACTACTAGATCTGAGCATAAAGAAAAAGTTAAAAAGGGATATTCTACAGAGACGGATTTTTATTCATATTGCGCTAGGAAAATACGAGATCTTATGAAATTATTCCCATGTGTTCATGTTGCTATGGACGCTCAGGGTGGCGGTATCGCAGTTATGGAATCTTTGCATGATAAAGACAAATTACAACCCGGAGAGATTGAAATATGGCCTGTAATAGATGAAGACAAACCAAAAGACACAGATGATCAAAGAGGACTACATATACTAGAAATGTGTCAGTTCGCTAAGTATGATTGGCTGGCAGAAGCAAACCACGGCCTAAGAAAAGATTTAGAAGATAAAGTTATACTATTTCCTAGATTTGACTCAGTGACCATTGGCGTGTCCAATGTAGAAGATGGAATGAAAGGGAGAATGTACGATACGCTAGAGGAGTGTGTTATGGACATAGAAGAACTTAAAGATGAGTTATCTATGATACAGATGACCCAAACGGCTAGCGGTAGAGATAGGTGGGATACACCTGAAGTGGTTGTAGCTGCCGGAAAGAAAAGCAAAATGAGAAAAGATAGATATTCCGCTCTAATCATGGCTAATATGGCGGCTAGGATTATAGCCAGAACGCCGGAACAAGAGGTGTATCAGTTCTTTGGTGGCTTTGCTTCTTCTTTACCAAAAGACTCAAATCAGAAAAAATCAGGAAATTTATATTCTGGCCCAAATTGGTTCACAGATAATATGAAAGATATCTACTAATCTGTGTATAATACAATAACAATTGAAATGCATTCCAATTACTTAAAAGGGTCAAAATGACTGATAACAAAAATTTAATCACTTGGAACGACGAGTCTTCTAAAGCTATTGCTATGCAGCAGCACTCAGAGTCCATAACTGAATACGCGGGCGTATCTAAAGCCAGTCATTATAGAGATTTTAGAGATATTGAAACTAATAGATCTGTAAGACCCGGATTTACTAGTAATGACTATCATGCATTTAGACCAGAAGAAAAAGTTCCACAAAAGCAAAAGCGCATCATTAAGATGTGTATGGATGCATATGATAAAGTTGGAATTATTAGAAATGTTATTGACTTAATGGGTGATTTCACCTGTCAAGGTATTAACATTGTACATGAAAACAAAAGTGTAGAAAAGTTTTATCAACAATGGTTTAAGAAGTGTGGCGGCAAAGAGAGGTCTGAAAGATTCTCTAATTTACTGTATAGATCTGGACAGGTTATTTCCTATAGAAGCTATGCAAATTTAACTCCAGATGTTGTTAAGTACGTTAAGTCTATAGGTCGAGATATAGTGGTCGAGGTTCCTCAGTTTGAGAAAAACCAAATACCGTGGAGATATAATTTCTTTAATCCATTATCCGTGGACGTTAAAGATAGTCAATTGAATTTGTTTTTAGGTAAAAGCAGATTTGAGATAAGAACACACTCGATTCTCGACAACTTTAAAGATGGTTCAATCCCCTCTCACGTTATAGACACATTACCTCCAGAATTAAAGCAAAGAATCAAAGAAGGTGCTAGGAAGGTAGAACTAGACCCAGAAAGAGTTTCTGTATTTTATTATAAAAAAGACGATTGGACGAACTGGGCGAACCCTTTAATCTACGCCATTCTTGATGATATCATCATGTTAGAGAAAATGAGACTTGCCGATCTTTCTGCTCTTGATGGCGCTATTTCTAATATCAGGCTTTGGACGCTTGGTAATTTAGACCACAAGATTTTACCCAATAAAGCAGCTATCAATAAACTTAGAGATATTCTTGCTAGTAATGTTGGGGGAGGTACAATGGAATTAGTCTGGGGTCCAGAGCTTTCTTACACCGAATCTAACAGTCAGGTATACAAGTTCTTAGGATCGGAAAAGTATAACTCTGTGCTGAATAGCATTTACGCTGGCCTTGGTGTTCCTCCAACTCTAACGGGGATAGCTGGAAACGGTGGGGGTTTTACAAATAATTTCATATCATTAAAAACTCTTGTAGAGAGACTACAGTACGGTAGAGATCAACTTACGAAGTTCTGGGAGCAAGAGTGCGAGATTGTTAGAAAGGCTATGGGCTTTAGAAAATCTCCGCATATTGTATATGATCAAATGAGTTTATCTGACGAAGCGGCAGAAAAGAATCTTCTTATCCAGCTAGCTGACAGAGACATTATATCTCATGAGACAATTCTAGAGAGGTTTAAAGAAGTCCCATCTGTAGAAAAAATGAGACTGAAAAGAGAAGATAAAGACAGATTTAAAGAGAATCTACCGGAAAAGGCTAGTCCTTTCCATAATCCAAATAAACAGTTTGAGATTGAAAAAATGGAAAAGCAAGGTCAAATCAACGAAAAGGTTGCCGAAAAGAAAGAGAAGCAAAAGCCGATTAACCCAAACGGTAGACCCGCTAATAAGCTGGATGATGGACCTAGAAAGAAGAGGACGGAAACTCCTAGATCTAAACCCGGAGTTGCTGAACTCTTGGTTTGGACTAATGATACTTTTGATAAAATATCCGCAACACTAAACTCTGCTTTTCTTGGTGTTCACAAAAAGAAAAACATGAGAGGTTTAACAAAATCTCAAGTTTCTGAACTTGAAAGATTAAAACTACATGTATTACTCAATACTGAAGTTATGAGTGAAGTTTCTGAAAAAGACATATGTAATTTGGTTGCTTCCAACAAAAGAATGCCTAAACAGTTTTCTGATTATTTGAAAGCCAACAAGATTACTACAGAAAATATGAGCATAGAAGATTACAAAAGACACGCGATTTCTTCGTATATAGAGTATTTTTTAAGCAGATAATCTCGTAAATAAAAAAAATATTTATTTTCGTGTATAATTCTTAGAGGTAAAAATATGACCATAAAAGTATATCAAAACGAAATAAATGACGGTATTGGCGAACTTGTTAAAAGTACCGCCAGTGTTGCCTATTGCTCTGAAGCAACTTTTCAAAAGGATATTCCTGAAGAAATAGTCGCTAAGGCAATAGCAGAAAACAAAGACCAAATAGATCTCTATTATTTAGAGTCTGTTCTGGTTTCTTGTGGTTGGAATAAAAATGATGATGTGTTTATGCCAGAGGCAACTTGGGCCGCAAGAAGCACGCCAGAAGATAAACAGTTTAATTTTATGCACAATGAAAACGATATCATTGGGCATATCACTGGTAGCTATGTGTTAACAAAAGATGGAAAGGCTGTTGCTGATGACTCAGAAATGCCTGAAGATTTTGATATCATCACTCAAGCTGTTCTTTACAATAGTTGGACTGGTGAAGAAAATCGTGAGAGAATGGAGAAAATAATCTCCGAAATCGAGGAGGGTAAATGGTACGTTTCTATGGAATGTTTGTTTGCTGGATTCGATTATGCCCTTCATAATGATGAAGGTGTAAAAAAGATTTTAGCAAGGGATGAAGAATCTTCATTTTTAACAAAACACCTTAGAGTTTACGGTGGTTCTGGAGAATATGAAGGTTATAAGGTAGGAAGAGCGTTGAGAAATATTTCCTTTTCAGGTAAAGGTCTTGTTTCTAAACCTGCTAATCCAAGAAGCGTAATATTAAAATCAGTTGCATTTAATTTAAATGATAATTCTAACTTCGACATAGGAGAATTTAATATGTCAGATAATTTGCTAGAAAAGCAGCTTGAAGACGCGCGTGCGGAACTTGCTGCTGCAAAAGCTGAGAATGATGCGATTAAAGCTCAAATCGAAGAAGCAAAAGATAAAGAGTTTGCTTCCAAGGTTGAGGCTTTTGAGGCTGAAGTTCAGCAAAAAGACTCAAGCATTGCTGAACTTGAAGAAAGCATCAAGAGCACACAGGCTCGCGTTGCTGAACTAGAAGACGCTCTTGCTAAGTCTCAAGAAGATCTCGCATCTGCTAAAGAGCATATGGAAGAGATGAAGAAAAAAGAGAAGATGGAAAAGCGTAAAGCTGCTCTTGTAGAAGCGGGTTTCGACGTGGATGATGTCGATGCTGCACTTGCTGCTTTCGACGGTCTTGCTGACGAAGCATTTGATTCTGTCGTTGCTATGTATGGCAAGAAAGAAAAAGCTAAGAAAGAAGCAGAAGCTGGTATGCCTCCCGAAGTAAAGGAAGCAATCGAAAAGAAGAAAAAAGAGAAAGAAGCAAAGGCTGATGAAGAAGAAGCTGAAGCTGAAGTCACTCCAGAACTTCTTGAAGACGTGCAAACCTCTGAAGCAACTTTAGTTGAAGCTGCTCCAGAAGTAGACGAAGTAGAATCAACAAGAGCTAGTATCTCTGACTGGCTTGAAAACAATGTCCTTAAAAATAAATAAACTCAATAGGAGATTAAACTATGGCTCTTAAAGCAGATAGATACGAAGAATCAACAGATATCAGTTTCTTTTATAACGCAGGTACCGCAACTCGCGGCGGTGTCGTTCTATTGGATGCTGCTAATGCTTCTGGTGCAGCAATGGACCAAGGTGCTAACTTGGTGCAATATGCGTCAGCTACAACCGGTACTGTTCCGGTCGGAATCCTTCTCAATGACGTTGTTAATAAGGATCTTACAAGAACTCACCTTAATCAGTATAAGGATGAAGTTCAAAAGGGCGGTAAGGTTACTGTTCTAACTCGCGGTTATGTTGTCACCAACAGCCTTGACGCTGTAACCATCGTTCCCGGCGAAGCTGCTTATGCATCTGCTACTAACGGTGGTAATCTAACCAACGTAGTAACCGCAGGTCAAGCTGTCGGACGTTTCATGTCAGCTCCAGACGCTGATGGTTACGCTAAAGTTTCCGTTAACCTTCCAAACGTTTAATAGTAAATAAAGGAGATATAATAATGTCATATACAGAAAGACCTAGCGAAGAGTTTCTTAATGTTCTTCGTAAATCAGGCGATGGAAACCTAGAGACTGCTATGGCAGCTCAAAGAGAATTTGCTATCGCTCTAGAAACCCCACTCCGTAAGGGTGTCCTCGTTGGAAATATTCTTGGTAATATCTTCGAGAAAATCAGTGTAGAACCCGGCGGAAGTACCGAGTATCCATTGGATCTTATTAGTCCCGGACTTGAAGGTGAGCATGTAGCTTACACTAATCCCGGTCACGGTCGTATTCCTGAACGTGCGGTCGAGAGCGATTACGTCATGATTCCAACCTACAGCATTACGAGTAGCATCGACTTCTTGTTGCGCTATGCTCGCGAAGCTCGTTGGGATATTGTTGGTCGCGCTATGCAGGTTATGGAAGCTGGTTTCACCAAGAAGATGAACGACGACGGATGGCACACTATTCTTGCTGCTGGTGTTGATCGTAACATCTTGGTTTACGATGGTGACGCAACTGCTGGTATGTTCTCTAAGAGACTTGTTAGCTTGATGCAAACCGTTATGCGTCGTAACGCTGGTGGTAACACCGGTTCTGCAAACCGTGGTCGTTTGACCGACCTTTACGTTTCACCAGAAGCGCTTGAAGACGTTCGTAACTGGGGATTTGATCAAGTCTCCGACGCTGTTAGAACTCAGATCTACAACGCTGGTGGCGATGGTGCTCCTATCACCAATATCTTTGGTGTAAGCCTTCATGATCTTGATGAGCTTGGTGAAGGTCAAGAATATCAAGAATTCTTTACCACTGGTCTTGGTGGGGCTGTTCAAACTAGTGACCTAGAATTGGTTGTTGGTTTGGATCAAAGCGCTAACGACAGCTTCGTTATGCCAGTCAAGCAAGAAATCTCTGTTCACGAAGATCCAACCATGCACCGTCAACAGCGCGCTGGATGGTACGGTTTTGCTGAACTCGGTTTTGGTGTTCTTGATAACCGTAGAATTATCCTCGGTAGCTTCTAATTTAATTAGAAAAGATACAATTTTAGAAAGGTGGTTCGTAATGAGCCACCTTTTTTTATATACCTACTATCTATCAAAAATGTGTATAATACTACATACATGTATATCTAGGATTTATTTAAGGAGTCTATTATGGCTAATATGTCAGATTATTTAGAATCTGGATTATTAAATCACGTTTTTAGAGGGCATAGCTTTGTTAAGCCAACTGGTATGTCGCTCGCACTAACTAGTGGTGTTCCGGTGGAATCTGGAACTGCTGAAAATCTTGTAACTGGCGGTTTTTTACAAGAGCTTCCTAGTGGAGACCCTGACCTTGGGGATACTGGCTATAGAAGAATAAATTTTGGAGATCCAAACACCTTTGGTAATGGTGCTTGGGATTTTGCAACTGACGAAGAATTTGCTAATGGTAGCGGTTTTATAAAGAATTGCGAAACTCTGTACTTCGGAACCGCATTAACCGAGTGGGGCTGGGTTTCTGGTATTGCAATATGTGACCATCCCGGCTGGGGTTCTGGAAATCTAATAATGCAATCTCAATTAGATAATGAAAGATACGTTTATAAAGGAGATTCTTTAAAATTTGATCCCGGACAACTAAGAATTCAATTTAAATAAGGGATAAGATGGCGACTTTAAGTAGAACTCAATTCGATAGTTTTATTCAGAATACACTGCCAGACAATTCTACTAGGCAAATATCTGCATCTGATTTAAGACAAAGTTTTATTAACTTAGCAGACTCTATAACAGTTTTCAATAACGATATTTATTTATCTTCCTTGAACTTTGGGGAATTAGAGAGTAGGTCAATCTATGTTGGTACTTCCTCTCTTTCTAGAAGAGATGTAAATGGATTTTATTCTGAGGATAACACAGCTTTAGGTTATTCTTCATTAAATGTAAGCTATCTTTCAAAAAGAAATACGTCTTTAGGATCTTATTCCTTAGCTTGTAATTCTTTAGGTTCTGATAATGTCGCCGTTGGATTTCATTCTCTTGGAGGTATAACTACCGGCTCTGGCAATATTGGTATAGGAAACTATACCATGATGAAAAATAAACATGGTCAGTTCAATATAATAATTGGTCATGGGGCAGGATATAATCTTCCGAATGATGAAGATTTTAAATTCATACTTGGTGCTTATCCTAAAGCTAGTGGAGACTGTGACGATCTTGCTGAAGGTCTAGATAATCCACCCTTGTTGTACGGCGATTTAAACTCATTACAATTAGCGATTGGTATTTCCGGCTTTAGGGGTTCTGAAAAACTATCTGTATCTGGTCATATTTATCCATACGAAAATGCTATATTTTCTTTAGGTCATAGCGATTATAAATGGGACGCATATCTTAATAATCTAGATATAAACGGCACGATAAAATCTACAAGTCCGTTTCATGAGTTTGAAATTGGGGCAAATTTTGGCTCTGATGTTTCAATAGCAAGTGGCGATATAATTAACTTCAATGGGGTTACTGGTGTTGATACCATTGTATCAAACGTAGGTGCCACAAAGACTATTAAATTTTCTGCTGCACCCGTATCGGGTTGGGCTGGTGGTCATATTCATGCTATGGTGGAAAATAGTGGCTATGCTGTAAGTGGCTGGACGCACGAAAACCTAAATGCTATTTCTGGTTACGCTCCAGCCTTTAATGGTCCAAGCGGTCTTTCTTGGAATGTTAGCGGTTGGGCTAGAAGTTATGCTGAAAGCCTTTCTATTGCCGCTGGAGCATACACCCATTGGATTATAACGGATGACTTTAGCAACAGTGATTTAGTTATTGAGCCGGGAAATCCTGAAAACACAATTAAGTTTAAGGGGATAAGTGGAATTCAGGCCAACTATAGGACTGATAACCACTCGCTAGAAATATCTGCGCACCCTCTGAGTGGCTGGGCTGATGGGCATATTCATGAAATGGTCGAGAACAGTGGTTATGCTGTAAGTGGCTGGGCTGATGGGCATATTCATTCTATGGTTGAGAACAGCGGCTATGCTGTGAGCGGTTGGACGCACGAAGACTTAAATGCTATTTCTGGTTACAATTCAGCTTTTAATGGTCCGAGCGGATTGGTTTGGAATGTTAGTGGTTGGAATGCTGCATATTCTAATTATCTAGATGGCGTAATAAGGGCTAAGATCGAAAGCGAAGACAAAGCAGTTGGAGCATCTTTATCGGGATATGCAGAACATTTAGTCGAGATTAGTGGATATGCTGTAAGCGGATGGGCTGGTGGACATATTCATGAAATGGTTGAGAATAGTGGTTATGCTGTTAGCGGTTGGGCGCACGAAGATTTAAACGCTATCTCTGGTTACGGTTCAGCGTTTAGTGGACCCAGTGGACTAGCTTGGAATGTTAGCGGTTGGGCTAGAAGCTACGCTGACAGCCTTTCTGCTGCTGCTGGAGCCTATACTCATTGGGTTATAACCGACGACTTTGGTAGTAGTGATCAAGTTAGTCAACCGGGAAATCCTGAAAACACAATTAAATTCAAAGGTATAAGTGGAGTTCAGGCTTTATATAGAACTGATAATCATTCATTAGAAATTTCGGCAGAACCTCTGTCGGGTGTTTTGGATAGTTATATTTATGACACAAGTGGAGCATTAAGAAGCTACACATACGACTCAAGTGGTCTATTATACGATTTTATCGAAGAATTAAGCGGTGTCGTAAGGTCTGAGGTAGTTGATATAACACAACCAACTGCTGGTATTATAGATGTAAGAATTAGAGCTGAAAGAGACAATCACGTTGATCCTGCAATTGATGATTTGTCAGACAGTATTTTTGACGGCCCAACAAGCCTAAGTGGTACGCTTTATTCCACAATAGAATTAGCGAGTGGTTATACCGAAGATTTAAGTTTCCTTTACTCAGGCGTTCTTCAAGATGGTATACAAAATTTAAGTGGAGTAATGAACCACGACTTTTACGATAGGAATGATGGAAGGTTACATAACGTTAGTGGCAACATTGTAGAGTTTGTAAATGAAAGATTTAGAAAATTTACTACAGATATACAAGTAGGAGAATATGGAGAGTGGAGAGTTGTATCTGATGATAATACCGCAGGATTTGGTGTTGGACTTTTTGAAACTGTTAAATATCTAGGTAAAGATGGTATAACTACAACTCTTACATCAGCTCCTCTTGATGAAAACGACCGAGATGTTGGGCCGCACGTCCTGACGATAGATTCAGCTCCTTTGTCTGGTTATATCAACAGCGTTAGTGGGTTGTTAGATTCTACACTTAGGACGGCGATAACAGATAGCGGTATATATTATAGCGGTATTCTTCATTATATAATTAACTCTAGTGGAGTTGATTTAATTAATAGAATTAATGCTTCTGGTTACGCGATAAGTGGTGCGCTAGACGGATACATTTATGATGCAAGTGGAGCGTTAAATAGCCATGTATATGATACAAGTGGAGCGTTAGAT
>Ga0222719_10001782_pt1 | contig 20398 bp, 29 predicted proteins | sample C33_34DmetaG_FD_165039 | JGI IMG/M metagenome (GOLD analysis project Ga0222719, IMG submission 165039) | Estuarine water microbial communities from San Francisco Bay, California, United States - C33_34D | ecosystem: Environmental > Aquatic > Marine > Unclassified | place: USA: California... | reverse complement strand
CCCAATCAGTAAAAGAAGATTTTTTATTTTGACAAACATCACCTAAGAAACTTTGTAAGATAGATCCTCTCATTGGATTTTTTCTAGATACTTTAGCAATGCTGTCTTTGAAAGTAAATGGAACATTAAAATCCATTTCTATTTGTACTGGTTCAATAAATTTAAGCGGCTTGTGCATGACTTTCTCCTTTCTCAATATGTTCAACACCTTTTATTTTAAGGCTGATTAAATTATTTAGTTGTATTGATCTCCAAGCTTTTTTTGGATCATCAACTTTTTTAAGAACGTTAACATCAATGCATTCTAGTAAATGATTTCTGTCACCAAGTAATTCACCACCTGCAAAAAACTTTTGATCTTTTACATGTAGTTTAGCAAGTATCTTTCTCTTCTCACCATTACTCTTAGTAAAAATTGCAGAGAAAAATTCTGGGCCGATTATTTTAAATAAGTCTTGTTTAGTATATTTCATAATTCCTTCTTTCTAAAATTATAAGTATATATTATATAATATTATATCATACGCAAGACATATCTATTTTACCGCAGAAAACCGCCAATATTTCTAGGTAGCATCGCCCCAAGATTTTCCTAAATCACAATCAACTTTACTTGGAACCGTTAATTTTACAGCATGTGTCATTAGTTCCATTATTTTATTTTTAGTTTTTTCTTCACCATTAAAACTTAATGTGAGCTCATCATGAATTTGTATTAAAGGAATTAAATTTTCTTTATACAATTCTATCATTGCTTGTTTTGTTTGATCCGCTGCTGATCCTTGTATCAATCTGTTTAATGCTTTGTAAGTACCAGCTCTTTGTAAAATGTGATGCTTACCATATTTTAATTTTGCTTGATCTTCTGGAAGAGCTTTGAACACGCCAAAAGTGGTCGGTTCCCATAACTCAAAACGACATTTTCTACCTTTGATTGTTGAGACGTAACCTTCACTGTTGGCGAAGTTTGATACGCGTTTAGTTAATTCCTTAACAAACGGTACCTTAGAATTGTACTCCTTTAAAATTTCTTTTGCAACATCAACGTTCACTTGCAATTCGTTGGAAAGTTTGTTAACGCCCATGCCATAAAATAATCCAAGGTTAATAGTTTTTGCCTGATCTCTTCCAATGTTAGCAATGTTTGCTACTATTCTATGGAAATCTGCATCAGGATTTTTTTGATACTCTTCTACAACATCTTTAGCTCCTTCGCATCCTAAGCTTGAAGCAAAGTGTGACGCGATCCGTGGTTCCTGCTGACTATAATCAAAAGATCCCCATGTCTCTCCTTCTTCAGGTAAAAACAATCCTCGTATTTGTTTTTTAATTTCTTTATTACGAGAAGGTAATTGCTGTAAGTTTGGATTAGAATAACTAAATCGACCTGACACTGTTCCTGATGTACCATCTCTCATTTGATGAATACTTGCATGAATGCGTCCTGACTCACCGTGTTTTAAAATAGTATCAATGAAAGTTGATTGCACTTTATTAAACTCTCTGGCGCTCTGAATTTTTTTAGCAATTGGGTGTGAATGATGTATTAAAAAATCTTTAGTAAAACTAGGTGCCTGTGTTTTTTCTGTTCTCGGATAATCTATTTTAAGTTTATCAAATACTTTTGCAACGCTAGCCGCAGCCCAAACATCAACTGCAATACCCGTGTCTGCCAATATTTCATCAAGTATCTTCTTTTCTGTATTCTTAAAACTTTTTTTATAACGTCTTGCTTTTTCTCTATCAACTCTAACTCCTCGTTTTGTCATTTCAAATATAATTGGTATAAGATTCATCTCTAATTTATACACTGTGTTTAAACTCTGTTTTTCAATGAGTGGTCGCATGTGGTGAAACAGTCGTAAAGTCAAGTCTGCATCTTGCTCCGCATAATCACCTACAAAGATAGCTGGCAACTTGTACATTTCATTTTTAGGATCAATACCAAACTCAGTAGCCGCTTGTTTTAAAAGTGTTTCATCTTTTATTTCACCAAGCATATCTTTTCCCACTGCACTTAATGCATAAGAAAATTTATTCTCATTTAAAATAGGAGCCATTAACATTGTATCAACTATAGGTCCTTTTACCTCTATGCCTTCAGCATGTAACCAACCTAAATCATAAATAGCATTGTGTGCTACTTTGATAGCATCTGTTTGCATTAATTTTTTCATCCATGTTAAGACACGTCTTCTATCCCAATTAAAACCATTCTCATGACGAATAGGATAGTAACCCTTCCAACCATCCACGGCTACCGCTACGCCAATAATATGCCCTGTTTTAGTTGTCCATCCTGGTCCAGTTGTTTTTAATTGTGGATCATATGTTTCTAAGTCAAAAGCAATAACCTTAGCATCGGTAATATCAGGTAGTTCATGAGGTGGTACCCACTCGGATTTTGTAAAGCCAAAATTATTTTGCATTATTTTTTCTCCTTTAATTTTTTATGATAAGCTTTCATGGCTTCTGATTTTTTTCTCTTATGATCCTCTGATTGTTTTTTGCCTTTCCAATAGTTTTTATATCCTCCTGCAAAAAGATTACATTGAGGTCTGTTTGCCATTACTTTTTTAAATTCTTCAGTCCCCCATTTAGTTTGATTTTCTTTTTTAATTCTAGTTTTTTCTCCATCAAAGCCATGTAATTCATTATATTTTTTAATATTATCTTGAGAGGAGACTGTATGAAGTTTAAAATCTCTTGGTTTTCTTTTATATTTACGAGCTAGCTCTGCTAGTTTTCTTCTACCCTCTAAAGTTTGAGGTATAAGTTTACCATTAGCAATCGTCTTTTTTGCTTCTTTTGATCGTATTTCATAATATTCATTACATATTAATGATTTACCCCATAATATACCGTACTTTTTTTTGTAATCTTCAACCGTGGTTTCATGAGATACTCTAAGATGGTTTCCAAGTGATCTATAATGTTTGCCACATAACAAACAAATAATTCTGTCACCAACAAAATATTGTTTATATTCTTCATAGTTTTTAAAAACTAAATCTTTTGGATATCCTGGTAATACTTTTCTTCTCTCCTCTGGGGTACTTCCATTTTTAAAAAAATTTGGCATTATTTTTTATCCTCTTCACGTTCTGCTATCTCACCTGCAATTGCGCCGTACGCTGCTAGATCAACATAACTATCAGATTTACGACTATGCATGAGACGCGCTACTTTAACTAAAGCCATACAAATTGCTACATCATGAGCGGATATTTTTTTATTTAAAAAAGCAGACCATAAGTTAGCGATGTTTTGATGATTGGTAACCCGATCTCCGTAATCCGTGTTTCGTGCTCCGCCAATCAATTCAATGGCTTTGTTAAGTATTTTTTTATAAATCATCATGCATCCTTTCATCACCGTACATTCGGTAACCTTGTTGTTTTTGAGCCTCAACAATATACAAATTGTTTTTTGCTCTGGTGACAGCAACATAAAAAACACGGTGCTCATCATCAGGATTTTTTAAATAAGATCTATAAACAATCTTTCCTAAATCTAATAACACAATGACATTTTCACATTCTCCGCCTTTAGCTTGATGAATTGTAGAAACACGAATTCGTGGTTCTGTTGTTATGTCTTCACCTATTTTCTCAAGCCGCCGTAAATAAGTAATTTCAAAAGGTGTTAACGAACTAAGTATGTCCCACCACTCTCCATCGACAAGTAAACCATGATGATCTTTTAGCTGCTGTAATGAAAATAATTGTTTATCATTCTCTACTTTCATTGTTTTATGACCATGCTTAATTCCAACTTTAGTTTTTATTTTATTATATAAAGTTTTAACCTCTGTTAAGGTAACCGTGTTACCAGACTTTAATTTTTTCCATACATCTATAGCCCCCAAAACAGTCGTAGACACTGGTCTATGCTCACCTCGGCCATACCAATAACCTTGTTCTAAAAGTATTTCTTCTATCATTTCATTTCTAATTTTTTTTGTTCTGCCAAGGATCAACCAATTACCTGAAGATAAATCAATATGGCGTAAATGTGGTATACGATATATTTTACCTTCATCTTCTTTTGGTTGCCAAACTTTAGGGCGCCTGTTTCGTATTTTAGTTATAATATTATTAGCTAATCGAAACACTCTTCGCGGACAACGATACGATTTATCTAAAACTTTTACTGTACCTTGTAGAGATATAAATTTATCTACATCGGCGCCTGACCAACGAAAGATAGCTTGATCATCATCACCTGCAATGTAAACCTCTTTACTGTTACTAATTAATTTATCTACCATGTTATATTGAATGCGAGGCATGTCCTGCGCTTCATCAATAAAGAGCACATCAAACTGTGTCGAAACTGTGTCATTTGTGTAATCAACAATCATGTCCGTATAATCATAAAGCTCATTAATTTTTTTATATTCATTAATAACTCTGTTTAAATAATCTAGCTTAACCATATTAATCGGATCAGGATAAAGCCTAACCTCTTCTGCTAAACTAATATCTTTTAAGCGCGCTTTGTTAATAAGATTTATAAATTGATGATTAGAATTCGTATAAACAGAATCATCATTATCATTAAAAACTAAATTAAAACCAACTTTAGAAGATAATTCTTTCCAATGTTTTTGTTTCATTAAGTTATCTTCCTTGACAGCTAAATGTCTAAAAGCAAAACTATGTAATGTCCTAAAATGTGTTAAATCATCTCTGCTAGCTTGAAACTTATGTCTTGCTCTGTCTTTAGCTTCATATGCTGCTTTCTTAGAAAAAGAAAAGAAACCAATTCTTTCCCAAGGAACACCCTGTTCTTTTTTATGCTGACATATATTTAACAGCTCTGTTGTTTTGCCTGTACCAGGAGGACCTACAATTATATTAATCATTAAAATGTCATAGCCTCATCTTCAGTTCCGCCTAAAACATCTTTATCTGTTTTTTCATCTGTTTTTAAATCAGGCATCTTTTCCATCTTTTTAGGTTGTGTGTAAGCAGGTATTTTCCATGCACGTGTTTGTATTCCTTTAGGATATACTCTTACATCTTCGCCCTCTAAATCTTTTATTCGTTGTACTAACCAAGATCTATTCTCTTTAAAGTTTTTTGTATTCTCTAACCACTTTGATAGATCTCGTAAACGAAAGTATGTCGCATTCTCTTCAACATTGGTGTAAGGCTTTTCCATATCTAATTCATCAATATCAAAAGACTCGCCTCTTGCGGTACAAAACTCAAATAAATAATCTTTAAATTCACCAACCTTCGATACATCTTCAGGCATATTTATTGTGGTAATAGTTTCAAATAATCCAGACTGTATCTCTTCCCAGTCAGCTTGTTTCATCATAGGTATGTACCGTAATAATTTTCTTTTAACTAATTTACGTAAACGATGATGGTATTCTATTTCATCTTGTACTTGTGTTTCCACTGGATGAGAGTCTATATCAAGATACCAAATACGTGGTTCGCGATCCGTGACACGTAAGTTTGCATATACAGGATGATCTTGGCCTGATGTTCCTACACCAAATTTTCTTAATTTACATTTTGCTCTTTGACAAACACTAGCGATAGGTTGATCCGTACATTTATACATGTATTTCATACTACCATCGGCTTTATCAGCGCCTACTGATTTCATGATAATCGCTACCTCATGTGTATTCAAAGGTGGATCCATATATTCACGATTATATTTTTCTAGTAAATTTTTCCAGTCATCAGGATTAGACTTACGATAAAAAATTCCCACACTAAATAATCCATTATTTCTTGTCCCTTCTGGATAACCTTGATCCGTTAAAATTTCTAAACATGGAGGACCATCAGCCATGTCATTATCTTCTACCTGTATTAATATTTTACCAATATCATCACAGACATATTTGTCATATAACTCAAAGAATTCTTCTAATGTAGCACCTTCACCATTATCAAGAAACGCGTACCGTGTGTCGCCGTGATAAGGTAAGTTCAGCCACGATCCAGTGTCTTGCTCATCAGAGAGTTTAATTTGTTTAGGAAATACCTCCGCTTTTGCATAGCCAAGATAAGCGCGTATTTCTTTTAACTTTTCATCAAAGAGAGAAGCAGGTTGTGGATTTTTGGAAAATAAAAAAAGATGAGCGCCAAAAGATTTGGAGGCACACATCACTAATGGTAGTTTGTATTTTCGTATTTGTGATAATATTTTTTTATGATCCAAAGGGTACTCGTCAATATCAATACAGCCCCACGTACAAGTTGCATCGTCTCGAATGGGAACAATACCTAAAGCACGATCTTTTCCTTCAAGATGATCTTGAAACATTTGTAAAGTAGGTTCTTCATGCACTGTACGCATGCGTCCATCACGCTTACCGTTTTGTTTTGTTTGGGTATACTCATAAAAACCGTGAGCTCTATCTAACCCATCAAATATATTTTTAAATTTTTCTACTTTCATAAATAATAATAAAATAACTAGGGGCCTTGAAGGCCCCTAACCTAGATAATTAAGGTGATTACGATCCTAAAACGCCACTATCCGCATTAGGCGTGATGTCTTTTAAACCGCTATCGTCATTATCATTATTTGCCTCTGGAGCAGGATCTATTGATCCTGATGTCACAAGCTCATGAAAATGTTTAGCCTCCTCCACAATATAAGATGGATTAGGAATATCATTAACTGATTTATCCAAGGTGATTTTCCATCCCCACCAATCATTCTTTTTATTTGCTTCTTGTACACCTTCCATTTTGTATACATTTGCAAACATTGGTAATGTTCTTAGTGACCCATCGTTGGCTTTAATTTTCTGATTCATCATCATCGTATTCCAATAACGGGATTTTTTATATTGTGTTTTCTGCATAATAATTTGGCATCGTTCAAACGATCCGTCCTCATTAATTCGTAAAACAAAATATTCAGCCGTCGTAACAATATAGGTAGGAGAGATCGCTCCATTAATCATGTAATGATCTTCCCCATCCGCGCCACGCGTTAACGCTGGCATTTCTTCAGGCTTATAAATTTTTACAGGTGCACCAGTACCTTCACCTAAAGGTGACCACTCTACCCCACGCACTCTAAAGGCACACGGAACTACAGCTATGCTTTTGTAAAATTCTTTTGTAACAGAATTAAAAATATCACCTTGCTCAAGTCCTTCAACAAACTTAGCATTTGATTTTTTAATCTCTGGTGTTTGAGAGCTAGCAATTTTTAAAAATGGAATTGCCATTTCTTGTGCACCAACATTTTCAAAGCCAACACCAATGTGCCCTGAAAAGTCTACAACATTAGTCGATACTTCACTTTTCTTTTTTTTCGTTACATCGTTCATCGTTATTTCCCTTTTTTAATTTTCACTTTATTACCCATATACACATTGAATATGTCTGTAGGTAAATCTGTACCTTTATTTATTTGTTCGCCAACAAAGGCGTTCAAGGTCATAGGCTCGACCTTGCGTTTTTGGTCAGGAGCTAAACCATTTTGTTCTAAGTCTTCAACCAACTTAGACGCCTGATCATTATCTCCTTTACCAAACTTCACTGACACAATGTTTTTAATTAGTTCTCCGTGATTATTTTTTTCTAACCACCCAAAACATTCTGTTTCATTATCTTTAGTGATGCTAGCTTTATAAAAGGGTTTATAACTTATTGCTTCACCACTCGTCAGTTTAATCTCTTTAACTCCGCGTTGCTCCATCATCTGAACAATAGAATCATTCATTTGTTGTAGCTCGGATTTTTTTCTTTTAACGTCGTTTTCTAATGAAAGTATTTCACTTTCAATTTGTAAATATCTGTTAGATGCTTCTGACACATCTTTGACCTCAGATATTTCTACTTTATTTTCTTCAGGTAAAAAATTTGTAAAATCAACTTTCTCTGTCATAGTTATTCCTCTCGTGTAAGTCTATCTGTATAGGGAGATATGTATGCGTTTGGCGATCATATTTTAAAAGATTATATCGGCCACGATTATTTTCTGCAGCAACTGAACAACAAAGACCTATCATCGAAGGATCACCAATCAATAATAAATAATCTTTATCATTAAAATCTTTTAATACATTTTTAGCCTTACGTGTCGCTGGCCCAGGTGATAACATAATTTGTTTTCCCTCCTCAAATATAGGAATTAATTTTCCATACACTTGAGCAGTGATTACATTAAATCGAGATACCTCTTGGATAACGTACACATTTCCTTTTTTTTCTGATTCTTTCATCTTTCTTGAACAGTCTATATTATTTTTATTTTAATTATACAAGAAAAATGTTATCGTTTTTAAATTTTATAATTTAGAAAGTTATGCCGAAATATAAATATAGTTTTAAAACAACGCCTTACGAGCATCAATTAGCTGCTATGGGGGCTATGTTAAATCATTTTTCTAAGCAAAACAAAGAGTTTGCTTTACTCATGGAGATGGGTTGTGGAAAAACAAAAGTGTTAATTGATGGATCTTCATTTCTTTATGACAATGGATATATTTTTGGTTTACTCGTTATTTGTCCAAACGGTGTCAAAGGAACGTGGGTCAAAGAAATTGAGACACACATGCCAACACACGTAGATCGTAACGTTGTTGTATGGACAGGACAAAAAACAAAAAAGCATGAAGAAGAATTACAAACCTTATTTATTACAGAACCTGCGAAGGTGCATTTAAATATTTTAATTATGAATGTTGATGCGTTTACCACGGAACGTGGACGTAAGTTTGCTGATAGATTTCTGATGACCCGTCAAGCATTGATGGCTGTTGATGAAAGCACGATCATTAAAAACTCAACCGCGTTACGTACTAAAGCTATTACTAAGCTTGGTAACTTAGCGCGTTATCGTGTTATCATGACAGGATCCCCTATTACTAAATCTCCTGAAGATCTATACGCTCAATGTAATTTTTTAAATCATGATCTATTAGGGTTTAGTTCTATTTATACATTCAGAGCGCGCTACTGTCAGATGCAACGATTATCTTTTGGTGGTCGTTCGTTTAATAAAGTAACAGGGTATAAAAACTTAGAAGAGTTAAATTATAAGTTACGACAATTTTCTTATCGTGTTTTAAAAAAAGATGCGCTTGATCTTCCTGATCAAGTATGGATGAAAAGAATTGTTCCGATGACAACGGAACAGCTTGATGCGTACATGCAAATGAAACGCACTGCTTTAGTGCAGCTCAAGCAAGAAACATTGACGACTACGTCAGTGCTCGCTCAAATGATAAGACTTCATCAAATAGTGTGTGGTCATATGGCAACGGATGATGGTAAAGTATTATCGTTACCAAATAACCGCGTTAAAGAACTATGTGCTATTCTAGAAGAGCACGGTGATAAAGCGATCATTTGGGCGAATTATCGTCATGACATTCAAGAGATTGAAAAAACATTATTAAAAAAATACGGTCCGCGCTCCGTGGTCACGTATTATGGAGACACTCCACAAAAAGATAGACAAGAAAACATACGGCGTTTTCAGGAAGATTCTGAGACACAATTTTTTATCGGTCAACCAATGACAGGCGGTAGAGGTATTACATTAACTGCAGCTAGTCTTGCTATCTTTTATTCAAATAATTATGATTTAGAGATCCGTGAGCAAGCAGAGGCGCGTAACCATCGTATTGGTACAGAAGATAAAGTCACTTACATTGATCTTGTTTCAACAGGAACAGTCGATGAAAAAATTATTTATTCACTACGAAATAAAATAAACTTAGCTACGTCGGTGTTAGCTGAGGAGATAAGGAAATGGTTAATATGATCCCATGCACCAATTGTAAAGGAAACGGATATGTCAAACTATCATTTGAAGCAGAGACAAACATTGAACAGTGTAAGGTTTGTCACTCACAAGGGGAAATCGATGAAAATAAGTACTACCATCAATCGTGGACCGAGGGTGTCAACGACAATGTTAGCATCTACTATGGACCACCGCTTGATCCAGAATGTTTCAAAAACTACAAAATTTCGGGAGAGTAAACCTGTGATAGAGTTTAAGGGCGAACCGCCCTTTTAGAGTTCCAAGCGAGTAATTCACATTTTCCTCCTTACAAAATTAGGTTGCTCGCTTGGAAAAAATTGCCTATAATTCGCTTAAATTTAAAAAAAGGCAAAGGTTATGTTGTTACCTAATAGTCCTGTGAGAAAAATATCTCAGTGCCCACAATGTGGTGAGGTATCTCTTAAATTTTATAACCCTCAATATAATAAAGTGTTAAAAAAAGAAGAGTGGGAACAGGTATTATCGGATGGTCTACAGGCCCTGAGAAAAGTTCTAGGACCTGTAAAAGAAGACCCAAAGTTTTTTATGGATTAATTTTGAAGACGTTCATCTATTATTTTACCAATGATGAACACCATAAATCCAATACCAACTAGGGCTAAAAGAATTAGCCCTAATAAAATATGTGTTATCATGATGACTCCTCAACAATCTTTTCTAATTGCATAGGCCTTGATAGCTTTGTTTTCTTACACATTTGATCAAGCAACTTTCTTGTCTTCGCTGTGATCATTTGATTGTAATGTGTTAGTTTTTTCTCTTTCTTTTTCATGTTCATCCTTAAAATTGTAGCACCTGATACATAAATGATCAGGATATCTATTCTTTATTGCTACCATCAACCACTGATGATAGCGTCTATTGCACGATTTACAATCGTGAAACTCATCAAACATCCCCATTACTTTTTTAACCCCCCTTCTCTTTGCCATGTATCTTCTCCTCTAACTGGTTTGCTATACACACCAGTTGCAGGGTACAATGTTTCAAGATCGTTTGCTTGCCAACCAATCACACCATTGTATTGATTAGCCATGAGATGAAATTTAATTAAATCAATTCTTTTTTTCTTCTTCCTAAAAAAATTAAAAAGTTTTTTCATTGATCCTCCTAAGCTGCTTTATCTGAAAAGATAGATTCTGGATCGCCCCATTGCATCGCAAAATTTACTCTTTTATTTTTAGGTGTTTGATAGTTCATAATATCATCAATACGTTGAAGATATAAACCGACTGTTGAACAGTCGTATAATCTATCTCTAACCATATTTAATTTATTAATAAAAATTTTATGATTGTAATTACGATCATGAAACACGCGGATCATTGCTTGAATGAAGGCACGTCTTTTATAATTTTTATAATATGGTTCGACGTCCATGATACGTTGAGCCCATTTTTTACCTTGCTCTAACGTTTCAATTTTTAGTGTGCCATCATAAAACTTATCTTTTAATCCTGCACGGCTACGATATCCTTTTGTACGACACAAAAGAAATATAGTGCTCCAATGATCAAAGCCCCATTTCTCATACAATGATTTATAGATTTGATATTCCATATTATTGTATTCAGAATAACGGTTCATCCATTCCGTAAAGCCCCAGTTTTTTCTATTTTGATTTAAAATAGTAACATCATCAATAGTAGCACCAGGAACTACATAATAATAGTAAGGAAGATTTAATATCTCACAAGCCATTAAACGATGTTGACCCTCAATGATTTCTAACTTTTCGTTAACACACGAAGGATTTATAATAAGCCCATTCTTTTCCATGCTTTTAACTAAACCGTTAACATGGCGGTCGTTTATGGCCCTATTACCTTTGATAAATTTAAATTTTTTATAATCAAAAGATTTTAATATTTTAGTCATGAAGCCCTCCTATCTCCTTTATTAAACCTGACTAACGTTCCGCCGATACGCCTAACGTTAGCTTCGGCACACGCCTCTGCAAACTCTTGTTCGCATTTTGACTGACAAAAATAAAAAGATTTAGCTGATGTTGCGTACTCTAAATCCTTCCCTATGGTATTCAATCCTACACCAAAAGTATTGCGACGGAACTGACCGTCGCAATTAACACATTTACTGACTATCGGATTACCTTTAATCATTATTGCTCCTGCTTATTTAAAGTTATTGAGTCCAGAATTGCTTTTCCTGCTTTAGTCATGTGATAAGTAATATCTACCCACTTACCCCAAAAAGTATCAGTGCTAAAAGCATACACCCATCCTGCATCCGAAGGCGTTGTTGCAATGCCTCCTTTATGAAAATGAAACTCGTATTTCGGGTTTCCATTAGAAGAGTTATTTAATCTTTTAACTCCTGAAACTTTTATATTTATAATCGATTTTTTAGTCATTTCTTTCTCCTGTTAAAATATAAACCAATCTGCAAGTGCAACCAGACTTACAGGTAATGAAAGAGCAAGGTAGATCCAATCTTCCTTGCTCGCTAATTTAAGATCGTTGATAATATATTTAATCATTTCTTTCTCCTTTATCAGGGTTAGGGAGATCTCTGTATGAGATCTCCTTTTTAGTTTTTTGATTAACAAATCTAAAGTTTTTAGAATTGTCTGCGTGATACTTAAGATTACCATTAAGAGTGCTGTTTGCTCTGTAACCATCGACAAGAGCTAAAAAAACAATTTCTAACTTACGCACACGCGATATTTTAGTGGTCTTAGCACCAAAATAAAACTTGTCTTCAAAGTGATCTTTTACAGTCGCTTTGAACTTAACGCGGTCACCTTTTGAACAAGAAAGAATTTGACCGTGATTTCTATATCCGTCACCAAAATTGCTGTCCGATACCGCATCAATGCATGTTGAAGAACCAAAAACATCATTCCAGTAAATGAAGATGTTTCCTGCATCATCAATTAATTTTGTTTTAGTCCAAAAACCAAAATCACTTTCACCCGTCTTAACATGAAGAACAGTAGCCTCTACCTCAATAGCCTCATCAATGTTACCTACATAATTAGAGTTTAAAGCTTGTAGAGCTCTTTTTTCTTTGTTCTCAATGTCTTGTTTTTGTTTTGCTTGAAAAACATCATCCGCAATTTTATTTGCTTCTACATCATCTAATAATGCTTGCTTATTAACCTGCAGGCGCTTGCTATCAAGTAAAGACTTTTTAGCCCAACTACGAATATATAAAAAGTAGCTAGGATCATCATTTGCTACATCAACAAAAGATTGACCGATGTATTTACCAAAACGAAAAGTAGAACCACGATTAATAGATTGTGATTGGCCATTTTCCCAAGTGAAAAGATCACCTTCCTGCACAAACTCTTTTGCTTTAGCAGCTGCCTTATCAAAATCTTTAGAAAGATTTTGAACATGTAACCCAAAAAGATTAGGTACAATTTTTTCATCAATAATAATTGAAACGCGCAACGTGAAATAATTTTCTTGCGCGTTTTCTCCTGAAGATAATTCAACATCCCAACGAATTTTAGTATTAGGATTACCACGATGATTAGACACTGTTTTTAAAACAGTTTGTGGTGTGTCTTCAAAATGATTGTTTCCGTACATATTTCTTTCTCCTTTTAAAAGTGGCTCTTTATTGAGCCACCACTTGTAAAGTTGAACGGCTATAAGGATCGAACTCAATTCCTGCATCCTCAAGACATTTGTTTAAAGCATCATGATAAGACTCAGTGAAAAACTCAGTTTCAATATCATAAAGTTCTGATGCTGAACCATCAAGAATTATAAAAACATTTTGACCATCATCAGTAATTCTAAATTGTTCGTTTTTATGAAACCAACTATCATATTTTACATCCACCAAAACAAACTCACTGCACCACGCTTTAAAATCTTCTTTAGACACTTTCTTTTTAGTATCTTTGTAATAGAATACAGCATCGTAATCACCAACAAGTTCCATATCAAATCTATTTGGATCAGTTGGGTGAACTGAATCTTTACGAGTTATAATATCGATTGAAAATTTATCATTCTCAAAAGAAGAAACAATTTCTTCTTTACCGCTTTTAATATCTTTAGCGTGTTGATCATTTAAAAAGTTAACTAAGATTTTATTTATTTTTTGTTTTAGTTTTTTCATTTTTGCCTTCTTTCTTTCTATTTGTTAATGCCTTACTTATATAATATTTTATAATATTTTAAAACATTTATCTAATTATTGGCGGTTTTCTGGGCTAAAATGAGCCTTCGTTTTTTCGAATACATCGCTATTTTTCTCAATTCCTACGTATGATTTATTCAGCTCTAAACATGCTTTTCCTGCGGAGCCTGTGCCCATATACAAATCAAAAACAATGTCAGGATCAATCCATTCAATTACATTTTTTAATAAACCAATTGGCTTGCCCCACGATCCGCTTTTCATGTTACGCGGATATTCTAACACGCTGTTTAAATGTTTACGTGGTTTGGTTGTAAATATTCGTGGACCTAAATTATCTTTACCAATGGAGGTGTATCCTTTTTTCATTGTCTTTATTTCTTGATCAGGGCCCACGGCTGCATCACTCGTCTTCCCATAAATAAAAATATAGTTGTGCGTGATCCGCGGTAAGTTTTTACTCACCCATCTACCATCTTTAAAAAACCAAACGATTTCGTTTCTTGGTTTCCCTAAAATATTTTCTGTTTCATGTCGTCTTTGTGGTGATGTAAAAGCTATTTTAGATGTAGCCTCAACATTGATTACTTGATCCCACTCATCATAAGGTGGATCATAAATTACTAAACAGTTATCGTGCTCCGCGATCCGTGAAACGTGATTACGGCAATCGTCATTAATTAATTCTATCATTCTAGTGCCTCTATTATTTGTCGGACCCATGAGTCCTCGTCGATCATTTCAAAGTACAACCACGTACAATATTGATCGCTTAAATTACCTTCTAAATATTCATCGTACCTGCAGTCGCGCATGAAGGTTTGGTAAGGCGTATGATAAACATAAAGGTAACAACATACGCCCACCGTGATACACGCGATTACGAATTTAACCACGTGAATTAATAATCTCTCTAGCTGTTAACTGCTCTTGCCAGTTATCAACTTTAGATTGTTCTTTAGAAATAATATTTCGGATCATATCTAATTGTCTTTGCCAAACGTTTAACAACTCATCAAGAGTAGTTTGGTTCCACACATGAACACCAAAGAATTGAGGATTTCTTTTTGGCAACTCAAAATTTTCATATCCTTGCTCCACAAGATATCTTCTAAAGTTAATATCTAAGTTTTTGTAAGGATACCAAGGAGACTGTCTAAAGTCCTGCCATAGGTCTTCTTTAAGCTTTTTAAGTTCATTATTCCAAACAACATACTCATCAGATGCTTTTATCATTTTATCAAGTTTAGCTTGATTAGGTTTAGATCCCAAAATGATAGCCTCTCTGTCTCGCAATTGCTTGATGTAAGCAATCTTACCTTCAGGAGATTTCTCCCAAGGTTGATATCTCGCACCAATACAAACACCTGCTCTATAACCAGCTTGTTCAAAGCCATGATCATATACAACACCATTCCAGTTGCCTTCATCCCATCTCTCAATGTGACGCTCACAAGCCCCACACTTAGCACGGTTCTCATTAGCATTTTTATGTAAAAGCTTTTCTGCTTTGATCCTAGCCTCTTCCTCGGTTCTTTTAATAACTTTAGCTGCTTTTAAAAGAATATGATACTCATCATAAGTAGCAATGTTATGAGTAGACCAGTAACTGCCTTCTGGTTTTTCAGCCCCTAAGACATGTCTATTTGGTCTTTTACTAAAATTAACCTCAACTAGATTTTTATCTTTATCTCTGCCATAACCAATAAAGTTTTTGCCCTGCTGATACACGGCAAAATTGTAATTGTATTTCCACAATTTGTGGTCCTTATGAACAAGGGCCCAAATATTTTGTTTGTTATCGTTTTTTGACACTCCAGTGATAACAAGGTTATCACCATCTTTGTCTGCAAATATTGTACCAAACTTAGTATAAGGTATTTTAAATTCTACTTTCTCCATTATCTTCTCCCTTTGTTTTGATGAGAATAAAAGTCTCTCACTAGTTTTTCTTGTTTGTCTCTTGCCTCGATTTCCCAAGGCGCATCTTCGTAAGCAATGTCCTGCAAATACACACCGCACTCTTTACCTTCCCAACGAACATGCGTTCTTTTATCTGAAGACCATACTCTTAACTGCAAACGATTTTTACAAGCTTGCTCAATGTGAACACATTCATGCGCTAAAGTTTGTAATTGTTGAAAGTAAGATCTATCTTCTCTAAGAATTATTTTGAATTCTTTAGTAGAAGATGATCCATTAGTTAAGATACTGCAGTTACCTAAAATGTTTTTCTTTAATACAGTTCTTCTAATATGAACTTTAATATTTAAAGTGTTTTGTAATCTTGTAGAAATGTTAAGCTCTTTTAAAAAAAACTTAACAGCATTTTCATAGTTGTTCTCTACCCAACTAAGTCTTGGTAAAGATACTTGAATTTTTAGTTTTTTCTTTCTCATAACTTTCTCCTTTATGTTTATATAATAATTTATAATGATTTATTATAAAATCTCAAGGATTATAAGAATAATGGCTGTTTTCTGGGGTTATTTGAGGGTACAGTTTCCCTCTTCATCGACCATTAATATGTGTATATTGAGTTTCTTCTGGAGGTCTGTTGGTGTGCGTGTGATGAGATATCCTTTGTGTGTTCCTGATTTTCTTTTACTGGTTGATTTAACATCGACTAATAATATTTCTCCGCGCTCATTGATACCGATAAGATCGCATGGACCCAAGCGTGAGAAATTATCAAAGACAAAATAACCTTGCTCCGATAGAAATTTAATTGCTTGAATGTGCGATATGAAACCTTTTTGATGTTTTCTATTCACTTGATTTATATACCATCACTGATGATACGTGTCACGTGGTCCGTGGTCACCGTACACTACTTACACCTTTTCCCACCCCTTTTAAAAAAAAAATTTTTAAAAATGAAATATAAGTGTCAGGTGTGTCAGGTAAGCAAATTAATCGTTTGTTTAAGCCATAAACTACCTTACACTTGTCAGTTTTTAGTAGTGTACGCCTGACACTAGTAGTGTCATGTAAAAACATTGATTGGCAGAAAACAGCCATTTTGTTCTTTGCACCACGAGAAAAATAATTTATATGTTGATTTATAAAGAGGGTCAGAAATAGTGTATTATGGTTAAAATAATCGATGGAAGAAAATCACGTAAGCTAACACCAATGCAATTGCGTTTTGTTTATGAGTTCTGCACCAAAACATTAATGGGTTTGCAATCTGCATCTGAGTCTGCGCGCAAGGCAGGATACTCTGAGTCTGCAGCTAGAAGATCTGCTTGGGAGTTACAAGATCCAAAGAAATATCCATTAGTGGCTGAGGCCATTTATGATATGAAAAAAGAATTAGCAGATAAGTATTCTGTTAATATGGATAAGCATGTTGCAAGACTTGATGATCTCAGTAAAAAAGCTGAGGACGAAAAACATTATGCGGCAGCAATTAATGCTGAGGCTTTAAGAGGTAAGGCTGCAGGATTGTATGATCCAACAATAAGAATGGAGAGCGCTGTCGAGAACTTACCGCGCGAGCAACTATTGCAAAAGTTAAATGAACTACAACGCAAAGGAATTCCAATTGTTAATGAAGAGAATGTCATTGAACAAGAACAGACTAAGCCTGAACCAAAACTAATTGAGCACGAGGATTAAGTACTGTTAGGTGTAAACATAAGTGTTTCAAGACACCACGTTTCAACATGCACTGCAGAGTATCCTCTTTGTAAGGCTCCTTCAATTGATTGGTTCTCAACATATATTCTTTTTGCTTCACATGTTCGCTCATCTATAAATAGTTCTCCACTATATTTTACACTTGGCCAACCTTGTAGTGACATTGCTGTAACGAGTAACCAAACCTTAATCATGCGTATCTGTGCTTTTTAAAAAAATAATCATACTAATTTTGTAACATGAAAGAGTCCTACTTTGTTAAATTAATTAAGAAAAAGCTCACAGTTTATAACTGGTTGCGTATTGAGACTACAACCCTTCACGGGTTCCCTGATATGGTTGGAGTTGCTCCACGTTTAGATACGATCTTCATTGAGGCTAAAGTTGCAACTGGTAACAAGATCAAGTTGAGCCCACATCAAATAGCAATGAACATTAAACTGTGGAAAGAGACTGGAGGATGTAATTACATATTGGTTTATCAAAAACACGCGAAGCACCTTCCTCCAGACACGATAAATCTGTATGAGGGAAGGCTTTCGCTAAATCTCTCACGAAACGGTGTCAGCGAACCGTCAACCGCGCAGGGATGGGATACTATATCTAGTGTTTTAAAAAAAGTTCACGGTTCGCGACCCACGAAAAGCGAGGAAATCTGCGGTAAAACAGGATAAGGTACGATAACTACAATTATCGTGCATTGGTAATCGTGGGAAATCTGCCATTAATCGCGAAAAACGTTAGGGTACCTGTAAAAAATGAAAAAAATGGCGGAAATCCGCGGATACTATACCCCAAAAAAATCCCGTACACACGCGAGGGCGAGGGCTCAAACGCATGATTTAGATATTCAGCCATCATTTTTTCATATGAAACCGATTTTTCTAGGGTATACCCCTTTTTTTAGTGTAAAAAGACTTAGGAGTCCCAATGGATCAAAAAAATTCTACATTTGAAAAGTATTCGGACGAAGAATTAAGGCTAATGTTGGCAATTGCCATGCAAGATGACAGTAAAAAAGCTCAATCTAGCTTTATGCATTTTGTAAAGTTAGTTTGGCCTGAATTTATAGACGGATATCATCACAATGTTATGGCAAAAAAGTTTGAAGCCATCGCATCAGGAGAACTAAAACGATTAATTGTTAATATGCCTCCAAGACACACCAAGTCTGAGTTCTCTTCTTACTTATTTCCTGCTTGGTTGATGGGTAAAAAACCAAAAACAAAAATAATTCAAGCAACTCACACTGCAGAATTATCTTACAGGTTTGGTAGAAAAATGAGAAACCTTATGAATGACCCTCAGTTCAAAAAAATTTTTAAAGATGTGTATCTACGAGCCGACTCGAAAGCATCAGGTCGTTGGGAAACCAATCATGGAGGAGAATATTTTGGAGCAGGTATTGGTGGTGCGATTACTGGACGTGGTGCAGACTTACTCATCATTGATGACCCACATTCAGAGCAAAGTATAACTGACACAAGTTTTGATAATGCTTTTGATTGGTATATGTCAGGACCAAGACAACGTTTACAACCAGGAGGAGCCATTATTGTTGTTATGACAAGGTGGTCAGAGCGAGATCTTACAGGTCGATTAATAAAACAACAGGCTGAAACTAAAGCAGATCAATGGGAGGTTGTAGAATTTCCCGCAATCCTACCAAGCGGTAAACCTATTTGGCCAGAGTATTGGAAAAAAGAAGAGCTAGAGAAAATTCAAGCCAACTTACCTGTTATGTCGTGGGAAGCTCAGTATCAACAAAAACCAACTTCCGAAGAAGGAGCAATCATTAAACGTGAATGGTGGAAACGTTGGTTACGAGAAGACATTCCTGAGCTAACACATATTATTCAAAGTTATGATACCGCTTTTAGTAAAAGAGAAACCGCAGACTTTAGTGCGATTAGTACGTGGGGAATATTTAAAACAAAGTTCAGTCAAGATAATATTATTTTGCTTGATTGCATTAAAGATCGTTGGGAGTTTCCTGAACTTAAAAAGATTGCTTTAGAACAATACAAGTATTGGGAACCTGAAACAATTATTGTAGAAGCTAAAGCATCAGGGCAGCCATTAATTCAGGAACTTAGACAAGTTGGAATTCCTGTTGTTAGTTATTCTCCTTCAAAAGGTAATGATAAGATTTCACGTGTAAACTCTGTCTCCCCTATTTTTGAGTCGGGACAAGTATGGGCACCAGAAAAAAAATTCGCTGAAGAAATGATTGAAGAATGCGCGGCTTTTCCTTATGGTGAACATGATGATTTAGTTGATAGTATGACGCAAGCATTAATGCGTTATCGTCAAGGTAATTTTGTATCATTAAAGGATGACTATGAAGACCCTATTAAAGATTATTATAAAACCTATGAGTATTATTAAATGGTAGCTCAAGCTATTCCTTTAATTACTGTTGCAACTCAGATGGGGATGTCTGTTCCTGCTGTTATTGAATATTTTAAAGGGCAAAATATAGATCTCTCTGGTTACGGTGAAAACGATCTTGTTGATCTCGAAACACTATTCCCCCAAACTGAATCAGAACGAATTAAAGAATACAGAACATACGGAGACAGTTTTTATAATGCACCTCCCGTGGTCGGCGATACGTCCTTAGATAATATTGTTTTACAAACAAAAAAAGATGATGGGGAAGAAAAGAAAACAAAAACAATAGATCAAGAAGGAAACGTGCTACCTGATCTTCCCGATCAAATGCCTGATCCTAATGATGATGGACCAAAGATAGATATTAATTGGAAACGATTAGCTGAAGTTTTAATGGAAGAAGCGGTGGATCAAACAGTCACCAAACTTGAAGATAAGTTTATAGATATTCAAAAGAAAAAAA
>Ga0222719_10001781_pt1 | contig 20410 bp, 16 predicted proteins | sample C33_34DmetaG_FD_165039 | JGI IMG/M metagenome (GOLD analysis project Ga0222719, IMG submission 165039) | Estuarine water microbial communities from San Francisco Bay, California, United States - C33_34D | ecosystem: Environmental > Aquatic > Marine > Unclassified | place: USA: California... | reverse complement strand
CCAATTTTGAGGAATTTTTAGGCATTTTATATTTTTTAAATTTTAGCGTATCAAGATATACGTGAATTTAAAAAATTAAAATAACAACAAAATTACTAAAATTCGTTGATTTGCAGGGGTCTTTTAAAGATACTTAATTTATAGAAATTGTATAATTTCATAATCAAGTTACAAAATATCAATGATAGATTAAAATATCGATTCTTTCAGAAAGAAATAGCTATTTATAATTTGCCATAATTTCTGACATTACTTCTTCAGAGACAAAACCTTTGTCAAAAAGATTTTTTACAGAGTCTCGTAATGTAATCATACCAGCTTTCTTACTTATTTCAATGATAGAATTTATTTGATGAAGATTGCTTTCTCTTATTAAATTTTTAATTGAGTTACTAGCAAACATTAATTCACAAATTGGATATCTATTTCCATTAATACCAGGTACCAAATGCTGCGATAAAATTGCCTTTAAAGATGAAGATAGCATGCTTCTAACTGTAGATTGGCTATTTGCAGGAAAAACATCTATTATTCTGCTTATCGTATTAACTGCTGAACTAGTATGCAATGTTGCAAAAACAAGATGTCCGGTTTCGGCAGCCGTAAGAGCTAATTGAATAGTTTCAAGATCTCTCATTTCGCCAACTAAGATAATATCAGGATCCTCTCTTAAAGCGCTTTTAAGAGCGGCAGAAAATGATTTTGCAGAACTGCCCACTTCTCTTTGATCTATGATGCATTGCTTATTAGAATGAACAAATTCAACCGGATCTTCAATTGTGATAATATGTTTTTTTTGAGTCGTATTTATAATATCAATTAAAGCTGTTAATGTTGATGACTTCCCATGACCAGTTGGACCAACTATTAAAACTAAACCATGCGGAAAATTAGTAAAGCGTTTTACAGATTTGGGCAAATTTAACTCTTCAATTTTTTTAATAAATGGTGGAATTTCTCTAAAAACTATTGCTGGCCCTTTAATTGTATGATATGCATTAGCTCTAAATCTTACATCGTCAACTTGGATAGCAAAATCTATTTCCAAATCGACAAGATATCTCTCTATTTGTTCTTGCGAAGTGATAGATTTGATATATCCGTATACTTCATCTTTTGTTAAAATTTCAGAATTCGGCAATGTGAAAATTTCACCATTTAATCTAAAAGAAATTAATGAACCAGATGAAATATGCACATCAGAACAATTATTTTCTTTACAATAGTTTAATATTTCTTCGATCACTTCTTAATTATATGACTTTAAAAAAGAAACTCTACTCTTGACTGAATTTATAGGGATAAAATCATAACTATTTGAGTAATTCTTTATAACATTCTGATAACTTCTTATAGCACTTTCTTTTTCGTTCATCTTATCGTAAATAATTGCCATATTATAAATATATTCAATGTTATTCCCTTCATTCATTGAAGCATCTTTAAGATAACTAATTGCCTGATTATATTCACCCATACTTTCATAAGCCAAAGCAAGCTTTGCTAAAATATAAGGGGAATTTGGCTTTTGCCTCGAAAGACGCGATAAAAAATAAATAGCTTCTCTGGGTGACTCTTCGATCATAATTGATAATAAATTACCAATTATTTCATGCTTGTTTTCTGGATTATCGTCTAGAAGTTCCTGATAAAGTTTCTTAGCTTGCAAGAATTGATTCATTTTTTGATAAAGAACAGCTAAAGAAAATTTAGCATAATGGCTATTTGGGGCTAAATATAAAACCTCTTTGTAAAGTTGAATTGCAACCTCGTTTTGATTAACTAGAGACGCATTGTAAGCAAGATATAACTTTTCTTTTATTTTGTCACTATCTTGATCTACATTAACCACCACAACATCTACTCTAGGTGCACCATCTTTAATGTCAGAAGCATTTTGACCACCCCTGTTGATGACTATTTCACTTTCTTTATCTTGGTTTTGTCTATAAAAATTAATATTTTGTTGATCATCATTATCAAATAATAAACTTTTTTCGATATTTTTTAGAATTTCATTATCATCAATAACTTTTGAATGTACAGCATTTGAAGACAAAAGTAAAATTAAGCACGCAAAAAAAAGCTCTAATTTTAATGAAAATTTAGAAAGAATTGTCATTACAAAATTCATTACTTAGAAAATCTTTTTAGATAAATGATTACAGCCATTAATGAAGCGGGGGTAATTCCACTTATTTTTAATGCAGCCGCAATCGAACAAGGCCTATACTGATTTAATTTTTCTCGAACCTCTAGTGATAGACTTTGTATATCATTATAATCAATATCAAGTGGAATTTTGATATTTTCTTCACTATTTAATAATAAAATGTCCTTTTCTTGTTTCTTAATGTATGAATCATAAATTGCATTAATTTTTATCTGCATTTTTATCTCATTTTCAATTTGAGATATTTCTTTAGGCCAAATTTTTTCTAAATTACTAAATTCAACATCTTGTAAAGATAAAAGCTGAAAAGCGCTTCTTTTTATTCCATCTTGTTTAATTTTTATGTCAAAATTTATGGCTTTACTTGGCGTTATATTTAAATTACAAAGCAAATCTCTCGCTTCTAATATCTCTTTAGTCTTCTTATTAAAAAACTCTTTTCTTAAACCGTCGCAAAATCCAAATTCTATGGCCTTTTGTGTTAATCTTTGATCAGCATTATCTGCACGAAGAGATAGACGATATTCAGCTCTAGAAGTCAGCATTCTATAAGGTTCTGAGGTTCCTAAGGTTGTTAAGTCATCTATCATAACACCAATATAACCTTCTGATCTTGAAATTATGAATTCTTTAGCGCTATTCTCATTAACCCTTATCGCGGCATTAACCCCTGCAACCAACCCCTGCCCAGCAGCTTCTTCATAGCCAGTAGTCCCATTTATTTGACCAGCAAAAAATAAATTTTTAATTTTTTTTGTTTCTAATGTTGGCAATAATTCTCTAGGATCAACGAAGTCGTATTCAATTGCATAACCTGGCTGCACTATGGTACAATTTTCAAGACCAGCTATTGTTTTTATAAATTCTTGCTGCACTTCAATTGGCAAGGATGTCGAAATACCATTAGGATATATTAAATCAGAATCCAAACCCTCTGGCTCTAAAAAAATTTGATGACGATCTTTATCAAAAAAACGATAAATCTTATCTTCAATTGAAGGGCAATAGCGAGGACCTTTTCCAGAAATTGCACCGCCATACATTGCTGATTTCGATAAATTATCTTGAATAATTTTGTGAGCTTGATTGTTAGTATAGGTGATAAAACATTTGACTTGCTTAACCTCTATTTTGCTATTTAAAAAAGAAAATGGGATTGGTGGGTTATCCCCCTCCTGCTCTTCAAGACCAGAAAAATCAATTGATGATTTTAGTATTCTTGGTGGCGTACCTGTTTTTAGGCGTGATAAGCTAAAATTATATTTCTTAAGAGTATTTGACAATCCATGAGAAGGCTTTTCATTTATCCTTCCTGCAGCAATTTGTTGATGACCAATGTGAATTACTCCATTTAAAAAAGTTCCCGTAGTCAAAACTATTGATTTAGCTTTAATTTTTTTACCATTTTCTAAGACTACTCCCTGAGCCTCTTTATTATTAATTTCAATGTCTTCAACGGATGAAAAAAATATTTCTAAATTTTTATAATCTTGTAAAATTTGCTTTATAGCTTTTTTGTATAGTTTGCGGTCAGCTTGAGCTCTTGGAGAATGAACGGCAGCTCCTTTTGATGAGTTTAAAATGCGAAAATGAATTCCAGCCATATCTATTGCTCTGCCCATTACGCCATCTAAAGCATCAATTTCTTTAACAATTGTACCCTTAGCAACCCCTCCAATTGCTGGATTACAAGACATTTCACCTAAATTTTCTTGATTTTTTGTAACCAGCAAAGTTTTAGCACCACATCTTGCTGAAGCACATGCAGCCTCGACCCCAGCATGTCCTGCACCAATAACTACCACATCATAAATATCTTTTATATAATCATTAACTGACATTTCTTAATCTTAACATTTTAAAAACCTCTAACAATCATCTAATACCAAAATAACCGACTCAAATGACACAGAAAGATTTAGCTTTGATGTAATTTATAAGTAAAATTACCAAAATTGGTTGATTTGTGCTTAGCTTTTCTTTTATGCAAGCTTTGATACAACCTCTCTAAGCAAATCCTCTACACCTGCATTACTAACTGCAGATATATTAAATAACTTAACTCTACTTCTCTTGTTACTTTTTAAAAAATCTTTTAATTTATTTGTTTTGATTATTTGCTGATCTTTTTCAATTAAATCGCATTTATTTAAAGCTATAATTTCAGGTTTTTTACTAAGTTCCAAACTATAATTCTTTAGTTCATTTCTAATAGTCTTGTAACTCTCAACTATATCATCACTATTTATATCAATTAAATGCAACAACAAAGAGCATCTTTCAATATGCTTTAAGAATCTATCTCCCAAACCTTTGCCATCTGAAGCTCCCTTGATTAAACCTGGAATATCAGCCATCACAAATTCTTTTTGATCGATATAAACCACTCCTAATTGGGGCTTAAGCGTAGTAAATGGATAATCTGCAATTTTTGGCTTGGCTCTAGTTGTAGCAGATAAAAAAGTTGACTTTCCAGCATTTGGCAAACCTAACAAACCAACATCAGAAAGAAGCTTAAGTTTTAATACGAGCCACATTTCTTGACCTGCCTCACCTTTTTGAGCGTATTCAGGAGCTTGATTAGTTGAACTCTTGAAATTATCATTACCAAGACCACCTCTTCCACCTTTAGCAATCATAAATTCCTGATCATGATATGCTAAATCAATTATAAGTCTCTGATTATCATCAAATATTTGTGTACCAAGTGGCACTTTTAGGACTATATCGTCACCACCAGCACCATTTTTTCTTCTCCCCATGCCAGCTACACCATTTTTAGCTTTAAAATGTTGTTGATAGCGATAATCAATCAGGGTATTTAAGTCTCTTGTGCATTTTAAGATTATATTGCCACCTCTTCCGCCATCTCCACCATCAGGACCGCCTCTAGGAATAAACTTTTCACGTCGAAAACTAACGGCACCATTGCCACCATTTCCTGCAGAAACATGAATTTTAACTTCGTCAATAAATTGCATCTTCAAGTAATTTTATTCTCTTTTTAGAACCATGTCCATTAATGGTTTAGATATAATACCAAATCCAATCTTTAGATAAACTATAGTAAATTAACCCATATTCTTCATCTTTTTGGATATTGGTTATCTAAAAATCGGATTTGGCATAACAAAAACTCACAGAATATTTTTATAAATATTTTTTTAATTTAAAACAGCAATAAAGCATTTTACAAAACTTAAAATCACAAATTATGCCATTTAAACTTTATAATTGAGCATTTGGATAAATATTTTGAGGATAAAACTTACTATAAAAAGCGCCGATGTATTTGATATACTTAAAGTTTTTTATAGTAAGTTTTAGGTCAAAAGATTAAACCAAATGTATCAATTATAAAGTTTAGATGGCATTATATCAATATTTACATTAATAACACATTTAAACAATGAATTGCCGAGGATCAAACTCAATAGAAAATTTGTGTATTAAGATATACTTAAAATGCTAATTTGCGTTTAATAAACATTTAATAAACTATTTTAATTTTTTTAAGATAAAAATCGAAGAAAATGCCACTTTTAACCAAGCTTGGAAACTTTAATTTTTGATTAAATCAAATTCATACTTAAAAAGCTTTTTGTTCTTGATTTCAAACTTTTGCCAAATTAAGTTATTAAATGAAGCGTTGACTTCTATATAGGCTATATAATAAATACTTATCTTTTTTCTTTCTTAAAATTTATATAAGAAACCTCTAGACTTGATTTGTAATTGCTTATATTATAAATTTTAAAGACAGATTATAATATCACTTTTTTAGTTTTATTAGCTATTTTGTTAGTAATTCTTTTTTTTGAAAGGGATTTTAAATGTTCTTTGAAAAAATTTACCAAGATTTAAATAATTAATTTTTAATAAATGTCAGTTAATTCTACTATTATTGGTAACAAAGAGACTATACTTGTTGCAGAAAATATTGCACATGAAAAAGGTATCTCTACCCAAGATGTTATTGAAGCTATGGAAGAAGGTATTAAAGCAGCTGCCAAAAAGAAATATGGTAGCCATCTTGAAATAGACTGTAAAATTGATAAAAAAACAGGCAAAATTAGTCTGTATAACAAGCTAGAAGTAGTTGAAGACGATAAAGAAGATTTCGATTTTAGAACTCACATTTCACTTAAATATGCTAAAAAGGAAGATGAACAAGCTGAAATTGGTGACTTAGTAATTCAAGAATTACCCCCTATTGATTTAAGTCGCGTAGTTGCGCAAGTAGCTCGAAATGAAATCATAAAAAAAGTCAGGGAAGCAGAAAAAGCAAAAGAATATAATGCCTTCAAAGACAGAATTGGTGATATAGTTAGCGCCTCCGTTAAAAAACTTGGCCTTAAAAATATTGTTATGGAGATTGAAAGCTATGAAGCTATAATCCATGAAAACGCCTTGATTTCAAAAGAAAGTTTTAAAGTTGGTGATCGCGTAAGATGCTATATTGAAGATGTAAGACAAGAGACAAATGGTGCTCAAATCTTTTTATCTCGAACTCATCCAAATTTCTTGATAAAACTTTTCGAACAAGAAGTGCCAGAACTCTACGAAGGAAATATTGAGGTTAAAGCAGTAGCTCGTGATGCGGGATCTCGCTCAAAAATTGCCATCTATTCTAAAAGAGACGATATTGACATGATTGGCTCCTTCATTGGTATTAGAGGAAGCAGAGTCCAATCTGTGAGCAATGAATTAAGAGGAGAAAAAATTGATATTATACGCTGGTCACCAAATATTGCAGAATTTATTGTAAACGCCATGACACCTGCCAAAATCAGTAAGGTTGTAGTTGACGAAGAAAATAAATTAATTGAAATTGTTGTTCCAGAAGATCAACTAAGTCTTGCTATTGGCAGATCAGGTCAAAATGTTAAGCTAGCTTCAAAATTAGTCGACTACAAAATAGATATTATGACTGATGAGCAAGAATCAACCAGAAGATCTACTGAGTTCAAAGAGTCTACTCAGCTATTTATGGAAAGTTTAGACGTAGAAGAAGTGATTGCTAACCTACTTGCATCCGAAGGATTTAACTCAGTTGAGGAAATTGCTAAAGCTGAAGTTAATGAAATAGCATCAATCGAAGGATTTGATTATGAAATTGCTCAGGAGATCAAAAGAAGGGCAGAAGAGTCAAATGAAATTAAAAACAACTCTGCTGCTAACCAAGATATAAGTGCGGAATCTTAAATTTAGAGACGGTTATTAATTTATAAAAGCTTTAATCTAAGGATAATGAATCTTTATATTTATTTATAACCAAAAGAGCTTAAAAATTATTTAAATTCTTTATTTGAGGATTTTAATCAAATAGTTAGTTTGTAAGTAATACCATTTCTATAAATTAAATTCTTGCTTAGGAAGTATTTTTGTTTTTAGATTTAGTTTTAAAGCGAAGTAATACCCCTGATATTTCAAGCTTTAAAACTAAAAAATAAAAACATAAAGACAAAAGTAAGTGAGAATTTAATTTATAGAAATGGTATAATACCAATTATCATAGTTAACTAGATATTTAGGTAAAATATTTTTGAGAATAAAATTTAGAAAAAGAACCGTTTTTGAAAGGTTTTTTTCTAAATTTTAGACCAAAAAGATAAAACATAAATCTATAGTTAATTAAGATAATTGGTATAAGTAGAGATAAATTATAAAAATATGTCAGATAATAATAAAATTACTCGTTCGAAACTTACATTAAAGCTACCAAGCTCAACCAAATCAACTCTTACGCTAAATCGTAAAAATAATTCTAAACTTGATAATCGTGGCATTGAAGTTACTATAAAAGGCAGGAAAAAGGAAGTAGAAGAAGAAACTTCATCATCTCAAGATCATGATTTGAGAAAAAAATTTAATGCTATATCTGAAGTTAGCGACTCAGATTTTAAAGAAAACCAATTTGATCTAAAACAAAAGATTCAAAAAGAACTTGAAAAAGAAAAAAGAGATAGAGATCAAAAAAAACAAGAAGAAATCAATTTAGCTAAAGAAAATAATCAAAATCCCGCCGAAGAAAAAACTCAATCAGATATTTCAGACTCTAGTCCTCCAGAATATATTGTCGATAATTTTGACATCAGAAATAAAATTAAACAAAGCCTAGAAGAATCTAAAAAGGAGCAAGAAGAAAAAAACCGTATATTAGAAGCTAAGAAAGAAGAAATTAAAAAAGCAGAACAAGAAAAAATTGAAAGAGACAAGATATTCAAAAAACAAAAAAAAGATAAGTTTAGTAAAGATTTTTATGATGAAGAAGAAAATAAAACATCTAAAAAGCCAAATTTTAAAAATGAAAGATCTGGAAAAACTAAGTTAACATATATTATTGACCAAGATGAAGATAGTTTCAGAAGACGCAAAAAAAATAAGCATAAAATTGAAGAACAAAATAAAGAATATAAAAAAATTATAAGAGCCGTTGATTTACCCGACTTAATTACAGTATCTGATCTCGCTGATAGAATGTCAGAAAAAGCTGGTGATGTTGTTAAAAAACTTTTTAGTATGGGGATGGTTGTAACTAGTAACCAAGCTATTGACGCTGAGACTGCTGAAATTATTATCTCCGAGTTTGGTCACAATGTTAACAGAGTCTCTCATTCAGATGTTGAAAATGTCTTACAAGAAGATACGACTAGCTTCGAACTCAAAGCAAGAGCTCCAGTAGTAACAATCATGGGACATGTTGATCACGGAAAAACTTCGCTACTTGATGCAATGAGAAAAACTGACGTCGTTTCTGGTGAACATGGAGGTATAACACAGCATATTGGAGCATCAAGAATTCAAACGAAAAGTGGAAAATTTATTACCTTCCTAGATACTCCTGGACACCAAGCTTTTACCGAGATGAGATCTAGAGGTGCAAATGTTACTGATATAGTAATTTTAGCAGTTGCTGCAGATGATGGCGTTAAAGAACAAACAGTTGAGGCAATTAACCATGCTAAAGCAGCAAATGTACCAATTATAGTCGCAGTAAATAAGATTGATAAACCTGGCGCTGATCCTTCAAAAGTTACAAACGAACTCCTAACCCATAATATCATTTCAGAAGAAATGGGTGGTGATTCAATTTTTATTGAAGTTTCAGCCAAAGAGAAAATTAATTTAGATAAGTTGGAAGAAGCAATTTTACTTCAAGCTGAAATTCTTGATTTAAAAGCTGCATATGAAGGAAAATCCAGTGGTGTAGTTCTGGAGTCAAAAATTGATCCTTCACGAGGAGTAGTTGCTACACTTTTAGTTGAAAAAGGTTCATTAGATGTGTCTGATTTATTAATTGTTGGTACTTCATTTGGTAAAGTTAGAAAAATGACCGATAGCAACCACAAAAATATTAAAGTTGCTACACCTTCTATGCCTGTTGAAATTCTTGGACTTGACCAAGCCCCAAATGCTGGAGATAAATTTATAGAAGTTGATGAAGAAAGACAAGCTAGAGAAATTATAAGCTATCGTCAAAGAAAGGAAAAAGAGCAAAAAGATTTAAGAATTTCTGCAAAATCAATTGGTGATATTTTTAAAGAATCAGGAGCAAGCAAAATCAAAAATCTTAATGTTATAATTAAAGCTGACGTACATGGATCGGTTGAAGCTATCAACAGCTCAATTGTCAAGCTTAACACTGAAGAAGTTGCAATCAAACCAATTCATTTGGCTACGGGTGGCATAACTGATAGTGACGTCAGTTTAGCTGCGGCTTCAAATGCAATAATTTTGGGATTCAACACAAGAGCTAACCTATCTACCAAGGAATTAGCATCTACTAAAAATATAGAAATTCGCTATTATTCAATAATTTATGATTTAGTTGACGATCTTAAACTAATTCTTTCTGGAATGTTAGATCCAATTAGATCAGAAAACTATCTTGGACAAGCTGAAATTAGAGAAGTATTCAAAGTTTCAGGTGTTGGCAAAATTGCAGGCTGCTTTGTTGTTGATGGCATAATCAAGAGGAATGCTAAAGCCAGATTGCTTAGAGATAATATCGTAATTCACGATGGTCTATTAAAAACAGTTAAAAGATTTAAAGACGATGTTAAAGAAGTTCGAAGCGGCTTTGAATGCGGACTATCTTTTGAAAACTATGAGGATATTAAGCAAGGAGATAATATTGAGTGCTACGAAATAACCGAAAAACAAAGAACAATATAATTTAGACTCCTCACAAATCAACAAATTTTGAGGAATTTTTGATGGGGTAGATTTGATTAAGAAAAAAATGACCTAAACGGTTGCTAAAACCATCAAATCGGCTTTAATCAAAAAAATTGATTAACAATCTGCCGATTTTATGGATAAAAATATTGTTATTTTTTTTCTATAAAATTTCTTTTCACTAAATCAGCAATTATTTTTTAAATTTTAGCGTAAGTTAATATACGTGAATTTAAAAAAACAAAATAACAATAAGATTACTAAAATTTGTTAATTTGCGAGGGGTTTTTTGTTTTTAATATAAAGCAAATCGTAGAAAATGAGCCAAAATCCATCTATAAAAATCTATACTATTTGAGTTTTAGTGAAGTATTTGCAATCCCTTTTGCTATAACTTTTTGCAAAAACTATAGCCGATTATTTTATAAACCAACTTTGCAGCCAAAAAATCGCAAGCATGCAAACCTTTTACAGGAGCCAGCTCATTAACATCAGCACCTACAATATTGCAAATTTGTGAAAAATGTTCGATGATCTCCATTGTCTCTTGCCAAAATAATCCTCCTGGCTCAGGAGTTCCAGTGGCAGACATCAAGCTTGCATCAAAACCATCAACATCAAATGTTAAATAAACATTTTTATTTTTTAGCATTGATTCAGCCTCTTTTAAATTCCAATTACCCTTATCTTTTGCCCAAAAAATTTTGATGCGATCTTGATTTTCTTCAAAAAAAGGTATTTCTTCTTTTGAAATATTTCTAATACCAAATGAAACAACACTTATATTTTTATGATCCAAGCATCTCCTAATAGCTGATGCATGGCTATATTTTTCACCTAAATAGCCGTCTCGTAAGTCAGCATGAGCATCAAAATGAAGTAAAGTTATCTGATCATAATTTTTAGCAAATGGCCTAATTGATCCTGCTGTAATTGAATGTTCTCCACCCAAAACTAAAGGAAATTTACCTAACTTTAAAACTTCTTCAACAATTGACTCCAATTGAATTAGAGCCTTTTCAAGATTTTCGTTAATTTTTGGCTCTTTTAGGGTTAAAATGCCTACTTTTCCACAAATTTCCTGCCAAAAAACTTCGTCAAATCTTTCTAGCTCTTTACTTGCTTTTAAAATTGCTTGAGGACCATTTCTTGTACCACCTTCATAAGTAACTGACTTTTCAAGGCCAAATGGAATAATTATTACATCACTTTGATCAAGCGAAGCTAGCTCATCTTGCTTTAAATCTAAAAAACCCTCTTGGCTGTTACAAATATTATTTTTTATCATTAAGTTATAGTCTGCCTTGATAAATTTTAATTATGTTATCAAGCATAATTAATGCATCTTTTCTTGGTCTTTGGAATGTATTACGGCCAATTATTGAACCATTTGCACCGCCTTGATAGATTTGACGAATTTCTTCGTAAAGCTCCATATCGCTTTTAGCATTACCACCAGAAAATACAACTATACGACGACCTGCAAAAGATGATTTCATAACATGGCTAACTCTTTGCTTTAGGCTATCAGTTGGAATTTTAAGTTTTTCATAAACTTTGATCGCTTCAAGATTTTCAAGCGCCTGAGTTGGCGGTTTAACTTTAATGATGTGAGCCCCTAAAAGTGCAGCCATATGAGCTGCGTAAGCACAAATATCGATTGCAGTCTCTCCAATTTTTGAAATATCACCTCCCCTTGGATATGACCAAATAACTACTGCCAAGCCCATAGATTTAGCTTCTTCTGCCAATTCACGAATTTCTTCAAACATTTCAAAAGCTGCATCAGATCCAGGATATATTGTAAAGCCAATTGCACTACAACCTAATCTTAATGCATCTTGTACTGAACCAGTTAATGCTTGATATGGCGCAGTTCCGCCATTAAACAATGAATTTGAAGAGTTAACCTTAAGAATAGTTGGAATAGCACCCGCAAATGTGTCAGCTCCTGCTTCAATCATGCCCAATGGCGCTGCGTAAGCATTAAGACCAGCATCAATTGCCAATTGAAAATGATAATGCGGATCGTATGCCACTTCATTCATAGCAAAACTTCGGTCTGGACCATGTTCAAAACCCTGATCAACTGGCAAAATGACCATTTTTCCTGTTCCAGCTAATTTACCATGCATTAAAATTCTAGCTAGATTTGCTTTTGTTCCTGGATTATCACTTTCATAATTAGCTAAAATCTTTTTAACTTTTGTCGAAATTTTCATTAAATTAGGTAAAATAGAGTTGATTTGAATAAATTTACTTGTTTTTTTGAGGATTTTGTAAATTATTTTTTTTGAATTTTGAAGATGATATCTTCCATCGTCAAGTATTTTTATAAATTTAAATCATAATGCAAATTGAATTAGAGAAAAATGCCACTTTTAAGCAAATAAAGCAATTTCACAATCTTAATCAATCAGAAATAACTAAACTTGAGGATTTTGTTATTTTAGTTTTACAAAAAAACTTAGATTATAACTTTATTGGCAAATCTACAGTTAGCGATATTTGGGAACGTCACGTTTTAGACTGTGCTCAACTTTTAAAATTTGTAGATGACAAAAATTTAAAATTCGCTGATTTAGGATCAGGTTGTGGATTACCAGGTATTATATTGTCAATTTTAGGTATTAAAGAAATTCACTTAGTTGAAAAGTCATATCGTAAAAGTGAATTTTTAAGACAAGCCAAACACTTGTCTTCTAACAGAATTTTTGTTCATCAGGCTAAATTAGAAGAAATATCAGATTTAAAATTTGACTGTATAACTTCCAGAGCTCTAGCTGCACTTCCTCAGCTCTTAGAGTATACAAAAACTTTTTTAAAAGAAGATGGTTATTGTCTTTTTCTAAAAGGTAAAAAGCTTGATGAAGAAATCTTAGAAGCAAAACAACAATTTTATTTTGACTTTGAAAAATTTCCAAGCATTACCTCCAAAGAAAGCAATATTATTAAAGTAACTAATATTAAAAAATTATGATCATTGGCATTCCTAAAGAGGTTAAAAATAATGAATTTCGAGTTGGAGCTACACCCATTGGAGTTGCTGAACTTGTTAAAAATGGTCATCAAGTTTTAATAGAAAAAAATGCTGGAGCTCAAATAGACTTTCTAGACAATGATTATCGTGAGTCAGGTGCAAAAATTGTCCAAAATGCAAAAACTATTTACCAAGATAGCGAAATGATTCTTAAAGTAAAAGAGCCACAAGAGGAAGAATGCAGCATGATAAAAAAAGGACAAATTATTTTTTCATATCTTCATCTTGCTGCCGAAGAAAAACTTACAAAAAATCTATTAGAAAAAGGATGTAGCGCTGTAGCTTTTGAAACCATAACCGCCAATGACAATTCTTTACCACTTTTAGCACCAATGAGTGAGGTTGCTGGTAAATTGTCAATTCAAGCTGGTGCTAGAGCGCTGGAAAGGTCTCAAGGAGGACGAGGAATTTTACTCGGAGGCGTACCCGGAGTTCAAAGAGCCAATGTTTTAATTTTAGGTGGTGGTGTTGCTGGCACAAATGCCGCCAAAGTTGCAATTGGTATGGGTGCCCATGTTACTATTCTTGATAAATCATTAACAAGAATACGCTATTTGTGCGATATTTTTGGCAATTCGGCCAATATTTTATATTCAAATCAGCAAAATTTGATTTCTAACCTTGAAAAAAGCGACTTAGTAATTGGATCAGTTTTGATACCTGGAGCATTAGCGCCAAAATTAGTTAAAAAATCTGATCTCAAATTAATGAAAAAAGGTGCAGTCATAGTTGACATTGCTATAGATCAAGGGGGATGTTGCGAAACTAGTAAGCCAACTACTCACAGTAATCCAACTTTTATTATTAATAATATAGTTCACTACTGCGTTACTAACATGCCAGGTGCAGTCCCAAGAACATCAACCTTAGCATTAGAAAATGCAACTTTACCTTTTGCCTTAGAAATTGCTAATAAAGGTTTAAAAAAAGCTTTAAAAGAAAATAAACATTTAGCAAATGGACTTAATATTCATCAAGGTAAAATTGTTCATGAAGAAGTTGCAAAGTCATTTAATTTAAAATAAATGAGTCTACCTTCAACTAGTGATTTTATTAAAAAATATCAACTTAATGCCAAAAAATCACTCGGTCAAAATTTTATTTTAGATCAAAATTTCACCGATAAAATCGTTAAATCAGCTGGCGAATTAAAAGATCAATTAGTTTTAGAAATTGGCCCAGGCCCTGGAAGTTTAACAAGATCAATCTTAAAACAAGATATAAAAAATTTAGTAGCGATTGAAAAGGATCAAAGATGCATCCAAATTCTGCAAGAAATTAAGGAATTTTATCAAAGTAAACTAACAATTATCGAACAAGATGCCCTAAAAATCGATGAATTAACAATTTTTAGCAATCAAAAATTTAAAATAATTGCCAACCTACCCTATAATATTTCAACTGTACTAATTTTTAAGTGGCTCAAAATTGCTAATAAGATTTCTTCAATGACCTTGATGGTGCAAAAAGAAGTGGCGCAAAGAATTGTGGCTAAAGTTGGCGATAATCATTATGGTCGCTTAGCAGTAATGATCAATTATCTATGCGATAGCAAGATTAATTTTTTGGTAAGTAATTCAGTTTTTACACCACCACCAAAAGTGACTTCAGCAATTGTACAACTCACTCCAAAAGTTAATAATATTAATTTAGAAGAATTTTTAAGATTAGAAAAAATTGTCGGATCAGCTTTTAATCAAAGACGAAAAAACTTAAAAAACTCATTACAAAGCGTTTTCAAAGATCCAGCCAAAATTTTAAAGGAACTAAATATCGATGAAAAACTGCGCCCCGAAAATTTATCAACTTCAGATTTTCTCAAAATAGCTAATTTTTAAAATCACCCTAACTTTAATTACAGTTATTATTTACTTTAACTCAAAATTATGTTATCATAAAAAAGTGATTTTATGACCCCTAAAATCATCTTTTTAATTTTTTGTTCTAATACTATTTTAGCTTTATAATTGATCTTTTGGCTTCATCTTTAGGTCTAAAATTTATTATAAAAAACTTGAAGTATGTCAAATACATCTACGTTTCTTATAATAATCTTTATTTTCAAAATATTTATCCTAAAGGTCAATCATAAATCTAAAATAGTATAAGTTGTAAATTACTCGAAATTACTTTGTATTTTCTGCGTAATGTGTGTTGCGTTATTTTAATTTTTTAAATTCACGTATATTTATGCTAATACGCTAAAATATAAAAATAAAAATTTACCAATAGTGCTTGGTATTAACCCGAGCGTTAAATAGAAAGACTTGTACCAACTATTTAGTGATTGGATTAATATTCGTTAACTTTTGATCATCCAATATGATACCAGAAAATAAAAGAATAATTTCAACATCTTGGTTATCAAGATTTGGTATTAATTTATGCTGCTGCTTACCATTTTTTCATAAATCTCGTATCAAGAATAACAATAACTCTTCTCCTCAACAACAATTTGAAGTTAGAGTAGAATTAGTTGAAGATCAAACAATAAATCAAGCGTCGAAATATGAAGATGCCCCACCATCACAAAATCCATTTATATTTGAACCTGCAAAAATTGAAGTCAAAGCAGATCTTAATCTAAGTATACCTAAACAACCCAAAGCTAAACATTCTTCTAAAAATGAAGAATTAGATTATAATCAATTACGCAAGAAACCAAGGTCTTCAACTGCAAATCAACCAAAATTGCCAAAAATTATTCAAAAAACATCTAAAACACTTAAAAAGAAAATTATAATCCCAAAATTAGAACCGACCTCTCTAGAAGGAGCAAGTAGAAGTGAAGATATTTCTTACACATTGTTATCATTTACAAATTCAGATTCTAAAAATACTTCACAACTATGGAAAAAGTCGCCTGAAAGCCCCAATAAATCCCCACATGGTAGATTTGAAATATTAAACAGTCCAAGAGAGATCCCAGAGACGATATATTTCTAAGAGGTTCTGTAATCTTTGATCAGGATCTCAGAACCCCTGAACAAGTAATAGAATCAATTACTAAAACAAAATCAAAACTCTCTCCTGTTAGGCGTTTAAATTCAGATCAAATACAACTCACAACTTGAAAATAATGCTATCCCAACCTAAAAGCTATCAATCAAAATAAAGATATATTCATAAAGGAGATAAGTAGACAAAGCGCCTCAATAAAAAACTAAAAGTTAAATTTATTCCTACTACAGAAGTGGCGCTAAGTTTACAATGCTTGGAACTATAATTGTCTTGAATAAAACTCTGTGACTAAGTTTGGTTGCATTTCAATTGCATAAGGCACCTCAGCAAATGAAGGCTTCTCAACAACTTTTACTAAAGCATTTTCTTTATCAACCGCTAGGTAAGTTGGGGCATCTCTTTCCATTTTTTGCAAAGATTCAATCACCATAGCAATTTTTTGCGACTTAGAGCGCACCTCAACAACATCACCAATTTTAAGTCGATAAGAAGGAATGTTTACAACTTGACCATTAACTGTTATATGTTTGTGATTTACAAATTGCCTTGCTGCAAAAACGGTTGGCACAAAGTTTGCACGATAAACAACACTATCTAGTCTTAATTCAAGCAATGAAATAAAATTTTCACTGACATCACCTTTCATCTTAGTAGCCTGAACAAAAGTATTGTGAAACTGTTTTTCTGAAATATTGCCGTAAGAAAATTTCATGGTTTGCTTGGCTTTGAGCTGAGTTCCATAATCACTATTTCTTATTCTTGCAGTAGCTCCATGTTGACCTGGACGATAATTTCTCTTGTGATATGGATCATTAGCTTGACCCCATAAACTCCCACCAAATTTACGGCTCAACTTCTTTTTAGCACTATATCTTTTAGACATGTTTGATTATTTTAGGTTCTGATTAACATTTGTTTTTGAGATATATAAATTATAAGCTAAGCTTTCTAACGAATTAGAAGTTTAGCAAAAATATAAATTGCTCAAAAATTTTGTTTGTAAATTAGACTTTTACAAAAAGAAAATCAGTCAATTGATTTTAAATTATTAATTTTATTTAAAAAAATGTCAACTTTTCATTTTTTTATTGAATTAATTAAATAATTAATTGATATTTTACAAAATTAATTGTTTGAGTTTTTTACAAAAAACCCTTCCTGATCAACTTTATGAAACTAGCATTTCAAGAAAAATTTAGTGAAAAAATAGTGAGCAACAAAATTTCTAATCTTTCAAATATTATATTAGAAACAAGTGAACAAGCTGCAATTGCATGTTACGACTGGATTGGCAAGGGAGATAATAAATCTGCTGATGCTGCAGCTGTTAAGTCGATGCGTCAAACCCTGAATAACTCAGCAATTTCAGGTGTAGTAGTAATTGGCGAAGGTGAAAGAGATGAGGCGCCAATGCTTTATATTGGCGAAGAAGTTGGCCAAGGCGGTGTAGAAGTTGACATTGCACTTGATCCTTTAGAAGGAACCACAATATGTGCTAACGCTGGAGAATCAGCTTTGGCAGTTATTGCTTTTGCAAACAAAGGGTGTTTTTTAAATGCTCCAGATGTCTATATGGATAAAATTGCCATTGGCGGTGGCTTGCCTCAAGGCATCATAGACCTTGATAACAGCCCTTCGCAAAATCTTAAAAATCTTGCACAAGCAAAAAAGTGTAACGTTTCTGATCTTACTGCTATGATCCTAGAACGCCCAAGACACCAAGAATTAATCGCCAAAACACGTGAAGCAGGAGCGAGAGTTAGACTAATTGGAGATGGTGATGTTGCTGGCGTAATTTCGTGCTCAAATCCAGAAAGCAAAATTGATATTTACATGGGAATTGGTGGTGCACCAGAAGGGGTTTTGGCAGCATCAGCATTAAAAACAATAGATGGCCAGATGATGGGTCGCCTAATATTTGATAATAATCAAAAACAAATTGATCGCGCCAAGAAAATGGGCATTAAAGATTTAAATAAGAAATATTTTGTCAATGATCTGGCAAAAGGTGATGTTTTATTTGCATGCAGTGGTGTGACTGATGGTTATATGCTAAGAGGTGTTAAGAAGTCACCTAATCTAATAATGGTAAACTCTTTAATCATGGATTCTGCTACAAAAAAAATTACTAATTTTAACTCTAAATTCTTTCAATAAATGCAAAATGTAAAAGTTATTTCTCAATACATCAAAACATTATCTTTTGAGGTTCCTGATGCTCCTGCTATCTTTCTTAAGCCAAATGCCAAACCTGATGTTGAGATTTCTATTGATCTTGATGCTAGAAAAATTAATGAGGAGAATGGTTATGAAATAACTCTAAAATTTGTAGCTAAAGCTAAAAATAAAGAGAATGAGTTATTTGATCTTGAAATTATTTATGGTGGAATTTTTGCATTAGATGGTATTAAAGAAGAAATGTTAGAACAGATTTTATTAATCTATTGCCCTAGCCTTTTATTTCCTTTCTTAAGAAGGATTATTAGCAACCTAACTGCAGATGCGGGCATGACTCCATTAATGATTAATCCTATTGATTTTGCTGCTCTATACTCAAGTAAGAAAAAAGCTGTAAAAGCAGTTCCTGAAAATAACACAAAAAATTAATAGAAATTTATCTATTATTAAGATAGGCTGAATTTATCCAGCAACTTCAATAAATGCTTTTTTCTTTAGATCCATTAGATAAGACTTGCTTTTTACCCGCGCCTTATTTTCTTTAATATAAGCTTCAATTTTACTTACCTCATCTTGATCAATATCATCACTTATCTTCACTTCATGTAATTTAAAAATTCGGTAATTGTTACTTATTTTATGAGGCTTTGAATGTTCACCAACCTTGAGACTTGAAATTATTTCATAAATCTGTTGATTAATTTGCGTATTATTAACCCAGCCAATTTTTGAACCATTTTCAAAACTATAGCTTTGCGAAAAGTTTCGTGCAAGCTCTTCAAAATCTAATCCAGAATTAAGCTCTTCATATATTTTTTGAGCAAGAATCTTATCATTATCCGAATTCTCAATGAGTATTTCTGAAATCAAAAAAGATTGCTGCTTTTTTATTAGGTTGTTTTGTTTGAGCATTTGATCGATTTCATTTTGCATAACTGAAATCTGAGGTCTAATTTTAGTTGCAATGATTTTTGACCACAAAATCTCGACCTTAACTTGATCTTTAAAGACATCAAAATTTATTTTATATTTGCTTAGATTTTTTTTTATACTTTCTAGATCAAGATTGCGCGACAAGGAAATAATCTCTAAACCATGCTCTATGTCTGATTTAGTTAAATCAATTCCAGAATTTTTTGCATCTTGCTTAATCAGAGATTCCTCGATCATTTTTGCTAAAATTACTGATCTTAAAATCTCTTTTTGCGATTTAGTCCTAGATTTAGAGCCAGAAATAATTTGAAAAAGTTTAATTCTATCATCTAGCTCGCTATTGGTTATTGCAACATTGTTGATCTTGGCCACAATGTAATCCTGAAATTTCTTTTCTACAGCAAATGAAGGCAAAGAAAAAACAAAAAGCACTAAGCAAAAAAATCGCAAGCACATCAAGTAAATCTTATTACTTAGAAAGGTATGATTCATAAACACTGACTCCTCTAATCAGATCAATTGCTCTAGCTAACTGATAATCCTGATCATAAATCTTAATATTTTCATCATTAATGTTAGATTTTGTTTTCTTTGATTGTTCTAAAGCTTCTTGAAGCTTTACTTTTATGTGACCATTTAAATCAGACTCTGAAGATACATTCTTTTTATCTACAACTTCTAATTTAGCTGTTTCAACTTCTACATTTGGCTCTATGCCATGAGCTTGAATCGACTTACCACTTGGAGTGTAGTAAAGTGAAGTTGTAAGTTTTATGGCGCCTAATTTTCCATCTTTTAGCGGAATAACGGTTTGTACTGAGCCTTTACCAAAAGATTTTTTACCCATTATTATAGCTCTATTATTATCTTGCAAAGCACCTGCTACAATTTCAGAAGCAGAAGCAGACCCCTCATTAATCAAAACTGCTATTGGCAAATCCTTG
>Ga0222719_10001779_pt1 | contig 20412 bp, 19 predicted proteins | sample C33_34DmetaG_FD_165039 | JGI IMG/M metagenome (GOLD analysis project Ga0222719, IMG submission 165039) | Estuarine water microbial communities from San Francisco Bay, California, United States - C33_34D | ecosystem: Environmental > Aquatic > Marine > Unclassified | place: USA: California... | reverse complement strand
TTTTAATTTTTTAAATTCACGTATATCTTGATACGCTAAAATTTAAAAAATAATTGCCGATTTGATGGATTAATTGATTATTAATCAATTAATCTGATCAAATCTCCCTCAAAAATTCCTCAAAATTAGTTGATTTGCAGGGGTCTTCTTTATTTAAAAAGCTCAACATATATCCTGATATGCATCGCTTTTTAAATTAAATACAAAAGATAAAATCTCTTTAATAAAATAGGCAATCTTAGCTTGAAATGCTATATATATTTTTGTTAAAGGTTTTTTTAATCGTCTTTTGATTCTCTTTCTAAAAATTATTTGGATTATAATAATGTGATTTGTTAAAATGGGAATTTTTATAATTTTAATAAAGTTACTAGATGAACTTACTACAAAATACTGCTATCAAATCCTCAATTAAGTATCGTCCAGATATTGATGGGCTTCGCGCAATTGCCATAATTTTTGTCTTAATCTATCATTTTTTTAGTAATTTGCTGCCAAGTGGATTTATTGGGGTTGATATTTTTTTTGTTATTTCTGGATTTTTAATCACCAAGATTATTCTCAAAGAAATTGATGACAAAAGTTTTAGCTTTGCAAATTTCTATTTACGAAGAATTTTGCGGATTTTACCTGCGTTATTTTTGATGCTTTTAGTAAGTTTTATTTTTGCAACACTGATTCTTTCAACTAAAGATATGATTTGGTTTGCAAGAAGTTTACACTATTCATCTTTACAAATTTCAAATTTCTTTTTTCAAAGAGCTACTGATTATTTTAATCTAGATAATAATTTTGAGCCGTTACTTCATACATGGTCTTTGGCGGTTGAAGAGCAGTTTTATATATTGATGCCACTAATATTGTTCATTTTGTGGCGCTTTAAAAAAGACAAAAATTTAGCGTTTTGGGTAATTTTGATTTTGTCATTGACTTCTCTGTTTCTAAGTCAGCTATTGATTTCTTATGATAGAAAAATTGCTTTTTTTTCTTTACCTTCAAGATTTTGGGAGCTTGGGATTGGTTGCTTGCTTGCCTTTGATAAAATTAATTTATCTTCATTTCGACACAGAAAAATTTTGTCTTTAATTGGTCTAGCCTCGGTTTTTGCCTCGGCTTTTTTTGTAGATGATTCATATTTTCCAGGTTTTGTAGCTTTATTTCCTTGCCTTGGTGCATCATTATTAATCTTGAACCAAGGTGAAAAGAATTTTGTAAGTAAGATCCTAAGTAATAATATTTTAGTCTTTATTGGCAAAATTTCTTACTCTTTGTATTTATGGCATTTGCCGATGATTATGATTTATAAAAAATATCAAGGTGTTGCAAGTCTGGGTGTGATTGAATCATTAATATTGATCTTAATTTTAATTGTTGTTGCCACCATTTCTTGGAAATTTGTTGAGATACCATTTAGAAAGAAGTACTCATTTTTGGCTAATAAATATCCGGTAGGTTTGAAGAATAAAATTAGACATCCTTTCTTTATTGCCTTGGTCGTTGTTCTTATTTTTGCTATTCTTGGTAGGGTGGCTCAAAAAACTCAAGGTTTGAAGTTTAGGCTTGCTCACAGCGATTTATTAAATGAAGTCAATCTTGATAAATATGCAGAATTTGAAAAACCTTGTGGGATTGGTAAAAGAAGTGCTCCATTTCCTGATATTAATAATTGTGTAGTTGGTAAAAATCAGCAAAATTACCAAGCTGTGGTTTTTGGTGACAGCCATGCTGGTCACTATTCGCCGGCAGTTACTAAATGGGCACTAAAAAATAATCTTTCTCTGATGTCTTTTTATGTGTTTAGCTGTCCGCCAATAATATCGAATCAGCAAAATACTTTTCAGCAATGTCAGGATTACCGCCAAAATATATCTCAAGTTTTAAAAGAAAAAAATCACATTAAATATGTATTCCTTGCAGGAAGTTGGCCAGGTATTGAGGATTTCAATTTATTTAAATCGCAACTCGAAGATACTGTTAAATTCATAATTTCTCTTGATAAAGAAGTGGTGATTATGAATTCAATTCCTAATACAAAAATAGCTGGTCTGGATATGTCGCCACTAGAATGTATTGAAAGAGATTTGGCGCCAATCCAAAAAATCTTACCGATGCCGAAAGTAGAATGCTTCAAATTACCGATTACTAAATTTTCAAAACAGCAACAATATATAGATTTTACTAAGCAAATTTCTAAAAAATATTCAAAAGTAACTTTTTTTGATCCTTTCGATTATCTTTGTGATCAGAAAAACTGTTATTTTGTTAAAAATAATAAAGTACTTTATGCAGATTGGGGTCATCTAAATAAAAATGGTGCCGAGTTTATTGCAGATTTTATGAAATTTAGTTTGTTAGAAAAGTGATGAAAAATGAGTTTGTAGTCTAATACCAAAATTCATCTTTAATTACTAAAACATTTGAATTTTGGTTCATTTATTGAAAATTCTTAGTAATTACTTAATTTAAAAGGATCAATTAATTTCTTAAACCGAATTAGCGTTCAACATTTTTTGATTTGCAAGGGGTCTTTTATGATGATTTTAACCGAAAAGACGAAGTATCTATACTGTATGATAACATAAAATTTTTCAAAAAAGCTTGAAATTAAAATTAATATGTCTTAAAATGATACTCATAATTTTTAAAAGCTATTTTACATCAAATTAGTTTTTTTAAGTTAATAAAAAGTTTTCATCACCTCAATTAATTATTTTTTTTGAGTGTGATGTTTTAAATTAACACCAAAAAAACCATGAAACTCAATAATAAATACCTCTTATCTTTTCTTTTTCTAGTTTTAGCAATTTCAGCTGGCTTAGCTTATTATTTTAGTGGCTCCAAAGATTTATTTCCTAAAGATCATGTTGTGGCTACATACAATCAGGGAGTTGTTACTTTAAAGCAGGCTCAAATTGAGTTAAACAAACTAACTATACAAAATCCAGACTTGAAGGGTATTGCTTTTAATGACTTAACTAGTGACCAAAAGGAATCTATTATTAAAGAAGTTGTCCTTAAAGAGCTTGCCTATCAGCAAGCTAAAAAGCAAAATTTAGATCAAGATCAAGATTATCAAGAATCACTTAAAGTTTTTCAAAGTGAGATGTTAAAGCAGAAATTTTTTACTAAATTGGCTAGCGAAGCGCGCAAAGAAGAAAATCTTAAAAAAAATTACGATAAATTAGTTAAAGATTTATCTGGTAAGCAAGATCTTAAAATTAGCTACATCGCCTTAGAAAATGAGAATGATGCTAACAATGTTTACAATCAGCTAGCAAAATCCCCTAAATCATTTGCTAAAATTGCTAAATTAAGATCAGTTGATAAAGAAGCAGCCAAAAATGGTGGCAATCTTGATTTTGTCCTTGAAGACGCTTTACCAAAAGAAATAGTTGATCAAGTCAGAAAGCTTGAAAAGGGTCAAATATCTCAACCATTTTCCTTGGCGGATAAGTGGCTGATTGTAAAATTTGAAGATAGTAGATCTGCTAAAATTATTAGCTTTGAAGAAGCAAAAGAAAATCTTGCTCAAAGTCTTGCTTTTAAAGCTTTACAAGATTTTATTACTCAATCTTTAGAAGAGGCCAAAATTAGTATTGTTGTTAAGTAAATTTCAATGTTTTTTGACAACATTAAGCAAGGATTAGCAAAGTTTAAATCTTTGTTTATAACCTTTCTACTTGTTTCTAGTTTTTTTCTTGGTTTTGCAAAAGCGCAAACTACTCAAGAAATAATCAACAATCAAATCAACCAGCAGGATTGGATTACACGCCAACAACAAAATCAAATTGAAGAGCAAAGAAGAGTAAAAGAAGAAGAGATAATAAAGAAAGAAGTTGAAAGAAAGAAAAAAGAGCAAGAAAAAAATACTCAGGAAAAATTAACACTTTCAGATAAACCAGCTAAATGCTTTACCATCAACTCGATTTCAATGATTGATGCTAAATCAATTTCTCCAAAAATTCAAAAAAATCTAACAGATCCTTTTATTGGCAGTTGTGTTAAGGGTAGAATTTTATCTAAGATTAGTAATAAAATAGAAGAATACTATCATCAAAATGGTTTTATAGCAGCCAAAGTTATGGTTCCTAAGCAAAATATAAAAAGCGGAAATCTGTTACTGAAAATTTACGAGGGAAAGATTGCAAAATTGTTAATCAATGAAGATAAAATAACCGATCAGATGCAAGAAATAACTGCTTTTGGCTTTTTAGAGGGAGATGTTTTAAATATTAATGACGTTAATCAGGGAATTTACCAAATTAATCGATTACCATCAAATTCGGCAGTAATGAAGCTTGAACCAGCAAAGCATGAAGGGGAGGCAAATATTATAATTGCTAATCAAAACCAATTTCCAGCTCGGGTCAATATTAATTACGACAATTTAGGTAGTGAGTTTACTGGTATAAAAAGAACGACATTTTCTAGTAATTTTGACAATTTTTTGTTTTTAAATGATGCTATTAATGTAAGCTACACGACTAATCTTGATGACAATTCCAAAGAAAAGGAGTTAAAATCATTTTCTTCAGGAATTTCAGTTCCGCTTGCTTACAACACAATTTCTTTTGATTACTCAAGAACTGATTTTAGAGGCACCAATAAAGGACAAAATGCAACTACAATTTTAACTGGTTACTCTAATCGAAAAAATATTACCTTTGAAAGATTATTATTAAATAAGGGTAATTTAAGAATTAGTGGCAACGCAAATTTAACGACTAAGGAATCTGCAAGCTATTTAAATAAAGAAAAAATCACTAATTCTCAAAGAAAGCTAGCCATTGCTAATATTGGGCTTAATATTTCCAACTATTTTAAAAATGGCACTAATATTACTTTAAATCCAAGCTATTCACAAGGTCTTAGAATGTTAGGTGCAAAAAAAGACCAGCCATATACTACTGCTGACACTGCAAAAGCTCAGTTTCAATTGTTTAAATTTTACGGCAATATTTCAAAAAAAGTCACTATTGCTAAAAATGATGCACCAATCTTGTTAAGTAGTGAAGTGAGCAGTCAGATTTCTAAGCATACGCTATTTGGCTCTGAATCATTTTCAGTGGGCGGTTATTATTCGGTAAGGGGCTTTCGTGAAAATTATATCAATGGTGATTCTGGGTACCACCTAAGAAACAAGGCAAATTTTAATTTAGGGCAAATTCTAGTGCCATTATTTGCAGAAAAAGACCATAAGGAATCGAGCTTGCTGTCAAAAAACTCAAAATATCTTTACAAATTTACTATTGAGCCATTTTATGATTATGGTTATGTCAGAAATCGATATAATGATCAAAGTGGTAGATTATCTGGAGCTGGATTAAAAACTATGTTTAATAGCAAGTACTTTACAGCGTCTCTAACTTATTCATGTGCAATTAACAAATCATCTCTAATTACATCTGAGAAGAAAGAAAATAAAATGGTTTTTTTTGAGTTGGGACTAAAACTTTTTTAGTTATTATGTAAGAAAAAATCTAAAATTCAAAACCTTAATAAGAATTTTTAGAAGATTGTACTAAAAACTTAAAGATCTCCTCAAGATCTGGTTGTTTGGTTGAAATATCTTTGATTTCAATTTTAGTTGAAGAGATGTTTTTTAAAATTTTTTCAACTTCAATTTTTTGTGGGTCATAGGTAATTGAAATTTTATTTTCTGCTAAATTTCTTACTACTACATCTGCTTCTTTAAAATCCAAGGCGGATTTTTGGTGGCAATTATTGCCAGTAATTATTAGTTCTTTGCGAGATAATAGCTGCATTAGATTTTCTTTTTTGTCATTGGCAATTACTTTGCCATGGTTGATCACAGCTATTTCATCGCATAATTCCTCAGCTTCTTCTAAATAATGAGTCGTTAGCAAAATTGTAGTGCCTTGCTCTTGATTTAGCTTTCTAACATATTGCCATAGCTGATTTCGAAGCTCAACATCAACCCCAGCGGTTGGTTCATCTAATACTAAAATTTCTGGATTGTGAACTAAGGCTTTAGCAACTAGCATTCTTCTTTTCATGCCACCTGACAAACTTCTTGGCTTGGAATTTGCTTTATCTTTTAAACCAAGGGCGGAAATTATTTCGTCAGTTCTTCGATCTTGTTTTTTTGACGCCATAATAGCCAGCATAAATTTCAAGACTTTCATAAACTGTAAAAAAGGGATCAAAAACAATTTCTTGTGGCACAATACCAATTTTGTATTTTGCAGCCATTGAGTTTTGATCAACATCAATATCACAAATTTTAACTTGCCCTTGGCTTTTCTTAACTAGGCCAGCTAAAATATTGATGATTGTTGACTTTCCTGCGCCATTTGGTCCTAAAAGTCCAAAAAATGAGCCCTTTTTAATTTTAAGATTAATATTTTGTAATGCATTTTTTGCGGTGCTATTCTTTGAGGCTTGGTAAGTTTTAGATAGATTATTAATTTCAACCGCGTATTTCATTATTTTAAACCCTTTTCTTGTAAAAGTTGCAATAGTTCACCAGATTCAAGCATCTCCTTAACAATGTCGCAACCTCCAATAAACTCTTCTTTAATATAGAGTTGTGGAATGGTTGGCCAGTCAGAATAATCTTTTATACCCTGTCTAATCTCCATATCTTGTAACACATCAACATCAAAAAATTCAATACCAAGATTTTTAAGAATTTGTGAAGTCATGGCCGAGAAACCACATTGTGGAAAGTCTTTAGAGCCCTTCATATAAAGAACCACGTCATTTTCTTTGTTTATTTTTGCGATTTTTTCTAGAATATCTGTCATAAATTATTTGTTTAAATTGCTTGGGTTTTTAGTTGCATAGCATGAAGCTCTCCAGCGAGTAAATCCTTTAATGCTTCATTAACAATGCGATGCTGAGCAATTCTTGTTTTGCCTGCAAATTGCTTATCTTTTATGATAACGCGGTAGTGATTTTCATCTCCTGCTAAATCAATAACTTCAATTATCGCTGCGGGGAATTTGTTACTTAGAATTTTTTCTAATTTATCTTGTTTTATTGGCATATTTAAAAGAGTGATTTGTAAATAACTACACTACTTAAAATAATAATTAAAGATCCAACAAAAGCCATTAGTGGCTTTATTGGAAAATTGGCTAAAATTCTTGCTGAAATTGGTGCCATAGTCATACCAGAAACTATCAAGCCAGCAACTATTTCCCAATGGTTAAAACCAATGAGTAAAGAAAATGAAAATCCAGTTACAATTGTAATAAAAAATTCAGCAGCATTTACTGAGCCAATGGTTTTTCGAGGTTCATGCCCAGATCCTAGCAAGTTAGCAGTTACTACAGAACCCCAGCCACCACCTCCAGCAGAGTCAACAAAGCCACCAGTCAATGCCAAAGGAAAAATCTTTTTACTATCAACTCTCGAGTGAAAATAGGTTTTTTTAAAGGCTTTATAAAAAATAAAGATACCAACTATTAGTAAATAAGATGAAATCCAAGGTCTAATTGCATCTCCATCAACCGAAGTTATTAAAAATACGCCAGCAAGTCCGCCAATAATTCCGGGTATGATTAAAGCTCTAAATAGTTTTAGATTTACATTTCCCATACGCCAATGACTCAAACCCGAGGCTCCGGTGGTAAATATTTCAGCAATATGAACCGAGCCAGTAGCAACTGCTGGAGGTATGCCGTTTGATAGCAAAAAGGTAGTAGCCGTGACTCCGTAAGCCATACCTAGAGCTCCATCAACAATTTGAGCCATTGCTCCAACCGCTAATCCTGAAATGAAGAGGTCTTTATCAAATTTACCTTGGCTAAAATAATAAGAAAAAATAATAAATATTATGGCAAACATTATTAAGGATAAAACTAGTAGATAAAATACCGCCTCAGATGAATTTCTTCGTTTTCTAATTTTACCATTAACTAGCCTGCTATTTTTTGGAGATCCAGTTTTATTGGTTTTATTAAGACTTTCAACTATAGCCTTTAATTTATTTCGAGCATCTGTCGTCTTTGACACTTCAAGTAATTTAGATTTTTTTAAGGAAGTTTTAAGTGGTGTTCACAAGTAAAAATCTGGCAAATTCCACCTCATACCAATTATCACAATTAACTTTACATTTATGCTTTATCCTCAAAAAGATAAAGCATAAATGTAAAGTTAATTGTGATAATTGGTATTATACTATTAGCTGAAAGAAATTTAAATATTTATTTGACTTAGTCAAGAGAAGAGGAGTGGAAAGGTTAAAATTTGTTTTTTTAAGGAAAACTAGCCTTGTTAATATTAGTAAATAACAATAACAAGGCTAGTGAATTTAATTAGCCAAAAAAGCCACGGCGTTTTTTGCGATTTTTATCATCATCACCATTGCGACGATCACGATCTTTACTGCCACCACGGTCTTTTTTGTCGCCACCACGACCTCCAGATTCTCTTTCATCTACTAATTGTGGTTTGCTAGCTAATTGATCTGAAATATCTTCGCCAGAAACTTGATCAACACATCTATAGCTTAGCTTTGGACGACCTTTTTTATCAAAGCCAATAACTTTAACTTTAACAATATCACCTTCATTGATAACATCTTCTACAAAATCAACACGATATTCAGCCAATTCAGAAATATGAACAAAACCATCGCGATTATTTGAAATACTGATAAAGGCGCCAGCATCAATTACTTTAACTACCGGACCTTCATAAATATCACCAATTTCAGGTTCAAAAATGATATCGTTAATCATCGTCAATGCTTTTGCAATAGAATCAGAGCTATTTGATGAGATTTTAACTTGCCCACTATCATCAACATCAACAATTGCACCAGAAACTGAGCAGATTTCTTTGATAACTCTACCACGCGAGCCAATAACTTCTCTGATTTTTTTAGGATCGATATTTAGAACCTCAACTTTCGGTACATTTGGATTAAGATCAGTTCTTGGCGAATTCATTACTGCAGTCATTTTATCAAGAATATGCATTCTACCGGCTTTAGCTTGAATTAAAGCCTCTTGCATAATTGCTGAAGTTATACCATTAATTTTAATGTCCATCTGTAGTGAAGTGATGCCATCTTTTGTGCCGGCAACTTTGAAATCCATATCGCCAAGATGATCTTCATCACCCATAATATCAGATAAAACTACATAATCGTTACCTTCTTTGATCAATCCCATAGCAATTCCAGAAACCGGAGCTTTGATTGGCACACCTGCATCCATCAAGGCAAGTGATGACGCACAAACTGTAGCCATTGAGCTAGAACCATTTGATTCAGTGATTTCAGAAACAATTCTAGTAGTGTAAGAAAATTCTTCTTGAGTTGGAAATATTGGATTAATGGCTCTAAAAGCTAATTTACCGTGACCAATCTCTCTTCTACCTGGGGCTCTTAATTGGCCAACTTCGCCAACTGAATATGGCGGAAAGTTATAGTGAAGCATAAAAGACTCTTCAACCATTCCTGGGTCGAGATTTTCAACTAATTGTCGATCTTTAACGCTACCTAAAGTTGCAATTGCAAGAGACTGAGTTTCGCCACGAGTAAATAAGGCGCAACCGTGAACTTGTGGTAAAATACCAACCTCAATTTCAATTTGCCTAACTTCGTCGGTTTTACGACCATCGATTCTGGTTTTATTTTTTAAAACATCGCCACGAACTACATCCTGAGCTAAGTTTTTATAAACTTTTTTCAATTTATTTTCGCTAACTCCGGCTTCTTCATTGAGATATTTTTCAGAAATTTCGCTGTAAATTTTATCAAGTTGAGCAGCTCTTTCCTGCTTACTTTTAATTTTGTAGGCACTAACTACCTTGTCACCAGCAAAGCCTTTTATTTCTTTTAATAAAGCACTATTATCATACTGTTCATATGCAATTTGAGCTTTACCGCACTCTTGTTTAAGTTGATTGATAATTTCAATTACTGGCTGGAAAGATGAATGAGCAAAATTAACTGCTTCAAGCATTTTTTCTTCGGAAAGTTGTTTAGCTTCAGATTCAACCATTAAAACTGAGCTATGTGTTCCTGCTACTACTAAATCTAAGTCACTTTTAACTAATTCTTCATTTGATGGATTTAGAACGAATTCATTATTAATAAGTCCGACTCTTGCTCCGCCAACCACTTCCTGAAATGGCGCTTCAGAGATAGCTAAAGCTGCTGATGCTGCTACCAAAGCCACAATGTCTGGATTGCAAGATGCATCGTAAGATAATAGGGTGCAAACCACGTTAACTTCATTATGAAAATTAGAAGGGAATAATGGTCTAATTGGTCTGTCAATTAATCTTGAAGTAAGAGTAGCTACATCACTAGGTTTAGCCTCTCTTTTGAAAAAACCACCTGGAATTTTACCTGCAGCATATGATTTTTCGATATAGTTAACTGTTAGAGGTAGGAAATCAGCACCTTCAACTGGTTTATTGGCTACAGTTACTGCAGCTAAAATCGTGGTGTCACCATATCTAACAACAACTGATCCGCTAGCTTGCCTAGCAATTTTACCAGTTTCGAATGACAATAATTTGCCATTCCATTGAATTTCTTTTTTTACAACATTAAACATATTTTTTATTTTATTAAATTTTAAATTTTGAACAACGGTTTAAACAGCTAATTTAGATATTGCAAACCATACCTAATTGATTAGGAGAGGAGAATCCTAAATTAAATGAAAGAAAAATAGCCAAAAACACCCAAAGGTCAAATTTGTGCTAACAACTTAAATCCTAAAAATTTGGCTAAATTTTATAATGGCAAAAAAATTACTTTCTAATATTAAGCTTCTTGATTAAAGCCTCATAATCACTAACAGAAGATGATTTTAAATAATCTAGTAATCTTCTTCTTTTTCCAACTAGAATTAAAAGTGATCTTCTTGATGAAAAGTCTTTTTTGTGAATTTTTAGGTGATTTGTTAAATCTTCAATTTTTTTTGTCATTAAGGCACACTGAACTCCAGTAGAACCAGAATCTTTTGCATCTTTTGCAAACTCTTTAACAACTTCTTTTTTTGTTTTTGACGAAAGAGACATATTTAATATATTTGTATGAATTTATTATTTTTTAACAAAAATTTAGTAACAGAAAAAAGCAAATTAAAAATATAAGATGAATTTCTTTTATAAATTTTGAAAAACAATGTTAGAATGGATCAACGCTTCTAAAATCATCTAACTGTGTTGTAATGCCATATTTTAATAGGTCAAGAGAAATAATATTATCAGCATTAAATTTCCCGACCTCTAACCTTCGTAAATAAGAAACATAGCCGCAAACATTATTTTTTAGGCAAATGTCTCGTGCTAAGCTTCTAACATAAGTGCCTTTAGAGCATTTAACTTTGATTAAAGCGCCGTCAAAAGAATTTTTTAAAATATCGAGGTTAAAAATATTAACTTCTCTTTTTGGCATTTCAAAGTCAATTTTTTTGCGCACTAGATCATAAGCTCTTTTGCCATTAATTTTAATGGCCGAGAATTTTGAAGGAGTTTGCTCAATTTTGCCAATAAACGAAAGGCAGGAACAGAATAATTGGTTATTATTGGGTACTTTATCAGATTTTTCGGTCACATTTCCTTCAATATCATCGCTGTCTCGAAACTCACCCCATTTAATATAGAAGAGGTATTTTTTTGGCGCATCCATCATCATTTGCGATGTTTTGGTGGCTTTGTTTAGGGCGATTGGCAAAACTCCAGTGGCAAAAGGATCAAGCGTGCCGCCATGACCTACTTTTTTGGCCTTTGTTATACTTTTAACAATAGCTACAACTTTGGCTGAAGAATAGCCAGCTGGCTTATCAATATTTAGCCAGATATTTTGTTCTTTAAGTGAGTGAGTCATCGTGCATAATCAATTCTTAAATTCTTTTTGGAATTCTTTTTGATAAAGATTTAAGTTGTCCACAAGCTGCCATTGCATCTTCACCTCTAGTTTTTCTAACAGTAGTGATAATTTTATTATTTTGTAAAATATCGCTAAATCTTTTTGTGGCGTTGCCACTACTTGATTCATATTCGCAACCTTCCCATTTATTAAAGGGAATAAGATTAACTTTAGCATTAACATTATATTTTTTGATCAAACTAGCCAGCTCACGAGCATTTTCAACGCTATCATTAATATTTTTAAGCATCACATATTCGAATGTTATTTTGTCATTTGGGTTTTTTTGGTTATATTCTTTGCAAGCTGAGAATAGTTGAGATAAAGGATATTTCTTATTAATTGCCATAATTTCAGATCTAAGCTCGTCATTGGTAGCGTGTAGTGAAATGGCAAGATTAGTTTTAATATCGCTAGCAGATTTAATAATTTCTGGAACTAAGCCTGAAGTTGAAATAGTAATCCTTCTTTTAGAAAAGGCCAAGCCATCTTCGTCGCACAAAATATCAATCGCTTTTTTAACATTATCATAATTAAAGAACGGCTCACCCATGCCCATAAAAACAATATTGGTTATTTTTTTAGTGCTTGACCAATCGTTAACAATATTCTTAGCAATCAAAATTTGGGCAATAATTTCGTGAAATTCTAAATTTCTAACTAGGGTTTGAGTTCCAGTATGGCAGAATTTGCAAGCTAAAGTACAACCAACCTGCGAAGAAATACATAGAGTTGCTCTAGTTTTTTCGGGAATATAAACCGCCTCAACCTCACGATTATCAATAAATTTAACCAAGAACTTAATAGTGCCGTCTTTTGACACGATTTTTTGGGTAATTTCGGGTATTTTGATTGAAAAATTTTGTGCTAAGATCTGCTGGGAGGATTTAGAAATGTTGCTCATAAATGAAAAATCTCGACAACCAAAACGATAAATCCATTGCCAAATTTGTTTGGTGCGATATGGCTTTTCACCAAATACTGCTAGAGTTTGATTAAGATCAGATTTTGTAAAATAAAGTATATTTTTCAAGCAACAAGGGTAACAGAATTCAAAATTGCTGTTATTTTCGTTTAATAAGTTATGATAGTAAAGTATTTTGTTGGATTGGATCTAGATTGTAGTAAATAAAAGCACTTTTTGGCTTTGAAAAACAAAAAAATAAAAATAAATTTATAGAGTTATAAATTATAATATTTTGTTCAATGGTTAATATACGACTCTAAAAGCGGGATTTGGTGTGTAATACCAAATCCTATCTATAATTCCATATAGCTACTTCGTCTTTTTAGTTAAAAATCATCATAAAATTTAGTCATGTATATCAAGATACAAGGCTAAATTATTTAATAATTTTTCCCTTAAAAATATTTTGTATATATATGGAATTATAGATAGGGTTTGGTATAATTTGCTAATTTATCATCTCAATGCCCCACTTTTGACCTAGATAATTTTCTATTTTTCTTGCTTGAGATTTGCTCAAGGCCTCTTTAAATATTATAAATTCACCAATTATATGATTGCAATATTTTCCTAGTTCCATTGTTGTAACTCTAGACATGTCAATTGGGTCTGTAGCGTTAGAATTATAGGCAATCAGTTCACCGTTATATCTGATAGACATTTCATTTTTCTTTTTAATTGTGGTTACAATATGAGCTCTTGTAAAAGCATCTACCGGAACCCCGTTAGCAAAAGATACTTTTGTTTCATTATATTTATAATTGCTTAAATCTACATAGCCACCACTGGTTGCATTCCCTTGTCCAACTCTATGTTCCATATCACTTGTTCTTAATCCAGACATATTTATTCTATCAAGAGTGTCAGTTTCGCTACTTCTCCATGTAAAAATCAATCCGCAACCCGTATCTTGTTTTTTGACCATAATAATAGTAATTTCATCAGGCTTTAGCAAGCTAGATGCCGCAACAGCACCTCTTTTTAAGCGAACTGTTTGTGCATTGTTGCCCGAGTGAAATTCAATCGCAGGTAAGTTATTAATTCCTTGGGTGCGATAATATGGTGTATTTACTGTGTTTTTACTCGCGGCATCTAAATCAAGTGGTGAACCTTGCTGTTTTGATTTGGTGTCGTACCAATAATTTACAGGACCTTTGTCTTGATACGCTTCTTTATTAAAAGCGGAATCATTAGTTGCATCATAGTGAGCTACGACATTACCAATATTTGTTACTTCTGTAGCAAGTAAATCGCCAATTTTTTATGCTGCAACTAGTTGAGTTTTTTGATAAAGCTGAGAACCTTTTACAACGCCGGCAACTAGTAGACCAATTATTAAAATTACAATTGATAATTCAATTAAAGAAAAACCGCGTAGCTTGTAATTATTAAGTTTCATATTATACTTTATATTTATTCAGTTGCTTTATAAGCTTTGTCATAATTTTCTTACTAAGAGATTGAAGGATATTTTTAAAAAGCAAGCCTTGATTGGCAAAAGTTGATATTTATTATTATTTATGTTAAGTTATGGAATTAAACGCGCTTAAATAAAATTTTTTAACCAAAATTACAAAACCAATGTTTTTCTCAAGATTATCAATCATTATCGCCTTTTTAGTAAGTTCTTCTTGCTCATATATCATTGATGTTGTTGATGGTAACATGGTAAATGGCGTTAAAGTTTATCCATACAAGGCGCGAATATTAAAAGAGGATGAGAGTATTATTGTTGGTAGGGTCAAGGTAATAGATAAGATGGGTGGCCTTGGTTCGCCAAATCAAGATATTAGTAATTATTGCCAAATACTCGTTTATGACAATTCATTCTTTAATAAGGATCGCTCTGATATAACTAATCCCAATTTAATTTGGGCAACTGACTTTCCTCATAAGGGCATAGCTAGCAATATTTATAATGGTTATTTTGCGGCCAAAGTTAAAGGTAAAGATGTCTATTTTTACGGTTTAAAATGTGAAAACCCTAGAAAATTTGAACAGGATTTTATTAAGTCTGATTTTTACAAAAATCATAGTCTTGAGATGGTTACTGGTTATGAATTTGATATTAGATCATATTTGGAAGTTGTAAGAAGTAACGAAATTTATAATGTTGGTAGCTTAACTTTTATTATATGGGCAAGTGATGAAAAGCCAAAGAAAAGTAATACAATTTCTTTAGACAGTACTCTCAACGTCAAAAAAAATGATTTTTATATTTATGCTAATTTTTTTCAAAGCCAAGCAAGTGATAATATCGATTTTTTAAGAAGTTTTATAAATTTTAGAGATCTGCCAAAAAACGAGGTAAATATCAAGTTTAGGCCAATTAAAGTAAGCGCTAAATTGATCAAGCCAAAATAATACCAAACTTCATCTTTAAAGATATATTTGGACTTTGTCTTTTTGGTCTAAAATTCAAGAGAAAAACCTTGTGTATCTTTGATACACGCAATTTTTCTCTTAAATTTCATCCTCAAAAATCCTTTGTCCAAATGTACCATTAAAGACCCCTGCAAATCAACCAATTTTGAGGAATTTTTGAGGGAGATTTGATCAGATTAATTGATTAATAATCAATTAATCCATCAAATCGGCAATTATTTTTTAAATTTTAGCAGATATACGTGAATTTAAAAAATTAAAATAACAACAAAATTACTAAAATTCGTTGATTTGCAGGGGTCTTTTAAAGATGAATGTTGGTATAAGATTAGCACATAAAAACTCCTGCGCCATCATCTTTGTTGTTAACACTCAGAGTTCCTCCTGACTCAGCACCATGAGGCCGAGTTGTGGGCGGTTGTCCTTGAGTTACAGGATTATCATTTTGTGCGCTTCCAAAAACCAGACTGCAAGCCATTGAAAACCCATCTTGATTTTTAAGCAAAAATAATTGCCTTAAATTTTCAAACTTAGAGATAAGCTCTTGGCTACCTATTTTATATTTTTCTTTTGGTATATCGATTAGACCATCATTTTCAATATCATGTATTATTCTAGTTGCTAGCTCTTGAGCAATTTCTTCTTTTTGAGCTTTTTCAATTATTTTGCTGATGTTAATTAATAAAGTAGCTATACCCAAAGATTTAGGCGCTTATTTTTCTCTTATTTTAAAGATTCTTTGAAAACTTCTAAAGCTTTATCAAGGTTGTTTTGTTTGCAGTAAATCAAGCCAATATTGTTTAAATAATTAGCAACTTCTAGAGAATCAGGAGTCTTTTCTTTAAAATCTTTAAAAATTCTTAAAGTCTCCTTAAAATATTCTAAAGCTTCACCGAGATGGTCATTTTTATAATAAATCTCTCCAAGATATTTTTGCAATCTAGCTACAATTAAATAATCTTGACCTCTTTTTTCTTGATAGGTTTTTAAAACCTTTCCTACCTGAGTAGCTAGATCCATAGAGTAAGGATTTTTTGCTTGAAGATCTTTTATATGAGACTCTAGGTCTTTGTTTTGAGATGGCATTATTGCTGTCCAATCTGTAATCATTATGCTAAAAAATTTATTGAATATTCTAGAACTAGCTTCTTTAGTTCAAAGATGAATTTTCGTATTATCACTATACACTAATTATTTTATTAATTGTAATCTTTTTTTATAAGATTACTCAGAGCATAAATAGTAGATTTTTACTGCAATATTTTCCTTTTATTTTTTATTAAAAAAATTCGTAATAACCCAACTATTACAGGAATTTTTTAAATAAACCTAAAAGAAAAATCTTCTTGCAAAAATCTACTATTTATGCTCTGAGTAATAATTTGATTTTTTCAGAAAATAACTAGAGCTTAAAAACTATAGTTGCTTTTTAAGCTTATGATTGATAGATTGCTGATCTTTAAATATTTTTCTTTGCCATTTAGTGCGAGAGCCCGTAGCTCAGCTGGATAGAGCAACAGCCTTCTAAGCTGTGGGTCAGAAGTTCGAATCTTCTCGGGCTCGCCATTCGTTCACTTATAAAAACTACTTCTCAAAATCTTTAAAAAGTCATAAATTTCTGCAAATTTTTCAAAAATCTAGTAGTTTTCTTAAAAAACGATTATTAGATTTGCAAAAAATGCAAATTTATTTGCAATTCTTGCTATTTTAGCGTTTTATTCAAAAAAATAACATTTTATGCCTGAGTTAAATAATTCTGCCTCTATTGTTAAGTTAATTAAAGAAAAGGAAATTAAGTTTGTTGATTTTCGTTTTAGCGATTATCGAGGTAAATGGCTGCATATAACTCATTGTGCTAATATGCTAAGTGAAGATGATTTTAAAGATGGTATAGCTTTTGATGGCTCTTCAGTTGATTCTTGGAAACCAATTAACGAATCAGATATGGTGATGATGCCACAATCTGATACTGCTTTTGTTGATCCTTTTACTACTTCACCAACTTTAGTTGTTACTTGTGACGTGGTTGATCCAAAAGATAATCTTGGCTATGAAAAAGATCCAAGAAATACCGCAAAAAAAGCCGAGCAATATCTAAAAGATAGCGGAATTGGTGATGTTGCTTATTTTGGCCCTGAGCCAGAGTTTTTTGTATTTGACGATGTAAGATTTGGCAATAGATCGCATGGCAATTTTTATGAGATTGATTCTGAAGAGGCGCCCCACAATAGTTCAGCTAAGATGGAGGCGGGAAATTTAGCTAGAAGATCCCAAGCTAAAAGTGCTTATTTCGACCCGATGCCTATTGATAAAGGTCAAGATCTTCGTTCTGAGATAATTGATGCCCTAGTACAAGTTGGTTTAAAGCCGGCGCTTCATCATCATGAAGTTGCAACATCGCAATATGAAATCGGTTTTTTATATGATAGTTTGGTAAAAACTGCCGATAATGTTCAAAAGTTTAAATATGTTGTGAATAATATTTGTGAAGCCTATGGCAAAACTGCAACTTTTATGCCAAAGCCAATTTATGCTGATAATGGTTCTGGAATGCATGTTCATCAATCTATTTGGAAAGGTGGTAAAAACTTATTTACTGGCAAAAGCTATGCTAATCTTTCAGAAACGGCACTTTATTATATTGGTGGCATTATTAAGCATGCGCGTGCAATTAATGCTTTGTCAAATCCAACAACCAATAGTTACAAAAGATTAGTTCCGGGTTTCGAAGCACCAGTTATGTTAGCTTACTCTGCAAAAAATCGTTCAGCATCGATTAGAATTCCTCATGTTGCCAATGAAAAGGCAAGAAGAATCGAAACTCGTTTCCCAGATCCATCTTCAAATCCTTATCTAGCGATGTCGGCTCTTTTAATGGCTGGAATTGATGGTATCAAAAATAAAATTCATCCGGGTGAGCCAAGAAATCAAGACCTTTACCATTTGTCATCGCGTGAACAAAGAAAAGTACCCACGGTAGCTCGTAGCTTAAGAGAAGCTTTAACTGCGCTTGATCGCGATCGTAAGTTTTTACTAGAAGGTGGAGTTTTTACTGATGAGCAAATTGATTCTTACATTAGCTTAAAAATTGCAGAAGTTGATCGCTATGAACAAATGCCTCATCCAATTGAATTTGAATTATACTATAATTCGTAATATTTATGATTCTTAAATTTTTCTAACAATTCAAGCTTGAAAAAAGTTTTTTTTGAGCTTGAATTGTCGATGTCTAAAATTAACCCTTTTAGTCATTAGATTTTTTTCGTAACTGCCAAATTTTGGTAATTTCGTGGTTATTAAAAATTTTTGAAATTCACGTACATCAGTGTACGCTAAAATTCCAAAAATTTTAGTCGATTTGATGATTAAAATAGTCGTTAAGACTATTTTAATTGATCAAATCTCCCTACAAATTACTCAAAATTTGATTGTTTTGAAAGAAGTCTATTTATTAATAACCACCAAAATTTAAACCAATGGTCGCCACAATTAAAACCTTTGCATTTAGCGGTATCGATGTTTTAGAAGTCGATGTTCAAGTCAAAATATCTTCAGCTGTTAATCCAGTTTTTAATATAGTCGGTCTTGGCGACAAGGCAGTTGCTGAATCAAAAGAAAGGGTGCGCGCAGCAATTTCTTCAACTGGCTTAGAATGGCCAAGCAAAAGAATTATTGTCAATTTGGCGCCTGCAGACACCCAAAAAGAAGGTAGTCATTACGACTTGGCTATAGCTTTAGGTATTATGATGGAGATGGGTATAATAAGTCCCAAGCTAACCGAAAGATATTTCGTTTTAGGAGAATTGGCGCTTGATGGCGGTATTTCTGTGGTTAATGGCATGATTTCAGCAGCAATTGGCGCTAATCAAAGAAATTATGGTATAATTTGTCCACAGATTAATGGCTCTGAAGCAGCTTGGGCCGGAGATCTTGACATAATTGCCGCTCCAAATTTGCTAAGCTTAATTAATCATCTTAAAAGTCAACAATTATTGGCTAGGCCACAAACTAAAAAAATTACCAAATCAGTCAAATATCCAGATTTTTCTGAAGTCAAAGGTCAAGAATCAGCCAAAAGAGCTTTAGAAATTGCAGCAACAGGAGGTCATAATTTATTAATGATAGGCGCTCCAGGGGCTGGTAAATCAATGCTTGCTTCAAGACTTCCTAGTATTTTACCAGATCTTGAATTAATGGAAATTCTTGAAATTAATATGATCAACAGCATTAGCGGTAAAATAAATGATGGTAATTTATCAACTACTCGTCCCTTTAGAGAGGTGCATCATTCTTGCTCAATGCCTGCTATGGTTGGTGGCGGAAGCTCAGTAAAACCGGGTGAAATATCACTGGCGCATCATGGCGTATTATTTTTAGATGAATTGGCAGAGTTCCCTAGGCAAGTTCTTGATTCTCTTCGTCAGCCAATGGAAAATGGCCAAATTACAATTTCTCGTGTTAATTCAAGAGTTAGTTTACCAGCAAGTTTTCAATTAGTTGCTGCCATGAATCCATGCCGTTGTGGTTATTTAGGTAATGCAAACAAAGAGTGTAAAAGGGCATCCATTTGTGGTCAAGAATATAAAAATAAAATTTCGGGACCTTTGCTTGATCGCATTGATATGGTAATCGAGGTTCCGGTAATTGATTATTTTGATCAAGACAATAAAAAAAGAGGCGAATCTTCCTACTCTATCCGCCAAAGAGTTTTGTATGGTAGAGATATCCAAAAACAAAGATTTGTCGATCAAGACGAAGAGAAAAACATCATAAATGCCAAGATGACTAGCGAAATGATCGAAAAATTTTGTCAATTAGATGATGATTGCCAAAATTTACTCAAAACAGCTTCTGATAAAATCGGTCTTTCAATGCGTGGCATTAATAAAATACTTAAAGTAGCACGCACCATTGCTGATCTTGCAAACAGCAATAACATCGCCAAAAATCACTTGCTAGAAGCAATTTCTTACCGCCGTCAAATATATTAACCCCTGCACAACCTCGAATTTTGGTAATTTTATTTACAAATTGCTAAAATTCCTTGATTTGCAGTGGTCTTATACTGATCAAGGAAGCCAATATGCTTCTAAAAGCCATAGATCAATTTTAAAAGATCATAATATTATTCAAAGCATGAGCAAAAAAGGTGATTGCTTCGATAATGCCGTTGCCGAGTCATTCTTTAAAACCTTAAAAA
>Ga0222719_10001778_pt1 | contig 20413 bp, 24 predicted proteins | sample C33_34DmetaG_FD_165039 | JGI IMG/M metagenome (GOLD analysis project Ga0222719, IMG submission 165039) | Estuarine water microbial communities from San Francisco Bay, California, United States - C33_34D | ecosystem: Environmental > Aquatic > Marine > Unclassified | place: USA: California... | reverse complement strand
ATAATGTTGAGGTTGATGTTTGGGGAACCAAATATGGTGCTTGGTATTTAGGACACGACGGACCAGAATACCTTATTGATGCTAAGTTTTTAAGACAAAAAGGATTGTGGTGTCACGCAAAAGAAATAAGGTCATTTTATCGTATGACGGAAGACCCAAACATACATTGTTTTGCACACGATACAGACTTTGCTGCATTAACATCAGAAGGTTATTTTTGGACAAGTTGGTCTTATCAAATGACCAAGAAAAGTATTTGTGTTATGCCACCATTGGGAAAAGATGTTCCTAATTATGTGGCAGGAGTTTGTTCAGATTACATCGAGAGGTATAAATGAAACTAATTTTATGTGAAGGTGATAGTTGGACATCTGGTGATATAATAAATCCGAACTTAAACACTACATATATTAACCATCCGGATAATGATTCATACAGACTACCAAAAGTTTGGCCATATAAATTAGGAAAATTGTTAAATAAACAAGTTATTAATAATGCGGTTGCTGGTAGTTCAAACGACGCAATAGTTAGAAGAACAATTGAAAAAGTTTTAGAATTATTAGAAGATAATAATCCAGATGATTTATTTGTAATTATTGGTTGGTCTTCACCAGAAAGAAAGGACTTTTATTATAAAAAATGGGAAACTCTTTATCCAGCACATTTACATAAAAGAGAAGATAAAGCATTAGATAATTTATGGGAAATTTATACTAAGTATTTTTGGAACAAAGAAGAATATATTAGTCGATTTATAAATCAAAATTTATATTTACATTACTTTTTAAAACAACACAAAGTTAAACATTACTTTTTTGAAGCTTTTTGGGAGCAAAAATCATTTCAAGGTTTGTGGTATGTAAGTGATTTAAATCGTTCTATCAAAGGTGAAGATAAAACTTCAAAAGAATTTCATAAAGTTAGAGATAAAGTTTTTAAAAAAATATCATTTAGAAAGTTTATAATGAAAAATTATTCTTTAAAAAACTTAGAGTATTTTGATGATTTTCATCCAACAGAAAAATCACACGAAATGTGGGCACAAGAATTGTATAGAGATTTATTATGAAAAAGTTAAATATATTTGCTATTGATTTTAAATCATTTGATATCGCAGAAAGAATCAGAGTTTTTCCTAATCTTAGAGAACAACATTATCAATGGCCTGAAGGTATGTTTCATAGAATAATTACAAATAAAATAAATTTAACATTTGATTATAATGATATTCCAGATTTAGATTCATTAAAATATTATTCAGATAATAATAAACCTTATGTTTTATTTGTTAAGTTTTATGAATTTAGGCATATTGTTGGGAGAATTGATAAAAATGATGATGAATATTTTGACGATAAATCAATAGATGAAGAATTTTCTTTACTTTATTATTTATTTTACAATCAAAAATATAAATTTATTGTAGATGACATTAACTCTGGTAAATGTAAATTTATTATTGCTGGATTAACCGAATTGTCTAACCAAGATTATTATTATAACTTTCAATTTTTAAATCAACAATTAAAAAAGTATGGTGTTGATGATAGTAAAATAGTTTTTTTTGATTTTATAAATAATATCAGTAATTTAAAAAAATATAATAGTAATATAAAATTTAAATATTTTAATTGGTTAATGGTTAGTTGGGATTATTATTTAAACTTTCCAAAAACTCATAAATATTTTATAAAAGGATATTACAGAGATAAATATTTTATTAGTTTAAATCATACCTTAAAACAACATAGAATACTTCTGATTGATTATTTACGAAAAAATGAATTACTTCATAAAGGTTATGTTTCTTTTTTTCATAAAAAATTTAAAAATCAATATTTTTTTTGGACAGAAGTGATGAAGTGGACTCATCAACGAGCGTATGAACTTTATAATTGGTTAAATGAAAATCCTTTAAGTGTAGATGTAGATTTAGAGTATAATTATCAAAAAAAATTAGAAACAAGTAGTTCTGCACCTAATGAAATATTTAACGAACAAACTGATAACGCATATCGCAATAGTTATTTTAATATATTAACTGAAACTTGTTTTTTTGAGTCATATAAAGGAGTTGATGAATTTTACTTAAATGAAAGAAATGTTTTACCAATCAATACATTTCAACCATTTATTGTTATGAATGGGAAAGGTCATATGAAACAATTTAATAAACTTGGATTTAAATCGTTTCACCCTTACATAAATGAAAGTTATGATAACGAAAAAAATCCAGACAAAAGATTTGAAATGATTACAAAAGAAATAAAAAGATTATGCGATATGAAACCTATGGAAATTCACGATTGGTATTGGAGTATGGAAGAAATTTTAAATCACAATTATAATCATTTTCACTATGTATTTATACCTAATCAAATTAAGGAGTTTTATGATGAGTTTATCTTCGAGTAAAGTTTTGATAACAAGTGGTTGTAGTTTTTCTGCACCTTGGGGAGACGAAACAACAAATACTTGGGTAAAATATTTTCAAAAAAAATATAAGTTTGAACTATATTCACATTCTGGAATGGGTGCAGCTGGAAATGAAATGATTACCCAAAGACTAATGTATAGTATTAATAATGCTTTACAAAAAGGATATACAGACATAACTTTGGCAGTTATGTGGAGTGAACACCATAGAAATGATGTTTTTACAAAAGATTGGAGTCTTGATATAGACACCGATAATGGCAATATTATGTTTAATAACCAAATTTACACAAACATAGATAAGGGAGCAAACCACAATATTACATCTGGATTTATTAGACCAGGTGCATTTCCACAGAATGAAGACTATTATAGAAATGAAAAACAAAGAAACTGGTTATTAAATTATTATAAATTTTATAATGAAGAATATTCATTACTTTGTACATTAAAAAATGTTATTTTAATTCAAAGTATTTGTAAACTAAACAACATCAAATGTATAATGTTTGTTATGAGAAATATTTTTGAAGAATTACCAAGATATCCACAATTAAATTATTTACAAAAGATGGTTGATTGGGATAAGTTTATATTTTTTGAAGAAGAATATGGTTTATTTGAATATACTTTGGTAAATGATTTAAAATTTTGGGACAATGGATTTCATCCAAAATATAAAGCACACAAACACTTTATTGATTTTTTTGATGACGAAATAAAAAAACGATTATGATAGACTATTCAAATTATATTCCAGAAGAAACAAAAGAAATTAAAAATTTAGTAAATAAAATTTTTAATCACACTTTATTTACAGGTGAAAACGAAAAATGGATTATGCACAAAGAACCATTTAGAGAAGAATTTTCTGATGGTGGGTGTATAGACTTTTATCAATTAGAACATTCAGTTCCACACATTGTGCATATTATAAAAAAACTTCAACATTATAAACCAAAAACAATACTTGAAATTGGTATGAATGTTTGTTCATTTTCAATAGTTTCAAAATTAGTATTGGGTGATGTAAAGGTGTACTCAATAGATAGACAACCAAAATTTGAAGAAAGAAAAAATGAAGTTAATAATTTTTTTGGTGAAGAATTAATTACATCATACATTGGAAATTCAGATAGAACATTATGTAGAAACTGGGTAAACCAAAGGTCTTATGATTTAGCGTGGATTGATGGAAAACACGACAAAGTTACCGCAATGTATGATATAATGACTGCGTATTATAATAATATACCTATAATTATGTGTGATAACTATGATGACTATACAGGAGTTAAACCTGCTATTGAAACACTAAAAGAATATATAAATGTTAAAGACATTGATATTAATTATCATATTTTTACATTACAAAATTTGGGGGCTAATAGAAATGTGATTTTTGGTTACGATAGATTAGATGATAATTTTTTTGTTCCAAATGGATATCCTTCACATTTCAAATGGATAGAAGATGTTGTTAAGTATAAAGAAGAATATGGAGCGGAAAAGGTTGTTCATAATCTATTCAGAGAGTTTCAAACAAATCAAAAGTTAGTGGATGATATTACAGGGAAGTTTTTATATCCGGTTGAACAATTTGGTGCTTTTGATAAATTAATTGGTAAAGATGAAAATTACAAGGACTTTTGTTTTTTAAAAAATGTTAAACCTTCAACATTAAAAAGATTACAATCTGGTGAAGGAAAGATTGTAGTATTTGCGTTAGAAGAAAGTAGAGTAGAACTTGAAGAAATGATATTTTTTCATAATGTATTGGATGAATATGGTATTAACCAAAACAATGTTTATTATATTTTTGGAAATAATTGGTCATTAGAATTTCAATATAAAAATTGGTGTAAATCTGATAATAAAATTAATATAGTAAATTCTTTTGAACAACTTTATTTAAAAGGTTCTGATTGGTTTACACTTGGTGAACAACCAATAACTTTTGCAGAATCTTCCAGACTATATAGTCACAAAGATGAAATACGAAAACATAAGTTTGTTTGTTTTAATCGTAGAATAAGACCACATAGATATGCATTAATTGCTATGTTACATCATAACAATTTACTAAAAAATAATTTGGTTAGTTTTTCATTAGAACTTGGAAAAGATTTAAATCATTTGGGTGTAAATAGAAAACCAGATTTAGACACTATGACCCGAATTTGTGGAAAAACTTTTCTAAGAGATACTTATATTGATTATTTTGATGAACTATTAAAAATGTCACCAAAAACTATTGATTATGAAAATCTTACTAACATTCAAGGGCCTGGTTTCGAAAGTAGATATCCATATGAAAGTTCATATTTTTCAATTGTTACTGAAACAGCGTTTCCAGAACCAACTTATTTCTCAACAGAAAAAATTTACAGACCAATGTTACACTTTCATCCATTTATAGTTTATGGCTCACCATATACTTTAAAAAATTTAAGAGAACTTGGATTTAAAACTTTCAGTCCATTTATTGATGAAAGTTATGATGAAGTTCTTTCATCTTTTAAAAGAATGCAATTAATTACAAAAGAAGTGAAAAGACTTTGTAGTATGAGTTTAGAAGAATTAAATTCTTGGTATTATGAAATGAAAGATATTTTGTTACACAATAGACAATTAATGAAAGAATATGGTGTTTTGTATACTGAATCACAACATAAAATTTTTGAGGATATTTATGAATTATCTTGATATAACTAAAAGTATCTTAGATAACTTTGTTTTTACCACAATAAATGTTGAAGATTTTTATTGGAAAGATGATATTTTAATTGCGGGAAATTCACAAAGATTTTTTGATTATTTTGACCATTCGTTTTATAATGTAAATGGAAACACTTTTCATAATAGTGAATTTATTAACTTTTTAAAAAAATATAAAAAACCAAGAAACTTAAGTTTAAATACTGCTTTCTTATTAAAGAAAAAAATAATTTTAGAAGTTTCATTTCACCCTTGTTCAGATTCGGAGTTTCCACATCAAATAATGAAAACTCACTTTTTTGATAAATTGTTAAAAGATGATAAAATTTTAAAAAATATGCAAGAAGGAAATCTATTTTTATTATTAAATCAAGGTTGGGAACCACAAAACTTTACTGAGCAAACAAGAAGAACCGACACAATAAAAAACTATTATGAATTGTTCCAAATGGTTATTAAAGAATACAATTTACCAGAAAATTCTATAATACCTATGGGTGGAAATGTTCGTGGTTACGAATATGAACAAAAATATGACTTTAAGTATTGTAAAATAAATTCTATTTTTGATACTTTTATGGAAGTAGAATCTTTTAAATCAATTCCAGATGAACCTAAATTAGATTTAAATTACACATTTGATGAACATCTTGAAAATATAAAAAAGTCAGAAAATAAACTGCTGAGAATTAGTAGAACACCAAACGCACTCAGAAACATTATGTTATATTATTTGTATAAGAATAACTTTACTGATAATTCAATTATAGAACATACTAACTTTTCAACTCACGGTCTTGAAAATGTTTTTGATGTAGACAAAACATTAGTAAATAAAATTAAAAATGACATTCCGTTAATCGCAAGTAAATTTGAAGGTAATAAAGTTATTGAAAATTATTCAAATGAAGTTATACCATATGATGTTTATAAAAATAGTATTTTTACTTGGTGTTCAACTTCCTTACCAGAACAAATAGATAGAGTTTATTTGAGTCAATCTACTTTCAATCCAATGTTGTTTTATCATCCAATAGTTTGGCACTCTCAACCTTTTCACATAGAGTATTTAAAAAAATTCGGATATAAATCATACGATTGGTTAAACGACGAATCTTCAGATTTGATAGAAGAACCAGAATACAAAACAAATTATAAAAAAATGAAAATAAACTTTAAGAATATAGAAAATTTGATGAATATGGATAGAAACACTCTAATAGATACAATTTTGGAAAATAGAAGTATTTTAGAACATAACAGAAAGTTATTAATACAATGTAATAGTATAGAAAGAATAATAAAAAAATTTTATGAGATAGTGTATGAAACAAAAGTTTAATATAGTGATACCAATGGCAGGTCGTGGTTCACGATTTACCGAACAAGGATATACGGACTCAAAACCATTTATAGATGTAAATGGAAAACCAATGATACAAAGAGTGATTGAAAACTTAGGAATTGAGTTTGATAAAAATTATATGTTTGTATTAATTTGTTTACAAGAGGATTTTGATAAGTATGACTTTCATCAGTTCAAAGACATTATTGGACACGACTCTTATGATGTCGTAATATTAGATGATGTAACGGAAGGAGCAGCACAAACAATTTTACAAGCAAGGAATTTAATCAACGACGATACACCATTATTAACATTAAACACAGACCAAATGATAGATTATAATCCAGAAAAAATGTGGGAATTAGCAGAACACTATGACGGATATATACCTTGTTTTTGGGGAGATAGTGAGGATTGGAGTTATGCCAGAACACTCGATAATGGATATGTTGAAGAAGTTGCAGAAAAGAAAGTTATATCAAACAACGCCACAGCAGGATACTACTATTGGAAAAAAGGTAGTGATTTTGTAAAATACGCAGAACAAATGATTCACGATAATAGTAGAACCAACGGAGAGTTTTATGTGGCACCAGTTTACAATTGGGCAATCAAAGACGGAAAGAAAATTGGTATTGGTATGGTTGATGAAATTTATGAATTAGGAACACCAGAATATTTAGAGGAATATCTTCGTGGATAAAATAACATACGCATATTTAGAAACAACCAACTATTGTAATTTAGATTGTAGTTTTTGTAATCGTGATGAAGTAATTGGCCCACTCAAACATATGTCATTGGAAAATTGGGGTAAGTTATTAGACGGAATAAAACACCACCCAATCCAAGAAGCAAAACTTATGGGTATGGGAGAACCATTTCTACACCCACAATTTGATGAAGTGTGTCGTATGTTTAAGGAAACATTTCCTAAATGTAAATTAATCGTAGCAACTAATTGTCAATACAATATCAATGATAAGTTTCGTGAGTGTATGAAATATATTGATATGTTATATTTTTCAATTGACGGATATAAAGAAAGTTATGAACGAGATAGGTCACCGGCAAAATGGAGTAAGTTGATAAAGTTTTTAGAACAATTCAAATCAGTCAATAGATATGATTGTGATGTTGTGGTAAATTATGTAGTAAATACATACAATGTTCAAGACATTGAAAAAATAGATTATTTAAGAAAAGAACACAAATTGGGTATACTGAGATTGAACATTGCTCAAATTTGGGACGAAACAAAAAGTCTTAGTGATGATATAGCAACATCAGGTTATACCACAGAACAATTGGATTATTTAAAAAATAATTGGGGTTATAACATTATGGGTAAGTCCAAGTGGGACTTCAAAGATTGTTTTTGGGTGAATAACGCAATATACACTACGGTAGAAGGTAATGTAAAAATGTGTTGTATGAATACAGGAGCAGAACCATTTGGTAATTTGTTTATAAACACCATAGATGAAATAAGAGAAATGGAAGATTATCAAAATGTTAAAAAAGGTTGTCAATCAAACAATCCAACATCACATTGTAAAAATTGTTCATATAAAGAACTAATACCAATTTTGGAGTACGTAGGAATATGAAACCACATTTATGGAAAGTAGAAAGAAGGACTGACTATACAGATAAATCTGAATATGATTTTATTTTAAATCAATCAGAGCGTTCACAACCAATTCCACAATCCTATTATACAAAATTTATAAGAAGTTTAACTCACGAGGATTTTGCATATTATCCCAATACAAAAAACTTCAAAGAAAAAATATGTAATTTTTACAATGTAAAACCAGAGAATTTATTTTTAAGTGATGGTTCTGATGTCGGTATCAAGTCTATATTTGAAACCTTCACAACTTGTGGCAATATCGTTACATCAGAACCGTCCTTTCCTATGTATGGAGTTTACGCATCTCTATATAATTGTCCATATAGAGGAATAAACTACAATAAAGACACAAGACAATTATCAATCAAACATATGTTAAAGTTCGTTGATAACAATACTGATTTGATTATATTGGCAAATCCAAATAGTCCAATCGGAGATTACAAAACCATAGAAGAAATAAAACCATTATTAGATACAGGTATTCCGGTATTGATTGACGAGGCATATATTGAGTTTTTAGATACAGAAGATTTACAATGGGATAGTTTTATCAAGTATATTGATGAGTATCCAAATCTAATCGTAACCAGAACATTTTCCAAAGCATTTGGTGCAGCGGGTTGTCGTGTTGGTATGACATTTTCTAATCCACACTACATAGAAAACATTTCTAAATTTAGACAAATGTATGAAATCACAGGTGTATCTATGAAGTATTGTGAATTTCTATTGGATAACTTTCATTTAGTTGATATCTACACACAAGAAGTTATCGAAGAACGAAAAAAAGTCTTGACTTTGATGAAAAACTTTAGTATATTAAATAGTGAGGCAAACTGGATACATTTCAATACTCACGACGATAATCTCAAAACAAAACAAATCCTTGACAAACACAAAGTATTAGTTAAGTATTGTAAAATTCACCCATACGGCAAAAGAGAAAATTGGTGTCGTATGACAATTCAACCAGGACTTTCAGAACAAGAATTTTTTAAGGAGTTATTGAATGAACTATCCTAATGATTACATTTACGATTATGTGTATAAGTTTGATATACCAACAGATAAACTAAAAAACAAAAAAGTATTGTTCACATTTGGTGATAGTTGGACAAACACTCGTTATTTAACAAATCCCAAAACTCATTGGCCATATTTATTAAAGAAAAAATTAAATTATGATTATGTTGTAAGTATATCTGATAATTATGATTCAAATTATGAAATTTTTGATACCATAAAAAAAGTTTTATGTAAAGAAGAATTTCCAATGAAAAAACAATCTTATTTAAATGAATTAAAGGAATTTAAAGTTGTTGTAGAATGGTCAACACCAATGAGGGACAACACATCAGTAGCACAAATGTATTCACCTTGGAATTTAGCAACAATTCCAGATTTAAACTCTAAAGAACCTAATACAAAACTTTGGTTAGATTATGTTGATAAATGGTTTCGTGTGGAAATGTATTCTTATGATACACAAAAAAGAATATTATTTTTACAAGAATTTTTTAATCATAATAAGATTGATTGGACTATGTTTATGGGGTTTACACCATTGGTGGAAAAGCAATTTCAAGATACTGAATATGATTTAAGAAAGTGGATTGATAAAAAAAGATTTCTATTTTTAAATGGGTTTCCAAATAATATGCAAGATTACTTAATTACTTGTATTGATGAAAATTTTAAAGATGATATTCATATTAATGAAATGCAATTTGAAAACAACAGGTTAAAATATTTTGGAAAGAATAGTGATGGTGTTTTTACTAATGACGGACACCCAGATATAAAAGGTTTAAAATATATGACTAATTTAATTTATAGGAGTTTTTTCGATGCTATTAGTTAGTGGTTGTAGTTTTACTGAGTCTAATTATTGGTCTGGAAAGGTAGGTTCTCACTTTAACCAACCAGTATATAATTTAGGATTTTCTATGAATGGAAACTCATATATTGCTAAAACTATAATTAATGAAATCTCTAATCACTTTTTATATAATGAAAGATTAGTAGTTGGTATAATGTGGTCAACGGTGTCCAGAAAAGAAATTTTAATAAATAGAAAAGAAACTATTGATTGGGAATTTTTAACACAAGAAAAATTTCCAAAAAAATTTCCAGAAAATCAATATTGGTATCATATGAATATTAACGATAGTCTTTTTAGAAAAGGATATAGCTCAATTGAAAAAATACCAACAAAGTCAAGTGATATAGATAATATTTGGATAAAAAGTGGAGGTAGAGTTCATTTTAATTCTTATTCAGAAAATAGTAGGGCATCAGATAGAGATTTTTGGAGAATTTGGTATTCTAATTATTATACATACGAAGGTGCTATGTGGGAAACTTTAGAAAACATATTAAGAGTTCAATGGTTTTTAGATAAGTATAAAATACCATATTTTATGACAAGTATTGAAGATATTTTTACTGAAGGAATTTCAAAATACAAAAATTTAAATCATTTGTATAAATTGATAGATTTTAATAAATTTTGTTTATACAAAGAAACAAAGGGAATAACTGAACACAATATAGAAAATGGATATTTACTTGATGAGGGACACCACCCAACAAAAGAAGGTAATGTGGCATTTTGTAATGATATTATTATTCCACACATAGAAAAAAATAATTTATTTGGAGATAATTAAGATGATACTATTTGGAGGTTGTAGTCTTACTTGGGGTGCTGGACTACAATTTGAATATTTAATGGACAATGATGGTTGGGACATTGAAAGATGTAATCGATTAATTCCGCCACGAAGTTTTATGGAAAACTTAAGTTATGATTCGGACATTTACAGAAAACAATATCATTTTCCTAATTTGGTTGCAAAGCATTTCAACAAACACTATGCATTAATAAATTATGGAAATGGTGGGGATAATGTAAATATTCATTTTGGATTGAAACATCTTGATAAACATATAATTTATGAACCGGAGAATAATAAAAATCCAATTAGTCTCTTTGTAATACAATTTACAGATTGGACAAGAATGAGTGATTTTTCTATTGAAGAACAAGTTGAAAATATAGCTAAAGAACTTGGTGATAGAAATTGGATTGCACTTTCTTGGTTTGATGATATATCGGACTACTTGTTGGATAATTATTCAGATAACTTTTGTTCTATACAATATAAACAAAATACTTATAAGTCTTTTTCACACATTATAGAACTACCAAACAATAGAATACAAGCAGAAAGAATAACTTTAGAAGGGAGATATAAAGGTTTAAATGACCAACACTTTTCTTCAAAAGGTCATAGAATCATAGGAAATTCGATTATTAAAAAAATAGAAGAAAATAATTTACTTTGATATTTATTAATAAGTCAGTCGGAACTAACTCGGGTGAAATCCCCGAAAGACCTAACCTTCCGAAACGACATTAAAATAGGAGGCAAATGTTTAGTTATCAATCACAGATTAGTGATGTCTTGAAAGAAGTCAAGATATTCACACCAGACAAATTCACAGATTATCGTGGAACAATGTGGACATATTGGGAAAAAGATATGAACACACCACCACATAAAATATCTAAATTTACACATTCTCGTAAAAATGTTCTAAGAGGTCTACACGGAGATAATGAAACTTGGAAACACATTACTTGTGTTTATGGTGCCTTTTATTTAGTTGTTGTTGATTATCGTAAAGATAGTCCGACTTATTTACAATGGGATAGTTGGACACTTGATGACAAAAATTGTAAAAGTGTATTGGTTCCACCAGGTTTTCTTAATGGACATTTATGTTTGACAGACGAGTGTGTGTTTCATTATACTCAATCTTATCCAAATCAATATGTTGATTATCAAGACCAAATAACAGAAAAATGGAATGACCCAATGTTAAAAATAAATTGGCCAATCAATAATCCAATATTATCGGAGAGAGATAAATGACAAATAAATTACTAACTGAACACGACTATACTAAATTAGAATTTGGTGAATTACAAGAACATATAGAAGCAGCCACACAAGGTTGTGATTGGATTAAATCTGATTACAATGAATCAGTAATAACAAGTTTTATGGATGTTCCAGGTTGGATAAATGATGCTAAATGGATTTTTAAAGAAGTAATTGAAAGTTGTCAAGACGGAGATAAAGTCGTTGAAATAGGAACTTACTTTGGACAATCTGCTTGTTATATGGGAGAATTAATTCGTGATAGTGGTAAAGATATAAAGTTTGACACTTTTGACACATTTGAACAACTTGACCCGTCTATTAGAGCGGGTATGCAACCAAGACAATTTGCAGAATATAGATTACATAAAAGTAGAAGAACAGCACCTATGTCAGAATTAGTAAAAGGACATTTTTATGCGTGTGGTGTTCAAGATTATGTTAATCAAATTGTTTGTGATGCTTTGTACGCTCACCATCTTTATGAAGATAATAGTTTGATGATGTTTTACAATGATGGAGTAAATCAAAAAGAAAAGTTATATCAGTTAATAACAAACTTTTGGCCAAAGATAAAAAAGGGTGGTATACTTGCCGGAGATGATATTAATTTTGATGATGTTAAATCGGCAGTAGAAAAGTTTTGTAAAGAAGAAAAAATAGAATATGAACAAACACCAGTTAGTTGGTTAATAAGGAAAAAATAATGAAAGAAAGAAAGTTTTTACCGACATTAAATGAATTAATTGATAGATTAAGTATTCATCAATTAAAAGAAGTTTTCATAGCAGAAAACAAAGAAAATTATGCAAAAGAAATTCAAGATATGATGCACGACATTGACTTAATTTTAAAACAAGATAGTGGAAAGATTACTGCCGAAACCATTAGAGCAATCATAGTATTGGCACAAATGAACACACACATCTGGTATAACGAAACAAAGGTTCGTAACGGAGAAAAAGATGGAAATCTACATCTAACACACGGACTAAATGGTATTCGTAATGTTGCCGGAAATAAAATAGCAGAGTGTGTTGGTGGTAGAAAAGATTATAAAACAGATTGTTTAGCAGCAGAATTTAAAGATTGGGAGATTAGTTGGAGTGTTCCAAGAAACAAAAAATAGGTCAACAAAAAAAGCAATCACTTGGAGATTAATTGCATTCAGTAATTCTTGGATAGTATTATCTTTTGGATTAACTGAAAAGGCATTTTGGAACGCATTAATTATGAATGTAACAGGTATGATAATGTTTTACTTTCACGAAAGAATTTGGAATAAAATAAAATTAGGAAAATATAGTGAAGAATCTTGATAAATATTCACAAATTAGAGAAGTGCCTTTTACCAAAGAAGACTTAATTAAATTTGAAGAAAAAATTGTTAATCTTTGGGAAGACGGACAAATAAGAGCACCGGTTCATTTATCCAATGGTAACGAAGATGAGTTGATAGAAATTTTCAGTAGAATAGATTATAGTGATTATGTATTCTCTACTTGGAGAAGTCATTATCACGCACTACTTCACGGAATATCAACAGAATGGATAGAGTATCAAATTTTACAAGGAAAATCAATATCATTGTGTAATCTTGACCACAATTTCTATTCATCAGCAATTGTTACGGGAGTTTTACCGATTGCACTTGGAACTGCTATTGGATTAAAAAAACAAAACTCAAAGCAAAAAGTTTGGTGTTTTGTTGGAGATATGACTTTTGAAACAGGTATATTTTATGAAGTTCATAAATATGCCAGAAACTTTGATTTACCATTATATTTTGTAGTAGAAGATAATAAAGTTTCTACACAAACACCAACAAAAGCAACTTGGAATAAAACAAGAGATATACCAGATGATGTAATTCATTATAATTATGAATCTAAATATCCACACTACGGAACAGGAAAATGGGTAATATTTTAAATATCATAAATAGTAATCAAGACTTTTATAATGTAAGTGATGAGTGTAAAGAAATTTATATAGATTGTATGGATGGGCCTTTTTTTAGTGTTGAAATAAAAAACTATTTTAAATTTACAATTGTTAATACAGATAGTATTAGAGAGAATACCAATTACATATATCCAATACAATGTAGGTCAGTTGACGGAATATTTAGTGGATTACATTATATTCCAAATAAAGTTGTAGAGTTGGTTAATCAAAACAAATGTAAAGTTATTTTTAGTTATGAGTCAGAAGGAGATTTTCCACTTGAAGATTTTAATACTTGGTTTTATTGGTCAAAGTTTATTTTAAAAGAAAGAATAGATTTAGATAATGTTTACATACTTTCTAATGATTTTAAAGCAGAAGAAAGAAACAACACACAAATTAAGTTTTTTTCTTCTATCCATTTTTTAGATTCTATTTCACATTCTTTTAATAAAATTGTAGAAAAACAAAATGGTGTTGAAGAATTAAGTGAGTTTCCATATAACTTTATAGTAAAAAAATCAAATGAAATAGATTTGAACAAAAAAACAAAACATTTTTTATCTTATTTAAGAAATTGTGCAAGACCACACAGAGTTGCTTTAGCGTCTTATTTTCAACATCATAATTTATGGGATACTAACAATATTAGTTTTCTTAAAATTTCTTGGGACAATGATGAGTGTTTATATTTACCAGAATATTTAATTCCTGCTCAAAAAGAATTAGACAAAAAAGAAATTGTTGAAATAGATACACACCACTTGGAAAGAAAAACTGGATTTGGAACTATCTTTAGTTCTAATTGGGAAAATTATCAAGAGACTTTTTTAAGCGTAGTTTCTGAAACTTGTTATGACAATAAAAAAAATGATTGTTTATATATTTCAGAAAAGGCATTAAAACCTATAATGAACTTACATCCTTTTATTATTTTCTCAACACCTTATTTTCTAAAAAACTTAAAAGAATTGGGTTTCAAAACTTTTAACGGGTTTATAGATGAAAGTTATGATGATGAACAATGTCCAAAAAGAAGATTAGAATTAATTTTTACAGAATTAGATAAGTTTAAAGAAAAATCTATAAAAGAATTAAAAGATTGGTGGATTGAAATAATTCCAATTTTAGAGCACAATCAAAATAGATTAATTGAACTTGGAAAAAGTAAAACGGAAAAAATAAAACTATTGGAGAATCTATATGACTAAAATATTAATTACTGGCGCATCAGGTATGGTAGGAAAACACTTAGTAGATATGTGTTTAGAAAAAGGATATTATGTAAGAGGAACGGATATTCGTTATGATGACAGATATGATACCTATTCAGAAAACTTTGAGTTTTTTCAAGCAGACTTAAGAAACTTTGATGATTGTAAAAATGTAGTCGTGGATATGAATGTAGTGTTTCACGTGGCGGGAGTTAAAGGTTCACCAAAAAGAGCAGCAGAACAACCAAACGATTACTTTACACCAATGTTACAATTCAATACTAATATAGCAGAAGCATCAAGACTTCAAGGAGTTGATTGGTATGTTTATACTTCTACGGTTGGAGTATATCAACCAGCAGAAGTTTTTAAAGAAGATGATGTTTGGAAAACTTATCCAAGTGAAAATGACAAATACGCTGGGTGGGTAAAACGATTAGGTGAATTACAATTAGATTGTTTTGAAACTCACTATGGATTAAAAAATTATTCAATAGTTAGACCAGCAAACATTTACGGAGAGTATGATGAGTTTGGTGAAGAATCTACGGTAATCGCATCATTAGTCAAGAAAGGATATAATGACAAACTATTATCAGTATGGGGAGATGGAACACCAATAAGAGACTTTATACACGCAGAAGACGTAGCAAGAGGTATATTGATGTCATATGAAAAGAAAATTACAGAACCTATCAATTTAGGTAGTGGAGACGGAGTTCGTATCAAAGATATCGCAAGTATTGTGGCAACACACTATGGAAAAGAAATAGAATACGATACATCAAAACCAAACGGAGATAACAAAAGACTTATGGATATGACACGAGCGAATAGTTATGGGTTTTATCCAAAAGTAGATTTAGAAACAGGAATAAAAAGGGTAATAAAATATTATGAGTCTTTACAAAAATAAAAAAGTAGTAGTAACAGGTGGAAGTGGTTTTGTCGGAACACATTTCATACAAGAGTTATTAGATAGGGGTGCTAATGTTAGAACATCAATTCACAAATCACCACTAAAAATACAAGATGACAGAATTGAAGTATTGGAAAATATAGATTTGACTAAATTAGACGATGCTATGAAATTAGTTGAGGATGTTGATTATGTTATACATTGTGCAGGATACATTGGACACCCGAGTTCAATCCCAACAGATTATCAAATTGGATTAAATCAAATCAATGTAATTACCAATGTGTTGGAAGCTTGTTATAAACAAGGAGTTGAAAGATTTTTAGATTTAAATAGTTCAACAGGTTATCCAGATAGAAGATATCCAATCACGGAAGATGAGTATTGGGACGACGAACCATTTATATCATATTATAGTTATGGTTGGATGCGAAGATATAGAGAGAAACTTATGGAACACACTTCACATTTAACAGATATGCATATTGGTATTGCTCGTGGAACTGCTATATTTGGTCCACACGATAACTTTGATTTGAAAACTTGCCACGTGGTTCCGGCATTGATTAAAAGATGTTTGAGTGGTGAAGACCCATTTGTAGTTTGGGGAAGTCCAGATGTCGTTAGAGACTTTCTATATGTTAAAGATGTGGTAAAGGGTTGTTTGTTAGTTTTGGAAAAAGGTGAATCAATGAGACCATACAATGTAGGTTATGGCTCAACCATTACGATTGGTGATATTGTGAACACTATATTGAAAGTTACAGGTAAGACACCAGAAGTTCAATGGGACAATTCAAAACCAACAACAATACCATTTCGTTCTTGTTCAACAGAACGAATAGAAACAGAATTAGGATTTAACCCAGATTATACTTTTGAACAAGGTATAACAGAAACAATAGAGTGGTATGAAAACTTATAAAGACGAATTAATTAAATCAATGAACTATTTGGCAGAAAAATCAAATACTATTTTTGTCGGACAACAAACTGCTTACGCTGGAAATCCAATGTCAACTACAATTTTTGATGTTCCAAAAGATAAAATGATTGAAACACCAGTATTTGAAGAAGTTCAAATGGGTATGTCAATCGGATTGGGTATGACGGATATGTGTGTCATTACATTTTATCCAAGATGGGATTTTTTGATATGTGCAGCAAATCAATTGATTAATCATTTGGATAAATTTAAACATATGACAGGTTATGATTCACACGTTATCATTAGAGTTGGTAAAGGTAGTGATGACCCATTGGACCCAGGTGTTCAACACAAAGCAGATTACACGGATGAGTTCAAAGGTATGTTAGATGATATTGAGATAATTAATTTGTATGATAAATCTAATATCTACGAAACTTACAAAAAAGCATACAATGATAAAAAACCAATAATAATAGTGGAGTATCCAGAAAACTATGGAAATTAATAATAAAAAATATCTAATAACGAGTGGATGTTCATTTACAGAAGGACATAACTTTCGTGGTGTAGGTTGGGCAGACTTTCTCGCCAAAGAGTTAAATTTAGAATTAATAAATTTAGGAAAGGGTGGAACTGGTAATAAAATAATAACACAGGGTGTTATTAATTATTCTACAATAAAACCAGAAATTGCAAAAGATAGTTTTTTTGTTATTCAGTTGTCAGAATGTTTAAGGCATTTGGTAAGTATTGATAATATGAACGATATACCACAATATTGGCACTTTACACCAAACCAATTTATTAGAGATGACGGGTTTGATAATTGGGATTTAAGTTTTTGGCTTAATAAACATATTTACGATAATCGTTATGGGTTAGCACCATTTTTTTCAAACATTACTTTTAGTTTGTTAAACACTTACTGGGACATAATCAACTTAGTTAATTTTTTTGAAAAAAATGATTATCCTTATTTGATATTTGATGGACTAAACAATCATATTCCTATTGAAGAAAATGGAAAATGGTATTTACGAGAAGATATATATGAACCAAATCATAGAGCAGTATGGGAAGTTGATGTTCAAAAAACAGATAATATTGTAGAATTTATTAAAGATAAACAAGAACCAGTAATACTTTATGATTTATTAGAATACATAAAGTCATTAAAATATTATTATCAAGACCAAGTTTTGTTTAATTTCTGCCACTTTAGAGAAGATGATAGTTATCATAAGGGGAACGACGGTCACCCTAATGAATTAGGTTCAAAAATGTGGGCTAAACATTTAAAAGGAGTAATAGAAAATTATGATTAAAGAATATAAAAAAAACGGATATGTAGTTTTTGATGACTTATTACCGGAAAAAGAATATAAAAAAATACTTGACATTTGTAAAAATTCTTCGTATAATAAGATATCACAAAAAAGAACAGATAGGTATGCCCTATGGTCAACACCCGACGACAAGTTCTTTCCAGATTCAGACGAAGTTTATCAAAATCAATTTTGGGGAACGGATGATGTAGTTCAAACACCAGAAGTAAAACAAATGTTTGATAAATATATTAAACCAAAAGTATTGGAACTCACAAATAATCAAGCAGGTAAATTTATGCACCAAACCAATATGTATCGTAATAATGGTAAAGATTTTTTAAGAATTCACTATGATGATTATATGGGGTTATGTGGTTATGTATTTTATGTCGGTGAGTATCAATGGAAATACGATTGGGGTGGATTATTACAGATGAGAGTTGGTGATGATGTAAAAACAATACTACCGAATAAAAATAGATTAGTTTTGATGAATCACTCACTTCGTATGGGACATTGGGTTACACCAACAAACACTTGGGCAAAAGAAAACCGATACACTATTGTAGGTTTTTGTATTGATAAAAACAGAGACTTACCAGAAACTTGGACAAAAAGAAAAGACCAAAGGGTAGAACAATGAAAATATTAATCACCGGTGGTGCGGGATACTTAGGTTCCGTAATGACAAGAAACTTATTGAAAAACCACGAAGTAATCGTATATGATAATTTAATGTATAATCAAACATCATTAGTAGATTTATCATACAATCCAAAATTTACATTTCATTACGGAGATGTTCGTCAATGGAGCAAATTAAAATATATCGTGGAACAAGTTGATGTCGTGATACCACTTGCAGCATTAGTTGGATTTCCTTTGTGTGAAAAAGACAAAAAATTAGCCACAAGTATCAACACAACACAAATACAAAATATAGTTGATGTATTGTCAAATGACCAAATGATATTGTATCCAAATACCAATAGTGGTTATGGAACACGAGGAGAGGGAATGGTTGATGAAACTAACGAACTAACACCAATTAGTCATTATGGAAAAACCAAGTGTGAGTCAGAAGACTACATTATAAATGAAAGTAATGGTATATCTTTTAGATTAGCAACTGTATTCGGTGTATCAAGTCGTATGAGAACAGATTTATTAGTTAATGACTTTACATACAAATTATTAACCGATAGATACATTACTTTATTTGAACATCATTTTGTTCGTAATTTTATTCACATTCAAGATGTAAGTTCAGCATTTGAATTTATGATTGATAATTATTATCAACATAACAATCAAATATTTAACTTAGGATTATCAAATGAAAACATTACTAAAAAACAATTAGTAGAAAAAATTCAAAAACACATTTCTAATACTGCGGTAAATTATTCAGATTATTTTGTAGACCCAGACAAAAGAGATTATATCGTTAGTAATGAAAAGATTGAAGAAATCGGTTGGAAACCAAAATATAATTTAGATGACGGAATAAAAGAACTAATTCAATCATATAAAATGATAGTTCCAACACAATCACAATATAGAAACACAACACCATTATCATACGAGGAGTAATTATGTTTAAAAAAATAAAAAAATGGTTTCAAGATTGTAAACAAAAAAGAAAATTAAAGAAAAAACTGAAAGAACTTCGTAAACGAGACCCGTTCATTTATAAATAAAACTTCTAAATCTTATATTTATAGTTGTATACAAATATAAATTTTTAGGACTAAAATGATTAAATTATCAGAATTACTACACGAAGGATACAAAGACCCAGGTATTTTTAAAGCAGTATTCTTGGCAGGTGGGCCTGGTTCAGGTAAAACCTATATTGCCAAAGGATTGTTTGGAATACCAGAAAAGGTAAATGTATCTCAAAGTGGTTTAAAAATGGTCAATTCAGACAAAGAACTTAAATTTCTTCTAAACAAATATGGATTCGGAACTGATTTAGATTCA
>Ga0222719_10001776_pt1 | contig 20445 bp, 15 predicted proteins | sample C33_34DmetaG_FD_165039 | JGI IMG/M metagenome (GOLD analysis project Ga0222719, IMG submission 165039) | Estuarine water microbial communities from San Francisco Bay, California, United States - C33_34D | ecosystem: Environmental > Aquatic > Marine > Unclassified | place: USA: California... | reverse complement strand
ATAAGGCTACCCAGCTACGGCTGGCCCCATATAAGAAAGGATACAGTATGCCTGAACTAGCAGAAGTAGAAACCCCAAAGACAGCAGGTTTCGTAAACCCAAAGAAACCTACACCTCTAGAAGAAAAGATTAAACGAGAGGAAGAAGAACTACAAGCTTTAATGAAAGTTAGAACTGAAGAGATTGAAGATAAAGCAGAAGAGCAAGAAGCTAAACCTGCAAAAGAACCTGAGGAAGAAGATCTATCAGGTGAAGAACGTACCTACAAGAAACGCTACAGTGATCTACGTAATCACTTAAACAAGCAAGCTGAAGAACTAAAACAACTTAAAGCTCAGCTTGAAACAGTACAAAAGACAGGTAAGGTACGTGCTCCTACTTCAGACGAAAGCATTGAAGCTTGGGCAGCTAAGTATCCTGAGATTGCTGGCATAGTTGAAACTATCGCTGAAAAGAAAGCGCAAGAAAAGTTTAGCTATGCAGATGAGCGTTTAAAAGAGATTGACAAGATCAACGAGAAAGCCCAGCGCACAAAAGCTGAGAATGAGATCCGTGCTATGCACAGCGACTTCGATGATCTACGTGCAAGTGATGACTTCCACGATTGGGCTGGTGAACAACCCAAGTGGGTACAAGACGCACTATATGAAAACCAAGACGATCCACAATCAGTGATCCGTGTGATTGACCTATATAAGGTTGACAAGGGTATGGACACTAAGGGTCAACGAAAGAGTACTAGAGATGCAGCATCTGCTGTTAAAACAAAACGTACCTCAAAACCAGACGGTGAGGGTGTATCTGGGCAACTACGTGAATCAGATGTTCAACGTATGAGTGCCTCAGAATACGAGCAACGTTCAGATGAAATCATGGAAGCTATCCGTAGTGGTAAGTTTGTCTATGATGTTTCTGGTGGTGCGAGGTAAATAAGGTATTGACATTACACAAACTCTATGTTATAACTGTGTATGTTAATAAAGCATAGGTATACCCTGTTAGACGTTTCAGCTACTATGCCTATGCTTTCGACTAAGCGAAGACAAATACGTTAAGACTTACCTGTTCTATTATAGGCCCGACAGACTCTAAGCTAGGCCAAGCTTTTTTGAAGTCGCACCCTAGAACGATCAGCCTCTTATCTGATGTTACAGCTTATAAATGTAAATAAGCCTAACTATCTATGGAGGATTATATCATGGCTTTCGCAACAGCGTCAGGTTATGGTAATTTACCCAACGGTAATTTTAGTCCAGTAATCTACAGTAAACAGGTACAGCTTGCCTTCCGCAAGTCCTCTATTGTAGAAGCAATCACAAACTCTGATTATTTCGGAGAGATTGCTAACATGGGTGATTCCGTGAAAATTATCAAAGAACCTGAAATCACCGTGAAGTCGTATGCCCGTGGCACGACTATCACACCACAAGACCTTGACGATGAAGATTTTTCTTTGACCGTTGATAAAGCAAACTACTTTGCCTTCAAGGTTGACGATATTGAAGAAGCTCACTCACATGTGAACTTCCAAAGTATCGCATCTGACCGTGCAGCTTATCGTTTGGCTGATCAGTTTGACCAAGATGTTCTTGGTTATATGTCTGGCTTCAAGCAAACAGCTATTCACGGCAGAGCTAATACAGCCAACACAACCGTAAATGGTTCTAAAGCTGTAACGACTGCTGGTTCTGATGAACTGCTTTCAAGCATGAAGCTAGACGCTTCTGACTTTAATGCTGGTACTGGTGGTAACTCTATCGTTGTCAAGCCTCGTACAGGTGCAGACACGTTGAACACCACTGCAGCTAATGCGACACCAATGCAAGTTATTGCACGTATGTCACGTAAGCTGGACCAACAGAATGTTTCTACGAATGATCGTTGGCTCGTAATTGATCCAGTGTTTGCTGAACTTCTGAAAGACGAAGACTCACGTCTTCTGAACGCAGACTTTGGTGGATCAGGGTTGCAGAATGGGTTGATCTTCAACAACATTCACGGCTTTAAAGTCTACATGTCTAACAACCTTCCTGAAGTAGGTGACGGTCCAACCTCAACCACATCTTCAGGTTCTACGCACTACGGTGTGTTGCTTGCTGGACATTCATCTGCAGCAGCTACTGCTGAGCAAATTAACAAGACAGAAACATATCGTGACCCTGACAGCTTTGCTGACATCGTTCGTGGTATGCACCTCTACGGTCGCAAAATCTTGCGCCCTGAAGCTCTTGTTAATGCAATCTATACGTCTGGTCTATAAGGGGAGGAATGAGATATGGCACTTGGTGATAATACTCTTGCTTCCGCTCGTGGCGTTTCGCAGCGAGGACGCAACCCTTATATGGTACAAACCGTATTGAACTTAGCAACTGCTTTGTCAGACAAAGGAAGCGCATTGGCAGCAGCCGATGTTATTCCTGCAATTGCAGTACCAAAAGGAACTATGATCCTTAATGCTGGTATTGAAGTTGACACAGCAATTACATCTGCTTCAGCTTTGACTCTTGACCTTGGTACAGGTGTTGATGCTGACGTATTTGCAGATGGCTTTGATGGCACATCTGCAGCAGGTGTACTGTCGCAAAACCCAGCCGCATATCAGCCAGTAATGGCTGTAGCTGACGACAACATTGATGTAACTATTGCTACATTGACAGGTACGTTGTCAACAGGTAAAATGCGTGTATGGGCAGTTCTTATGGATTGCACAGATGTAGGTGATCTGTCTGCTCAAGAAGTAGATCGTGATACGCTTGCATAACTAAATAATGTAGGGGCTGCTTTCGGGTGGCCCTTACACTTATCTAATAGAGATTCTCATGGCTACTTTCATCAACCTGACAAACGAACTGTTACGTAGACTTAATGAAGTTCAGATTACAGAATCTGAGTTTACTTCAGTTAAGAACGTACAAGCTCTTGCCAAAGATGCTATCAACTCATCTATAAGACAGATGTTACAGGATGCTCAAGAGTGGCCTTTTACGTTGACTACAACAACACAAACATTGGCTGCAGGAACAGGAACGTATGACTTTCCTGCAGATTATTCCAAAGCGGATTGGGATACATTTTACATTAGGCAGTTATCCTCTGAGAATAACACACCTAAAAAACTTTCTCTTATTACATTTGATCAATACATATCTACATTTAAATCTTTAGAAGACTTGGGTGGCGAGGGTGCAAGAAGTGACCCTGACTACGTGTACATGACGCAAGAAGAGAAGTTTGGCGTAACTCCTATCCCAAATGCAGCATACGTTATTGAGTATAGATATTGGAAGTACCCTGCTGACTTAACTGCTAGTAGTGATACTGCATTAGTACCAGATCGTTTCAAACACGTTATTATAGATGGTGCTATGATGTACATGATGATGTTTAGGTCTAACGAGCAGAGTGCAGCTATGCACGAGAAAAAGTTTACAGATGGTATTGCTATGATGCGTAGACTTATAATAGATCACCCTGTAAACGTAAGGTCTACTGTAATCCAACGCCCTGTGAGTAACATGCAACTTAACACCGCTACGGTTGGACCAGGTGCAGTATCTGATGGATTCTAACAATGTCTGACGCATTACAAACATATGTGTCTGTTATGGCTGGTGGACTTGTAACTAACGTTGATCCACTTACACAGTCAAACAACTTCTCAGGTAGTGCGGTACGTCTTGTAAACATGGAACCTTCACTTGAGGGTGGGTATAGACGCATAAGTGGTTTTGAAAACTCTTATGGTACACTTCCTGGTACAGGTAAAGTATTAGGACTTTCTGTCAACGGTGATATTAATCAGGGTGTACTTGGGTGTAGAGCACCTTCTTCTGGTAGCAACTATCTGCATTGGTATAATCACTACTATGATGTACCATTAGGTACAGGAGAAGGTTCAGGTTTTACTGTTGGTGAAACTGTTACAGGGGCTGGGGTTACAGCATCAGGTACAGTAATATCTAAAACTGCAGATGCTATTGTAGTAAACTTTGGAAGATTACCAGACAATGTATTTGCTACAGGTAACGTACTTACAGGTGGTACATCTAGTGCAACAGGTACAGTATCAAGTACTCCTACTGTAATAGGTTGGACTGCAGTTACTACAGCAGGTAGCCCTACAATGACAGGGGTTGACGTAGTAAGGTTTGAACGTTATAATTGGACAGAAGAAATCTTACTACTAACTGATGGTGTTAATCCTGCAGCTAAGTATAACGGTACAACATATACGCAGATTACCCATGCAAATGCACCAACAGATCCTAAGTTTGCTAGTGCCTTTGCAAATCACCTTTGGTTAGCTGGCGATCCTACAGAACCCTTTAACATCTATTTTTCTGCTCCTAATGCAGATACAGACTTTGATCCAGCAAACGGTGCAGGTGTAATCAACATAGGCTTTACTGTAACTCAGTTAAAATCTTTTCGTAACCAACTTTATGTATTTGGTCAGAACCAGATTAAACGCATTATAGGTGATAACTATTCTAACTTTACAGTAGAAAACGTAACGAATGACTTGGGTTGTGTTGCACCTGATACTGTGGTAGAGTTTGGTGGTGACATTATCTTCTTAGGGCCAGATGGTATTCGTCCTATTTCAGGTACATCACGTATTGGTGACGTTGAACTTGAAACTGTTTCTCGTGAAATACAAAAGACATTTGAGAACTACACAGCTAACGAGGACGTAACTAAACTTAAAGCTCTTGTAATACGAAGAAAGTCACAGTTTAGGTTGTTCTTTGAAGCTAACACTTCTTTGTCACTACTGGCAGCTATACGTAAAGGCCCAACTGCACAGTCTACGTTTGAATATAGTCAGCTTGTAGGTGTTGAAGCAACATCAGTAGCTAGTGGTTACATAGGTCAGTTTGAGTTTGTATTACATGGAGACAGTACGGGTAAGGTGCATAAGCAAGAAGAAGGTGATTCATTTGCTGGCTCTGAAATCTTTAGTGTGTACCAAACTCCGTATTACTTTATGGGTGACCCAGAAGTTCGTAAGATATTTTATAAAGTTAAGACCTTTCTTAAAACTGAAGGCGAAGCCTTAATTAACGTAGGTATAGACTTTAACTTTGGTGACTCTGAGATAGTTACACCAGAAAACTTTTCATTGACAACTGCAGGTGCAGCTTCTTTGTTTGATAACGCATCTACAATCTATGATACAACAGACATATATGATGGTAACCCATCACCAACAAGATCAACGAATATAAGTGGATCAGGGGATTCTATTTCGGTATCTTACGTTACCAATAGTACAAGCCCAAGTCATACAATACAGGCCGTATCCATACTGTATGGCACAGGCGACAGGAGATAAAAAGTGGCAGGTTATACAAGACAATCTTCAGCAGACATTGTGGCAACAGCCGTTGTACGGGCTAACCCGTTAAACCTAGAGTTTGACCAAGTACTTGCTGCGTTTAATGCTTCAACTGGACACAAGCACGATGGTACTGCAGCAGAGGGCGCATACGTACCACTTATTGCTGATTCAGATGCGCTTAATAAAGTAGTTATAGATACATCAAATAATCGTGTTGGTGTATTTGTAGAGGTATCTGCTGCAGCCGTAGAACAAGTTAGATTCCAAGATGGTCTTATCACTCCTGTCACAGATAACGATATTGATCTTGGTACATCTAGCGTAGAATTTAAAAACTTGTACCTAGATGGCACTGCTACTATTGATACCCTGCAAGTTGATGAGAATGCTACGATTACAGGCAACCTTACAGTAAATGGTAATGCTACTTTAGGTAATGCTGCTACTGACACTGTAACCTTTACTGCTGATATTGCTTCTGCACTTCTTCCTTCTGCTGACGATACATACGACTTAGGTGCTACAGGCTCTGAGTGGCGTAATCTTTACATTGATGGTATTGCTAACATTGATAGCCTTGTAGCTGACACTGCAGATATTAACGGTGGTACAATTGATGCTGCTACCATTGGTGGAACAACTGCTGCTGCTGGTACGTTTACAACCCTTACAGCTACAGGTACATCTACACTTACTACTGTTGATATTAATGGTGGTGCTATAGATAACACGGTAATTGGTGGTACTACTGCAGCAGCCATCACAGGTACAACCATTACAGGTACATCTCTTGTAGGTCCACTTACAGGAAACGTGACAGGCAACGTAACAGGAAATCTCACAGGTAACGTTACGGGCAATGTCACTGGTAATGTAACAGGAAACTTAACGGGTGACGTTACAGGTAATCTTGTAGGTACAACTTCAACAGCTAAAAACCTTAACCCTGCATCTGATAGCTTATATAATTTAGGTACTACTTCTATTCGTTGGGCAAATATCTATGGTGATGCTGCCAACATTACTGCAATTACAGGTGCTCTGACAGGTAACGTCACTGGTAACGTAACAGGTAATGTTACTGGCAATGTTACGGGTAACGTGACGGGAGACTTGACAGGAGATGTCACAGGGGATGTAACTGGCAACCTAACAGGTAATGTCACAGGGAATGTAACTGGAAACGTAACTGGTAATGTAACAGGAGATCTGACAGGAGATGTTACGGGTAATGTAACTGGCAACCTTACGGGTAATGTAACTTCTACGGGTGCAAACTCTTTTGGTTCTATTACTGTATCAGGTGCAGCTACCTTTAATGGTAACACTACTATTGGTAATGCAGCTACAGATACTGTTACAATTACAGCAGATGTAGCCTCTAATCTCATACCAAGTGCAGACAGTACATATAGTTTAGGTGACAGTTCTAACTATTGGTCACATGGATACATTGACGCAATTACTACAACAGGTAACGTTATTGTAGGCGGTGACTTAACTGTAAACGGAACAACTACTACAATTAGCACAACCAACACTGTCGTTGCTGATTTGTTAATGGAACTAGGTAATGGTACTACAGGTACACCTTCTAATGATGCTGGTATTGTCATTGAACGTGGTACATCTGATAATGCCTTTATTGGTTGGGATGAAAGTGCAGATAAGTTTACTGTAGGTACAGGTACATTTACTGGTGCATCTACAGGTGATCTTACAATTACTACAGGTACACTTGTAGCTAACATTGAAGGTAATGTTACAGGTAATATAACAGGTAATGTTACTGGTGATCTAACAGGTAATGCAGATACTGCAACGGCACTACAAACGGCTCGTACTATTGGTGGCGTTAGCTTTGACGGTACAGCTAATATAAACTTGCCCGGTGTTAATACAGCAGGTAATCAGGATACCTCTGGTAATGCTGCGACAGCTACTGCTTTAGAAACTGCACGTACAATTGCTGGTCAGTCTTTTGATGGTACAGCTAACATCAGTATTGCACCTACGGATCTTACAGGTGTAACTGCTACTGCTACTGAAATAAACATCATGGATGGTGATACAGCAGCTACGGCTACTACCCTTGCAGATGCAGATAGAGTTGTAGTTAATGATGCTGGCACTATGAAGCAGGTAGCACTTACTGACTTTGAGACATACTTTGAGAGTGCACTAGATACACTGAGCAATGTGACTACAGTAGGTGCTCTTGATAGTGGTAGCATTACAAGTAACTTTGGTTCTATTAATAATGGATCGAGTGCTATCACCACTACAGGTACAATTACATTTGGTACTCTGTCAGATGGTACAGACAGTGTAACTGATATTGTAACCAGTGTAGGTGCAGGATCTACTAACTCTGAGCTACCAACTGCAGCAGCCGTAGAGTCACGTATCCAAGCAGTTAATGGAGTATCTAACAACGTAACTGGTCTGACAGCTACAGGTGCTGAACTTAATGCTGTAGCAGATGTATCAGCTATTACGATTGACACAAGTACTGCTATCGCTAACAACGATGGCATTGCAGTGTTTGACTCTTCTGCATCAGCTATTGGTTACTTTGATGTAGACTTACTTGACACATACTTCTCAGGTACGACTAAGACACTTACTAATAAGACACTGACAAGCCCAACTGTATCTGGTTTGTATTTAAGTGACTCAGGGTTTAGTGTTGAAGGTTCTAGTGCAGATGCTAACGAAACTACAGTATCCTTTACAAACCCAACAGCAGATCGTACAATTACATTCCCTGATGCTACAGGTAACGTAGCTGTATTTACTACTGCACCTACTGCAGCTATCACTGATGGTACAAGTGGGCAGGTACTAACTACAAATGGCTCTGGGGTGTTGAGTTTTGTGGACATGGCTTCTGGCGCTGACCTTTATGCTGCTAACGAAAGTTCTCCCACTGCACAGCCAAGTGCGACAGGTGCCAATGCAATAGCTATTGGGGATAGTGCTGTTGCTAACAATACTCAAAACTTTGCAATTGGGTATAGCGCAGATGCGATAACAGGAACTTACAATGGCGCTATTGGCACTAATGCAACGGCAAATGCATCTTATTATGCAATAGCAATAGGTTCTGATGCGGGAGGCAACGGCTCAATTGCAGGGGGTAATGGTTCATTTGCTACATCAGGCGGTGTTACTGCTGGAAATCAGGCGCAATCATTAGGTAAGGCTTACGCCTCTGGCACAGACAGCTTTGCTGCAGCTATAGGAAACAATACATCAAGCTATGGTGCTACAAATACTAGAAGTATTGCACTAGGGTATAATAATAGGGCTTCGGGGTATGAAAGTTCTGTAATAGGAGGTAACGGTAACTCAGTTACTACCTCAAGAAGTTTTATTGGTGGAGGGCTTAGTAATACTGTTAGTGCAAACAATGGTGCTATAATTGGTGGTGAAAACAATACTATTAATAGTGGTGGTTTGTATTCTGTAATTATAGGTGGTGAACGAAATGAAACTAGTCAGCAATATACAGTTGCATCTGGGTTAAGAGCTAAAGCAACTATACGGGGGCAATGGGCGCATGCTTCTGGTTTATTTGCCAATACAGGCGATGCCCAAGCATCTATGTATGTTTTAAGAAGTGATACAACAGATGCAACCCCTGAAGCACTTACTGCAACTAATGGTACAGCAGGAACTACTAACCAAATTATTTTACAAAATGAATCTGCCATGACCTTTACAGGCACAGTGGTTGTACGTGAAGATGCAACGGATGGTGATGACTATGCAGGTTGGGAGATCAAAGGTGTAATAATGCGACAGGGTACGGCTGCTGATACTACACTTGGAGTTGGCATAGTAAATAGTTTGTACCATACAGCAGGACTAGCAAGTGCATCCGTAGCACTTTCAGCAGATACCACAAACGGTGGACTTAAAATAGAAGTAACTGGTATTGCAGCTACAAACCTTAATTGGGTTGCTACAGTTCATACAAGTGAGGTTGTAAACGCATAATGGGTAAAATCGAGATAGATCACACAGGCTCTGGTGGGGGCATTACTCTAAGCTCTGACGGTACTAGCCTCTTACTTGGGGGTACAGCGGTTGGTGGTTCTGCTTTAGAGCTTTATGCTGAAAATCCTTCTACGCCAACGACTCCCCTTGCTGGCGGCACAAATGGCGTTGCGATAGGTAGTGGGTCTAATGCTGGTGGGTCTGGTGCTATAGCTATTGGTGTTGGCAGTGCCGCTGGTGATGGTGCTTTCTGTGCAATCAATGGGGGCGGTAATACTGCCTATGGTGCTGTTGGAAATAGATCAATTGCTATGGGTGAAGCTGCTCGTTCGCAAGGTCAGGACAGTGTTGCAATTGGTGAAAACAGTTTAGCATCTGCAGCAGATAGTTTTGCGATTGGATATAACACGGACGCTACTGGTACTAACGCCGCTGCTTTTGGTTATAACGCACAAGCAGCAGGGATAGACTCTATTGCACTAGGTAATTCAAGGGCTGGTGGAACAGACAGTTTTGCTGCTGTTATTGACAACAACACCTCTAGCTATGGTGCTACTAGTTCTAATAGTATTGCGCTGGGGTGGCGAGCAAAGGCAAGTGGAACTTTTGGAACATCAATAGGGTATCAAACTCAAGCAACAGCAGGAAACTCTGTAGCTGTTGGTAGATCATGCGTAGCATCTGGAAGTCAATCTACGGCGTTGGGGTATCAATCACTGGCATCAGGGGAATATTCCACTGCCATTGGTAGGAACGCAAAAGCTGAGTTAATTGGTAAGTTGGCTTATGCTGCCGCAGATTTTGGTGCTAGTTCTCTTTATAGTCAAACAGGTATTTATGTTCTTTTGGCTGATACTACAGACGCTACAGCAGAAGCTCTTACCACTAATAGAAGTACCGTTTCATCTAACAACCAAATTATCTTAGCTAATAATGCTGCCTATGCCTTCCACGGCACCATCGTAGCACGTCAGCAAGCATCTGGTGGTACAGCGAGTGCCGCATGGAAGGTAGAAGGCTTGATACGCAGGGAAGGTTCTGCTGGTACAACGGTGCTAGTCAATAGTGCAACAACTGTCCTAGACAACACACCATCGTGGGGCATGGCTCTAAGTGCTGACACAACAAACGGTGGCTTGGCAATCACAGTGACTGGTGCAGCCTCTACAAACATTCGCTGGGTCGCTACGATCCACACATCTGAAGTAACTTACGCCTAAAGGAGAAACTAACAATGGCTATTCAAAATAATATCGCAGAAGGGGCAAGCCAATATGGTATCGCCTTTAATAACGCATACTACCGCATTGTAACTGCAAGTGTATCACGGCAACGTGGCACTGACCCTAAGTTTTCTGTAATGATTGACTTGTCAGCTTATGCTACAAGCACACCTACAGATGATACTCGTGAGGTAGACTTTAAACGGTATCACGCAGATTGGGATGCTATCAATGCTTCATCAGGAGATGCTTTCCTTGATAAGTGCTACTCTTGGGTGATGGCTCAGGATGACATGGCAGGTTCTACAGCAGTATAAGGATACACTATGGGCCTTGTAATTGATTACTCAAATGGTGTCTTTGAAGCTGTACCTTCAGGTGAAACTGTTGGTACAATCACAGGTAATGCTACATTAGATTTAACATCAGGTAATCTTTTTAATCATACACCAACGGCTAATGTAACTTTCGTGTTTAGCAATCCACCTACTACAGGCAGTGCATATGACTTTACATTGAAGGTAGCACCTTCTGCAACGGTTACACTTACTTGGCCTTCCTCAGTAAAATGGGCTGGGGGTACTGCACCATCTGCACCTGCTAGTGGCGAGAAGGATGTGTACAACTTCTTCACGCTTGATGGTGGCACTACGTACTACGGTTTTCAAGCAGGAGATGCAATGGCATGACTGTGCTTATTGATTATACCAAAGGGTTCTTTGAGACTACAGAAGGTGATGGTGTTGGTACTGTTACAGGCAATGCTACGCTAGACTTATCGACAGGCTCTGTGTTTAGCCATACGCCTACTGCTAATACCACCTTTGCATTCAGCAATCCCCCAGCATCAGGTACAGCTTCTAGTGCAACATTAAAGCTGACAGGGGCTAATGTTGTTACTGGTTATGATTTAGCCAATGCTTCCTACGACAGTGTTAGCTTTAGTTTTGCAAGTCAAACCTCAGACGCTAGAGGACTAGCCTTTAGTGTTGATGGCGATAAAATGTATTTACTTGACGGCCCTAACTCATCAGTTTATCAATACAGCCTTTCTACAGCTTGGGATGTTTCTACAGCTTCTTATGATAGCGTTAGCTTTAGTGTTAATTCGCAAGATACATCCCCATTAGGTATTGCATTTAATAATACGGGGTCTAAAATGTATGTTTCTGGTGGAACTACAGGTGCCGCCTATCAATACAGCCTTTCTACAGCTTTTGATTTGTCTACAGCCTCTTATGATAGCGTTAGCCTAAGCTCTTTTAATGAAAGAGATGTTGTATTTAATGCAGGAGGTACAAGATTATTTGGTGTGGAGGGTTCTACCGTCTATCAATACAGCCTTTCTACAGCTTTTGATTTGTCTACAGCAACATATGATAGCGTTAGCTTTAGTGTTAGTTCGCAAGAGACTGCCCCAGAGGGTTTAGCTTTTTCTTCTGGTGGCAATAAGATGTTTATCTTGGGCTATAACAGTGACACCGTATTTGAATATAGTCTTTCTACCCCATTTGATTTATCTACGGCATCTTATGCTAGCATTAGCTTTAGCGTTTCTTCACAAATGAACTGGCCTCTTGATCTGGTTTTTAGCTTTGCTGGAGACAAGATGTACGCCTTATCACAGGCGTCTCCACCAGCAGTCTACCAATACTCCACAGGCTCAACTGCACTAGCAACAATCACTTACCCATCATCTGTCATTTGGTCAGGCGGCATAACACCCACAACACCTGCCAACGGTGAGACTGATGTGTACACATTCTATACGGACGATGGCGGTACAACGTATTACGGATTTCAAGTAGGAGATGCACTAGCATGAGCTTAGACATTAGTTACAGCGGCGGCGTATTCTCAGCACCACAGGCTAAGAGTGTGGGTACAGTTACGGCTGGTACTGGCCCGTATAACCTTGCTGTAGCTAGTTATGATGGTGTGAGCTTTAGTGTTGCTTCGCAAGACAACAACCCACGATCTGTTGCATTTAGTTCTGACGGATCAAAAATGTTTGTTCTTGGTGTTACTGGGTACAGTGTTTATCAATATAGTTTATCTACAGCATGGAACCCAAGTTCAGCAACATATGATAGTGTCAGCTTTAGTGTTAGCACTCAAGAATCGTCCCCAATCACAGTTGTCTTCAAATCAGACGGTACTTCATTTTACATTGTTGGAACAACTAACAGTACTGTTTATCAATATGATTTAACAACAGCATATGATCTAAGCACGGCTTCTTATGCAAACAAAACTCTAAGCACTGGGCTTACAAATGCGAGAGGTTTGAGCATTTCTACTGATGGCACCAAGCTGTGGGCTAGTAATCTCAGTGGTATAATTCAGCAATTTACCATGTCAACTGCATGGGATGTTTCGACAGCTTCATCTGATAGTAAGTCTTTAGATGTATCTGCAAGAGGTTCTAGCACAAGTGCAATCTATGTATCTCCCGATGGATCAGCAGTTTATATTAACAATCTAGGGACGGATACTGTATATAAATATGATTTATCTACAAATTACGATATTTCAACTGGAACGTATAACTCTGTTTCATTTAGTTTAGCTTCAGAAGAAACAACCCCTTGGGGCTTCACATTTAAAAATGATGGAAGCAAAATGTATGCCATTGGTAATGCCACTGATACTGTCTTCCAATACTCTACAGGTACAGCCACTACCCTTGATCTATCCACAGGCAACTACTTCAGTCACACTCCCTCAGTAAACACTCTGTTTGCCTTTAATAACGCCCCAGCATCAGGCACAGCAGCAGGTTTTGCTTTGGCACTTACTGGTGGTAATGCGGCTGAGACTTATGATCTGGCTAATGCTAGTTATGATAGTGTTAGCTTTAGTGTAGCTTCTCAAGAAACAAATGCCCAAGAAATATTCTTTAAGGATGATGGAACTAAGGTTTATTTAATAGGAGTTACTAACGATAGAATTTATCAATATTCTCTTAGTACGGCATGGGACATATCTACAGCATCATATGACAGTGTTAGTTTTAGTACAGCTACCCAAGAAAACACCCCAACTGGACTTTTCTTCAAACCAGATGGCTCTAAATTTTATCTTCTTGGTTATCAGCGTAAAACTGTATACCAATACAGCATGAGCACAGCTTGGGATGTATCAACTGCTTTATATGATAGTGTTTCTTTTTCAGTTAATACTGAAGAATCAAACCCAAGAGATGTATGTTTTAAGCCTGATGGTACAAAAATGTATATTACTGGCATTGCTGCAGATGAGGTTAATGAGTATTCATTAAGTACAGCTTGGGATGTATCTACTGCATCTTATGCTGCAAACTTTAATGTTGCTACCGAAGAACTTAACCCTAATTCACTTTCATTTAATCCAGATGGTGACAAGTTTTGGATGGTTGGTCTTACATCAGACAGTGTTTTCCAATATAGCCTTTCAACGGCATGGGATATAAGTACGGCATCATATGATAGCATTAGCTTTTCTGTTGCATCTCAGGCATCAAGTTCATCTAGTATTAGATTTAAGTCTGATGGCACAAAAATGTATATTCTTGATCAGGGGGGTACCATCTACCAATACTCCACAGGCTCCACAGCAGCAGCCACCTTCACATACCCTTCATCAGTGAAGTTCCCTAGCGGCATAGCTCCTGCTGGCCCAGCAATAGATGAAACAGATGTGTTGGTATTCTACACGGACGATGGTGGAACTACCTACCAAGGTTTTAGAGCAGGGGATGCAATGGCATGAGTGTATCACGTTTAATGCAGATGGGTGGCGCTGGCGAAAGAGATCCTAATTTTGCTAATGTAGAACTTCTCCTTCACGGTGATGGAACAAGTGGCAGCACGACTATTACGGATAGTAGTTCTAATTCAGTATCTATGACTGTTAGTGGTAATACACAAATAGATACAGCCGTTAAGAAGTTTGGAACTGGTTCAATAGAGTTTGACGGAACTGGTGATTACCTGACCGCACCAGATGATGCAGCATGGGATTTGGGTAGTAGTGATTTTACCATTGAGACTTGGGTATATCCAACTGCTTCTCCCGCCCAACCAATTATTATTGGGCAGTGGACGAGTAGTTATGCTTGGGTATTGTTGCTCTCGAATGATGGTAATAGATACCTGCGAGGATTATTGTATAATGGATTATTTAATGACTATGTAAGCACATCTGCTTTAAGCTTAAATTCTTGGAATCATTGTGCTTTTGTTAGGGAAAGCAATACAGTTTCTCTCTACTTAAACGGCACAAGTGTTTATTCAACAACATTTACAGGCAGTGTATCAACATCTACTAGTGCGTTATCTATAGGAGCTAATTCTGTTGGCGGCTCTCCTTTTCAAGGTTATTTGGATGATGTTCGTGTTACTAAAGGCGTAGCTCGTTACACTTCCAACTTTACTGTCCCTACAGCACCATTTCCAAACTTTTAAGGAGAAACTATGTTCGTAAAACTTACAAACGGTAATGTCGATCAATTTCCATACACGATTGGACAATTTCGCCGTGATAACCCAAACACATCTTTCCCTGCACAGATACCTAACACGATCTTGCGTAGGTATGCAGTCTATGAGGTTACTGAATTAGATAAGCCTTCATATGATCCATTAGTGCAGACACTTGTAGTGGGTACACCTACACGGGAAGTCATTCGTATAAAGACTGAGGCTGACTGTACTGACCCTGAGACAGGTGAGGTAGATACAGATCAGGTAGGACAACCCCTGTACGGCAACGAGTGGGAAGTATCTTACACTGCACAGAACATGGAACAAGCCACGGCAGAGTCTAACGTAAGAGCTAAACGTGATAGCTTATTGCAAGAGACTGACTGGATGGCTTTATCAGATGTAACTATGTCGAGTGAAATGACTACTTACAGGCAAGCACTAAGGGATGTACCAGCACAGAGTGGCTTTCCTTTTAGTGTAACTTGGCCTAATAAACCTTGACATTTACATAAAAATGTGTATAATTATGTTACACATATCTGTTAAACAAAGGAGACTAACATGGCAGAGAAACAAAAGAACGTCATTACAGTCAACGAAAAAGAGTACAACGTTGATGACATGACAGATAAGCAGAAAGTTATGCTTGCACATGTACAGGATTTAGAACGTAAGATTAACACTACACGTTTTAACCTAGATCAACTTATCGTAGGACGTGAGGCATTTGCTGTTGATCTTGCGAATGACTTAGAGAAAGATCAAGAGGCAGCATAAATGTCAGACTCCAAGCTAACATCAGAAGAACTAGAGTCTATGTTAGATCGTGCAGCTAAGAGAGGTGCAGCAGAAGCACTTCGTGAGCTTGGCTTACAGGATGACGATGCGGCTAGTGATCTACGTGAAATGCGTAGTCTGCTGGATGCTTGGAGACTTACCAAGAAAAGCATATGGTCTACTACTGTAAAGATGGGAACAGTGGCAGTACTAACGTTTATAGCTACAGCAGTTTGGATGACCTTCGGTAAATAATTTATAAGCAATAGGGAGATGCTTATGATTGATCCAGTGACTGCGATTACAGCAGCCACCACCGCTTTTAGTATGCTCAAGAAAGGCATAGCTGTTGGCAAAGATCTGCAGGACATGGGTGGTCAACTCTCTAAGTGGGCAGGAGCAATAGCGGACTTAGACTTTGCTGACAAGCAGAACCAGAAGCCAGCATGGTATAAGACATTAGGTGGTGGCGTACAAGCTCAAGCTATGGAAATCTTTGCAGCCAAGCAGAAGGCTGCAGCCATGAGGCAGGAGCTAAAAGACTACATATCTGTTATGTATGGCCCATCAAAGTGGCAAGAAATATTGGCAATCGAAGCAGACTTACGTAAACAAAAAAGAGAACACGAACACAGGCAGATGGAAATCAAACAAGCAATCATCGAATGGACAGCAGGGTTTGCTTTATTTGTTTTAGGCGTTGGCGCTATCGTCGGCTTTGTATGGATAGGAACTAGGTAACAATGAAAAAGTTTAAAGGTTTTACCAATCAGCAAACACATACCCTTCTAAAAGAGATGGGCTACACAGGCCCAGCGCAGAAGGATGACATGGATGCGTTCCTTGCGTCTAGCCCTAGTGCTGCTTCTAAGTTAGGACGTTATGCAGATATTGCTAGGCAACGCATAGAAGGTGGACCCTTAGCTCCTACAGGGTTTGCTGATGGTGGGGGCATACAGACTATACAAAGCGGTAACGGTACTTACTATAAAGTAGGCGAGTCCACCTTTGAAGATTACACGTCTGCCCTGCATCATTATAATACAAGTGGCGGTGCAGCATCTTTTGGCCCTTTGAGTAGTACAACAACTACTACACCTACAACAACTACTACACCTACAACAACTACTACACCTACAACAACTACTACAACACAAGATACAGGTAATGGTGTAGAGCAACAACAAGAACAACAACAAGAGCAGGAACAAGAAGATCAACCTGAGTTAGATCCAAAAGATGAGAGAGTTTCATTACAACAGATCGAAGCGCTTGGCGTTGCACAGATGGAAGGCGAGTCTGACGAAGATAATGAATTTAAACGTATGTTAGCCATAGCAGAAAAATACCCTAACACTACGGAAGAGCAAAGACGTCTAATACTTGAAAACGAAAAAGCAGGTACTGCTTATAATACAGCTACTGCACGTATACGTAGTGAGCTTGGTATACCTGAACAAGGTATGACGCCACAGCAAGGCCAACAGCTTGAGGCTGCATTAAAAAACACACCTGAGTTTAAAGCAGTGCAAGATACGGGTGCAGCCGTACAAGAAGCTTTTCAACCTGGTCCTGTCTTAAAGCAAGGTACGCCTAGCCCTGAAGTTAGCGAAGCTGCTACAGCTTTAGATGAAGCACAGAAAGCCTACAGCACAGCTATGGGTGCTCTTACAGATGCACAACAAGCTTTGAGTGGTGCAACTATACCTGCAGATGACGCACCTCAAGCAGACAAAGATGCATACAAAGCTCTAGAAGAAGCAGTAGCAAATGCTGAACTTTCAGTTACACAAACACAGGCTGCTGTAAGCACAGCCCAAAAAAGATTCGAGACTACAGACGTACCCTCTACTGGTGAAGCCTTAGGTAAAGCTATATCCACACCTAGTGCTATCCTATCTCAGCCTACAGTGTATGGCTTGGAAGTTAAAGATGATCAGCTTATTGATAGTACAACAGGTCAGGTAGCTGATGCGCTTACTCTTTTAGTTAAGCAAGCACAAGCTGCAGATGAAATAGAGAACCCTGCAGTTAAGAAATCAAAAGCGTACCTTCAAGGTTTGTCTCTTGAAGAGCGTATGGAAAAGTACCCTCCTTATGGTCCTATTCCTATGGTAGAGCCTTTACCTGAATCTATTGTAAAGTCAATGAATGACTACTATGCAGCACAGCAAACTCAGATTGAACAGGATGCAGTAAAAGCTACAACAGAAACATACGATGCTATAGAGTCTAACGCTGACGTTAAATCAGCATTGGCTGACTTTGCTGCAGCTACAGGTTCACCATCAGAAGATGCTTTGATGGATGCTGCAACGATGGACCCTGAAGAGTTAGCGCAGTTAGACTTAGATCCAGCTACTTTAGATACTATACGTGAAGTAACACAGGTAGTCCGTAACATAGAAGATGGAGAGATGCCAGATGCGGCACTCTTTGATAAATATACGACAGCACCTGATGTTACCTTTGAGGGTGAGGTAGGTGAGGTTGATCCTGCTAAGTTTGAAACAACAACTCCTAAAGCAGAAGCTGAGACAGACTACAACTTACCACCTACACAAGTGGCAGAATCTGAAAAGAGTAAGGTGGAAGATGCAGCTAACTTTAATGAGTATGCATCTGCAGATGAAAAGAAATCTGAGTTTAAACCTGATGTAACTGCAGAACAAACAACTGTTAGTGAGGATGAACTAGCTGATGTAAATGACATCCTTAATGGTGAAGAAATTATTGTCACAGCTAAGACACTAGAAGCTCTTAACGAAGCCTCTACTGCAAAGGCTGCAACTGCTACGTTTACACAACAGCTAGAAGCTAAAGCTGTAAAAGGCGAGGTATCTGCTGCATCTACTGTTTCATTCCAAATGGAAAAACTTATGAAGCAGTTTGATAATGGTACGCCAGCGTGGGCTGCAGGTGCTCTACGTAAAGCTAATGCTGCTATGGCTGCTCGTGGTTTAGCTGGTAGTTCTATGGCAGGTGCTGCAATAGTACAGGCTGCTATGGAAGCGACTATACCTATGGCACAAGCAGATGCTGCTACCTATGCTGCAATGGATATGGAGAATGTTCGTAATGCACAGGCTGTAGCTCTAGCTAATGCTGCTGCAGCACAGAACTTTGAGTTAGCTAACTTATCCAACGAACAAGCTGTACGTATTCAGAACAGCATGAATAATGCTAACCTTCAACTAAAGAACTTATCAAACGAACAAGAAGCTGTACTTGCTAGTGCACAGTTTAAGGCTGCACTTCAAGGTCAAGAACTAAGTATTAGCGCTAACGTTGCACTTGCTAATGCCGCACGTTACGCTGCAGTCAACGATATTAACTTGACAAACAGACAGCAAACCTCTATACTTAAATCTACACAAAACTTAGAAGTAGAGATGGCTAACCTGTCTAACGCACAGCAGACTGCCCTGTCTAACTTACAAGTTAAAGCTGCAATGATGGGCCAAGAGTTGTCTAATGATCAACAGATGGCTGTGCTTGAAAGTACACAAGCGTTTGAAGCTAACATGCAAGACGCTACGAATAGACAGCAAGCATTCATCCAAGACGCTGTTGCCCGTGCAGCTATGGAAGGCCGTGTCTTAGACAATAAACAACAGACTGCTCTATTCAATATCTCTAACGTAATGTCAGAACGTGAGATAGAACTTAACAACGAACAACAGACTGCTATCTTCAATATGTCTAACAAGATGACTATTGATATGGCTAACTTGTCTAATAGACAGCAAACTGCTCTCGCTAATGCACAGATTGAAGCTGCAATGAAAGGGCAAGAGCTTACAAATAAACAACAAGTTGCTGTTATTAAAGCTGAGCGTGTTGCTGAGATAGCGAACATGAACTTCACAGAGGCGCAAACAAGAGCACTGCGTAACTCTGAGATGGCTATGTCTGTAGACTTGGCTAACCTAAGCAACGAACAAGCTAAGCTTATGGCTGATGTAGCGGCTATGGCAGACGTTGACATGGCTAACCTCAACAACCGTCAACAGGCTGCAGCACAGCAAGCACAAGCCTTCTTGCAGATGGACATGGCTAACTTAGATAACGAACAACAAGCTACCATGTTTGAGGCACAGTCTCTTGTGCAAAGTATATTCTCAGATCAAGCTGCAGAGAATGCTCAACTACAGTTTAACGCTGAGAGTATCAACCAAGTTAATCAGTTCTATGAAAGTATGGCAACACAGATTAGCCAGTTCAACGTAGCGCAGAGTAACGCTATGGAACAGTTTAACGCTGGTGAAGAAAACACAATGACCAAGTTTCAAGCTGAACTTGATAATCAGCGTGATCTGTTTAACGCACAGAACGAACTGGTTATTGCACAAGCTAACACAGTATGGAGACAGACTATAGCTACAGCTAATACGGCGGCACTTAATGAGGCTAACATGGCTGAAGTTATGGCGCAAAACAACCTGACACTACAAGGCTTAGCTGAGTTGTGGCAACAAGAGCGTGACTTGATGGACTTCGCTTGGACTAGCTCTGAGAAGCAAATGGATCGTGATCACGAGTTGCTTAAAGCACAGATACAAGCGGATTCTGCTGAGGATGCAGCTTACAGTTCTGCTGCAGGTAGTTTCTTGTCAGGCGTTGTGTCTGCGTTTAT
>Ga0222719_10001775_pt1 | contig 20455 bp, 39 predicted proteins | sample C33_34DmetaG_FD_165039 | JGI IMG/M metagenome (GOLD analysis project Ga0222719, IMG submission 165039) | Estuarine water microbial communities from San Francisco Bay, California, United States - C33_34D | ecosystem: Environmental > Aquatic > Marine > Unclassified | place: USA: California... | reverse complement strand
TTGCTATTAGTGAAGATGGTGTAAAAAAAGGTGCATTCTTTATCGATGGTTCAGCTGAAGCTGATGAAGACTACCCATCTATTGAAGTCAACATTGCAATCCATCCTGAAGATGGTGAGAAAATACTATCAAAGATTCAACCAGTTCTTCGTGATTTGGTAAGACACGAAATCGAACACTTGACCCATGGAAGGGGCTCAGCTGCTCTTAAACCATCAAAAGTAATGAGAGGTGATAAAGCGGCACGAGTAAAGATTCGTGGTAATGAAGAAAATTACTACAAGTACTTCTTACTACCAAAAGAAGTAGATGCTAACATCCACGGATTATACTCTAAAGCAAAGACAATGAAACAACCCTACCAAAAAGTGGTTGATGACTATTTGGATTCATTGGTTGATGATGGTATTATCAGTAAGAAGAACCGAGAATTGATTTATAAAACTTGGAAGAAGCGAATCCCAAAGATTGGTGGAATCCCAACATTGAAATAATATGGCTAAAGTATTAAGAGTTTTTGATTTTGATGACACGCTTGCAAAGAGTGTATCGTACATCTATGTAAAACATAAGGATGGTAGTGAGTCTAAACTTGACCCGGCTCAATATGCTAAGTATGAAGCAAAGCCGGGTGATGAGTATGACTTCAGAGACTTCAATCGTATGTTAAACAAACCACAAGTCATCAAAAAGAATCTCAAACTACTTCAACAAATGTTGACTAATAGAGAGAAGAAGGTGACTATCCTAACTGCAAGAAAACTTGCATTCCCAATCCGTTATTGGTTTAAGAAAGAGTTTGGTCTTGATGTATATGTAGTTGGTCTTGCTAACAACGACCCTAAAGCAAAATCAGATTGGATTGAGAAACATATCAAAAAGGGATATACTGATATCGCATTTATGGATGATTCAATCAAAAATGTGAAGGCCGTTCAAAGATTGCAGGGAAAATATCCGAATGTGAGAATTAAGTCAGTCCTTGCAGTTGAACATTTATCTTCAGAAGAAAAGACAGAATTGTTAGAAAACTACATTTCTGACCAAGTTGAGTCATATTTATAATCAGTTCGTTCCAAAAATTAAGGATTACAAATGGCTGCTACACAAAAAGAGGTATTAGAACTCATTCTTACGGAAATTGCTACTATGAAGACAAAACTCCCAAATGGTGAGTTAAAACGCATGGAAGAGTCCATTAGAGACCTTCGTGATAATTACACGACTCTAAAAGAAGATGTATCTGATATTAAATATACTTTATTGAATCCAGAAGATGGAATCATCGTTCGTGTAAACAAGAACTCCGATTGGAGAAAAGAACGTGAAGAAAAACAAAAATACTACGATAGAATTGTCACCGAGTTTGAAAAGATGAAGGATTGGAAAGATGGTGTGACAAAAGCACTATGGATAGTATTTACGGCTTTGGTAGGAATTATCGGATGGATTCTATCAGGCGTAATGCCAATGTAATTTTATTAACTTTCTCAAAACTATTTATGGAAAACTACGAACATCTTGCAATGGATGAGGTTTATGACATTTTGTTGTACAATCCAGACATAGATGATATTGTAAAAACAAATTTAGTAGATAACCTATTGGAGTATTATACTGACATTGAGGATTACCAAAAATGTCAACATCTTCAAGAATTAAAATTGGTTATGGAGAAAAAGAATGAGACTAATAATAAAAAGAATAAGTGATGAGGTAGAATCTATTTCTGCTGATTTTATACTATATGTTCAAACCGACACCGAGACTTCAATCCACGCAAGAGTATGTGCAGAAAAAGAACTTACTATACACATCGAGAGTATCAAATCGGAATACGATATTAAAGAAACTATTTACTTTGACCTTTAATGGATTCAAGACTATATTTATTAAATGATGATGTTCACTCCTTTGATGAGGTAGTGTACGTTCTCAAACGATATTTAGGATATCCAACACTTCAAGGGGCATCTATCGCTGAATTAGTTCACACCAAAGGTAAGTGTGAAATAAAGATAGGTCACTTTGATGAGTTGGAACTTCTAAAAGAAATGTTGATTAAAGAAGGTTATAACCTAAAATTAGAAAACGATTATGAAGGGTACTGAATCACAAGGTCTTGGAGACACTGTTGCTAAAATCACATCTGCTACTAAATTAGATAAGTTAGCCGAATCAATTGCAAGTGCAGTTGGTGCTGAAGACTGTGGTTGTAATAAACGTAGGGAAACTTTGAACAAGATGTTCCCATATAACCCAACCAGCCGTGAATCCAAAACATTCCCAACCAAGGAGTAATATGAATTTTATTAAGAAACTTATTATGGAAGTAATCAACGAGGAACAACTCGATGAAAAGTTGATTACTTATAACAATAGAGCTCCATACGGACAAGTTGTATTCTTGGCCGGTGGTGCTGGTAGTGGTAAGGGATTTGCCGGTTCTAACTTTTTAGACTCTGCTGGATTTAAAGTTCGTGATGTCGATGAGATGAAGAAACAACTTCAGGTACTTAATCGTTTAGGCAAAATTACCATCAATGATATTATCAAAAAGCATGGTAAGAAGATTAGACCAAAGGATATGGAAGTAATAAACAAAGTATTCAGTACCGAACTTCCAAGAGGTGGTCAACAAACCATCAGTAACTTAAATTTAAAAAACCCAGAACACGTTATGGTTCTTCACCTTTTGGTAAAGGCGATGGGTATTAAAGATAAATCATTAGAGAATATGTTGGGTGCTACTGCAAATCCAGAAACACTACCTAACATTATGTTCGACATCACAGCAAAAGACTTGAGTGATATTACTGACATTTTACCTATGTTGAAAAATGCTGGGTATGACTCTAAAAATATTCACTTGACTTGGGTTCTTACAAACTATGTTACAGCAATGGACAATAATAAGAATCGTGCTAGAATGGTGCCGGAAGATATTCTTCTAAAAACCCACGAAGGTGCTGCAAACACCGTGTGGTCTTTGGTAACAAGAGCACTTCCAAAAGGAATGAATGGTAGAGTGGATGTAATTCTAAACAATCCTGAAAACACTGTGATGTATACCGATGCTGATGGTAAGACCATTAAGGGTGCTGTAAAGGGATTCCTTTCACTTCCTCTTAAAAAAGCAGGTGGTGGTATCTTTCCTGAAAAACTTTGGAAAGACCTTCTCTTCAAATGGGTTAAGGGTAACGCTCCTGAAACAATCACTAAAAATATGAAATAAACCATAAAATAAGTTATGAGAGTAAATACATTAATAGTCGATGATTTTTATGAAAATGTCGATGGGGTTAGGGAGTTTGTATTATCTCAAGAATTTGGTGTAAAGGGTAACTATCCTGGTCATAGAACTATTTCATTCGCAGATGATAATATAAAGGAATACCTAAATGGGTTAATTAGGCCATTCGCAGGTGATATCACATTCTGGTCAGATAATGAGTATAATGGGGCATACCAATATACTACTCAATATGAAAGGTCGTGGATTCACGCAGACTCTAATACAACTTGGGCTGCATTAGTTTATCTAACACCCGATGCACCTATAAGTGGTGGAACTGGATTATTCAGACACAAACAAACTGGCCTTGAGGTTTCTCCCAAATTACCAAATGGAGATACTGATACCAAATTATTGGACTCAATATATGTCGATTCACAAGATATGACAAAGTGGGAAATGACTGACCGACTTGCTAACAAATACAATAGATTGGTAATGTATCGTGGTGACTTATTTCATATGTCATTAGACTATTTTGGGACTAACAAAGAAAATGGTAGATTGTTTCAGACATTCTTTTTTTCTACTGAATATTAATGAATTACTCCCATAAACATAAGTTTGTGTGGCACGCTCCGTTTAAAGTAGCTAGTAGAGCAACTGCTGATATACTTCGAGTGGTATCGGATATGAATCCACACCTTCCTATTGAAGGAAGTAATATGATATTTACTCACGAAAATATGTGGCCCGAAAATTGTCCACGGAATTATTTACATATTGTAAACGTGAGGCACCCATACTATCGATGGGTTTCTTATTGGAAACACGGATTGGTCGATGCTAATGAAATCCCAAAAGAGTATACAAACCCATTAAGTGCTTTAAAATGGGCTTCTGATGAAAGATGTGATGCTTGGTCGGAATGGAGAGTTGTAACTCAATTTGAACAAAGAATTGACCACATCATCCACGCTGAGTCGGTATTAGAAGACCTTCGTAAATTACCATTCATTGATGATACGTTTGAGTATACTTTCACTCGATATTCTAAAAGGCCTACCAAAATACCAGTAGGTACTACTTGGGATGAGGAAGAGCTACGGGAGTTGGTGTATGATAGATTCAGACAAGACTATGATAATTTGGGGTATGGTAAGTGGGACAACTACGACCACCTATGGGATTGTAGTCCCAAACCTACTTTAGACCAACGACCCCCGCAAAACTTTCCTTCAAAACTTTAACAATTTCTTAACATTAAAAGTTTGGTAAAGTCCATATCTTTCACTATATTAGTACTGTAAGATTGAGAGATATGAAAAACCAAAAGACATTAGAAGCCCTCCGTAAGAAAGCCGGATTGGGTATTTGTGAAAGTTCAAGAATGCCAAACCTTAACAAAGTTAGTCAGTTACTAAATGAGTTGGGTATTGAAAACTCTTGTTATGAATCAAGTTGTGAAAAGTGGAGTTCAGCTGCTGGGTATAGATACTACACTTCTGGTGGTAGTAGAACTTATACCGGATTTTGGTTGAAAGTTCCTCAAATCAATATGAACATTGATTCAACCGATACTTACTACTCTTGGAATACGAAATACTACGCTAAAGAGTTGGTTCAATTAATTGATAGTAAAGTTTAACAATTTCTTAACATTAAAAGTTTGGTGGTATAGAATATATTCACTATATTAGTACTGTAAGAATGAGAGATATGAAAGTTATGAAAAACAAGAAAATCAAAGTCGAGTTAGGTGGTCAAATGTATGAGTTGAACGCCAAGTGTTTACGAGAAAATACCTACGGAGAGAATGTAGGTCAAAAATACCTTTACATCAGTCACGCTGAGGCTGGGTCTTTGGTCCGACAATATGTTAAGAAGATGTATGGTAAACAAGATGTGATTGTCAAAGTCAGTTCATCTTCCTTCTCAATGGGTAACTCACTCACGGTGTATGTTCACGACAAGATGGGTAAGCCAGTTTCACAAGAGATTTACCAAGACATTGAGAACTTCGCTGAGTTGTGGGAGTATGGTAAGTTCAACGGAATGTTTGACATCTACGAAGACTACGAAAAGAGTGGTGCTATGTCAGACAACGGAACTACCATCCAAGCCGGAGTTAAGTATGTGACGGTTCACAACCGAGCTAAATTCGGAACGATGGAAGCTATCCTCTACGAAGTAATGGAAGAGGGTCGTGAGTTCGGTGAGGTCACCAAGTTCTACACCGACTCAACTACCAAGAATCAAGTGGGCCGAGCTCACAAAGTTCTTTCAGAGTTAGGTAAGATTTAACACAAAGTTAACATTGAAAGTTTGGTGGTTTACTAAATAATCACTATATTAGTACTGTAAGATTAAGAGATATGAAAAACATTATTTACATTTTAGGAGCTATTGGGATGTTCATCATCGGTATCGGAACTATTACCGGAAATGTCCAAAGTCACATCAAGTTTGAAGACCCAATTAACGAAATGGTGTTCGCACTATTGTGTTTGTTGATGAGTTTTGGAACTCTAATGAATGTTAATCTAAAAAAGAAATAGTATGTTGGTTAATCTATTGGTAAATTGTCAGTATTACGAGAACTACAATGTCGGTCCTGAAGGATTCGGCGATGTCCCCCATTGGAAACCCAAGGGTGGTCACTATTTCCTAATGCCGATTGATTCGGATGATGTATTCTACACCGATGAGTCGGTGATGAAAACGGCAATTAACAAGGTGTTGGAGAAACACAACTCTATTGCCGAGAAGTTTGAGTGTATTGACTATGAGATTCAATGGTCAGAACCAACTCGTATTGAAGGTTTACAAGATGAACTAAATACTCTTTTGGATGAAATGGCAGTATAAAGAGATGGGGTCTCGTAACAAGAAAACTGGTAAGTTGAAATACTACAAAGTTACGGTTGAAGATTGGGTAATTACAAATTGTGAGTGTCCAGCACGAGAATTCCGTAGATACACCCCGTGTAAACATATGAAACGACTATCAGAAAAGATGTCACATCTTTCTATTAATTAAAGTTCCGTTCCATATTTATAGTAAATTGTTGAAGTATCTATGAGTAAAGTTAAAATTCCAAAAATAATCCATCAATTGTGGGTCGGTCCAAATCCAATGCCCGCACATTGTCAAGATTTTGTAAACAAAATGCCAATTGTAAACCCAGACTATGAACATAAAGTTTGGGGTAACGAGGTATTTGAAGAATTATATAAAGATGACCCCTTTTTACAGGAGTACATTTCCAATCCCGATGTCTATAAATGGGCATTTATTTGTGATAGAATCCGATTACTCTTATTACGAGATTATGGTGGAATCTATTGTGATGTTGATTGTAACCCAATCCAATCTTTTGATTTGGTTTTAGACCAGCTTAATGAAAATCAAACATTCTTTTCAGGAATGAAGCCAAGTCAAAATAATAATACATTATTAGATTGTACAATATATGGGTCAGCGCCAAACTCACGAATTATCGAGGTATGTCTGAATACCTATACTGATATTTATTGGGCAAATGGGTGCCGGATGTTTTCCGATGAGATAATTAAATATTGTGAGCCAGATGTTGCTTTATTTGGATATCAATATTTCTACGATGATGAGGTAACTGATAAAACTGTTGTATTACACGACATCGAAGATACCCGTTTATTTAGTTGGGTTGATGTGGAAGAGCAGACTGATAAGGAGAATTGGTAAATGGAATCTGGATACGAAATTCTTGATAACTTTCTTACTAAAGAAGAACATCAATACTACCTCGATGTGTGTATGGATACTTACAATTCCACCAATGGAAATGATGACCCACATTATTCTTGGAATGGTCATAATAATCTAAATAAGATAAACGGCGCGTGTAACTATCAACCTAAATTTTTAGAATTAGCATCACATCCTATGCTGGTATCAAAAGCCAAGGAGATACTAAACACCAATGATACAGTAGATGTATATATCAGTAAGTTTTTTCCTATGAAGCCAAAAGTTGGTATGTCAACATTTATGCACCAAGACAATTACTACTTTAGAGGCGACGCGAGTAAAATAGTCAGTTGTGCTGTGTATTTAGAAAATACTACAAAAGAAAACGGATGCTTACGTTTGGTCGAGGATTCTCACAAAAGTGGAATCATAGAACACAATGTTGTTAGTGAGGTAGACCCGTGGATTCGCTGGATTGATGAGTCGAGTTTAGATTCATTTAATATTGTAGATTTAGAAAGAACTGCTCCATACGCATCATTCTTTGATATTAATTTGGTTCACGGATGTTATCCAAATATATCAAACAATACACGATTCAGTTTGGCTTGGGAGTATATCCCAACCTCCGAACCGAGTCCAGTACAATCTGATGAATTGTGGTGTGATAGAAACACGGTGGGATGAGATTATTATTATTAGGGCATGGTAGGTGTGGTAGTACATCTTTACATTTAGGGTTGTCCGAAGTATTGAATCTTAAAGAAATCATAGAACCCTTCAATAAACATTTGTGGGATGATTATTATCAAACCGACCCTCCATATAATGAGGGGGATTATATTGAAGATAACACATTTTTTAAATGTATCAATGGCCCTCATTTCAATAATGAGTGGATTTTAGAAAATTATCAAAATTTTGATAAAGTTATAATGTTAATCCGTGGGGATATACGAGAAACTCTAATTAGCCATTGTAACGCACTTCAATATGGTTATTCTAATATTTACAAACCAACCAATTCAATAACTAAAGAATCAATTGATTATGTTAGTGAGAATTATAATTGGTTATTTAATCTATACACATCTTCAGAAAACATACATCTATTATGGTATGAGGATATATACACAGACGCATTAAAATCAAGCCAAGCAATAGATTCTCTTGGATTAAATTTATCAAGAGAGCAAATGAATTTATTGTATTCAAAGTACCTATCACCAGTACATAGATTGAGAAAAGCTTAACAATTACTTAACATTAAAATTTGGGTATTTCAAATATATTTCGTATATTGTACCTGTAATGAGAGAGATAAATATGAAACAAAAAACTATTTTCAGCGACATTGATGGGACTTTAGTCCACCAAGTTCAATTCGAAAACATTGACCCATTCACTTCTAAAGCTCTGCCTGGCGCAGTTGAGATTCTAACAAAGATGTACAAACAAGGTCATCACATTGTGTTGACTACTGCACGTCCAGAAGAACTACGAGACCTCACCATTCAAGAGATGGATTTATTAGGAATTCCGTTCCACCAACTCGTGATGGGTATTGGTCGTAGTGAACGTATCCTAATCAACAATACAAGTACCAAGAACCCAAAAGAGAAACGTGCTACGGCTATCGAGGTTCAAAAAAACATTGGTCTTGAAGGTTACGGATTGTAATCCCCTAATTATTGAAATAAAGGAGATTTATGAGTGAACAAGATTTAATTGACCTCAACTTTGAGAGGATTGATGAGACCATAGAAAGTAGTGGTTCGCCAAATGATTGGTATTACTACACATTAGATATTGGTGGTTTGACATTTATCTCAAACGCATCTGATGAGTGGGGGAGTGATGGTCTCTTCGTAGAGATTATGGAGACTGATGTAAGATTTAGAGGGTCTGGAGACCTTTGGGACATTTTAGAGATTATTCAAAGACAATTATAATGTTACCTAAAGTAAGGGAAGTTAACAAAGGAAAACGTAGACTGAAGAAACACAAATATAAATTGTGGGATATGGTAGCGTTTAAATGGATTGCTGAACGAGAAGTTGGGTTCATTTCAGAACTTAAAACAAACCGTGATGGGTATGCAACATACACAATACATTCAGTTTCTCGACAAGGTAATATTTATCCAGATATGGAAGTAGATGACCCTACTGACCCATATAGTTATATATCATCAATTTTAACAAAGAGTATTAGCGATGGCGAGAGAGCACTTATTGAACAAAGGACACATTCCCACCGGCAACGGATTGGTGACATTCCACGAACACAACCCAACCGCATATCTAATGTCGATACTGTTGAATTGGATAAAGCAATCAAAAAACAAAAGGCATTCCTAAATGGTGAAAAGTTTTGGTAATGTCAGATTTATTTTGTATATTAGTAAATAATAAAGGAAAAAAAGTTATGAAGTATCAACCTTTGAATGACTATGTGTTAGTCAAAACTATCAAAGAAGAAGAGAAAACCAAGGGTGGTTTGTACAAACCTGCCGAAGGTAAGGAACAAATGATGGGTGAGGTTCTTGCCGTAGGCCAAGGTATCTATACATCATCTGGAACACTAATCCCAATGGTTTTAAATGTCGGAGATAAAGTAATTGTTCCTAATACAGGTATCCAATTGAAGATGGATGGTGAGAAATACAATCTGTATCGTGAACAAGAAATCTTAATGAAAGTCAATGAGTAAAATTAAACAACTTCTTGATGATAGAGAGGACTTCGTAGATTTCTACGATGATGACTATTGGTGCCACTACGCTGGAATGCCCTCACCAAATGCATATGATGATTCTGAAGGTTTAGATGTAGAATGAGAAATCTAATCACCGGTTCATTATTGTTTGTATTGGGGCAATCCTTAATATGGTTTCAAACCAATGGTCAGTTTATCTGGCCTTGGTTCAAACGGAATCCATTTATAGTATCCCTAATTGCAGGTACTGGTATTAGTTACATATTCATTGTAGCAACCAGAATGGTATCTGAATATTATGATGGAATGTTATGGCCTGGTAGATTTATTGCATTTGGAACTGGAATTATTGGATTTACATTTCTAACTTGGTATTATATGAATGAGGGTATTTCTATGAAAACCGCTGTGTCATTAATACTTGCAGTATCATTAGTATCAATTCAAATTCTATGGAAATAGTAACAAAAGAACTAATTAGGCATTCTCTTCTAATCACTAAAGCTTGGGAAACTATTTATTCAAACCCAACTCATCTTCGTGGGGTAGAAGCATATTACGATAAGAAGAAATTGTGGGATTTGGTAGAGTTAGTTAGAGAAAACCGCCAACTAATGAATGTAGATGACCTCCAATTTTTAGAAACTATACTCCAAAAGTATTCTTTCTAATACTTATATATAAATGGAACTTAAATGAGTAGTTACAAAAAAGGAACAAAATTGCCAAATGGTTATGTGTTAGGAAAGGGGAGAACTCCACTCAACTTGACTGAAGCGCAAATCCGTTATGCGATGAAGAACTCCAAAAGTTGTAGTGGTGCTGCTCGTTTCTTAAACATTTCACTAACTACATTTCAGAAATACGCCAAAGACTACATCGATGAGGAAACTGGCAAAACCCTGTGGGACTTACATAAAAATCAAAAAGGTACTGGTGTAAAGAAACCATATAATGTAGATAAAGGCAAGTATGCTCTACAAGATATTTTAGATGGTAAATACCCAAGTTATTCGGTTCACCTACTGAAACGAAGGTTAATCCACAACGCACATAAGCCGGAGTTGGATTTTAAACACGAATGCCACCATTGTGGATATAATGAGAAACGACTATCAGATGGTACAGTCCCACTAATCCTCGACCATATGGATGATGATTGGACAAATCACTTAAAAGAAAATATCAGGTTCTTATGTTACAATTGTTTCCACAATCTTCGTGGAAATCTTCGTGGAAGGCAACCTGAATGGAGAGCAGAGCAAATTAAAAAAGCAAGAAAAAAAGCAAAACAAAATCAAAAAGGAAAATAAGTTATGGGTAAAGAAGTATTTTACGGAAAAGCATCGAGAGAAAAACTCTTGGAGGGTGTAGATGCACTCGCTGATGCAGTTGTAGTTACATTAGGTCCTCGTGGTCGTAATGTAATTATCGAAACCGATACAACACCACATATTACAAAAGATGGTGTTACAGTTGCTAAATCAATTGAGTTCACGAACAAAACAAAAAACTTGGGAGCTCGTGTAATCAAAGAGGCAGCTCAACAAACTGCTGACCACGCAGGTGATGGTACAACTACATCTACTGTATTGGCACGGGAAATCTTCAAGAGTGGTATGGAGGCAATTCAAAATGATTCAAATCCAATTGAACTGAAGCGGGGTATGGATTTGGCTCGTAAAGATATCGTTGAGTCTTTACTTGAGAAAGTATCTACAAAGGTAGAGACTAATGAACAAATCAAACAAGTTGCTACCATCTCAGCAAATGGTGATGAGGTAATTGGTTCTATGATTGGGGATGCAATGGCTCAAGTGGGTCGTGATGGTGTAATCACTGTTGAAGAAGGAAACTCAAACGAAGATGAGTTGACTATCGTAGAAGGTCTTGAATTTGAACAAGGTTACCTATCTCACTATTTCATCAACAACCAAACAAAGTTAACTTGTGAGTTGGAAGACCCGATGATTCTTATGTACGATGGTCGTATTTCAGATATGGATGAGATTGTTGGTATCCTTGAAAATGTATCAAGTAAAAATCAATCAATTGTCGTAATTGCACAAGAGGTAGATGGTCAAGCATTGGCTACTATGGTTGTGAACGCCGCACGACAAACACTAAAGTGTGTTGCTATTAAAGCTCCTGGGTTTGGTAATGAACGTAGTGAGATGTTGAAAGATATGTCTGCTCTAACTGGTGCTACATTATTTGGTGGTGTTGGTAAGGAACTTGAGGATATTACTGTTGAGGACTTGGGTTCTGCTGACCGAGTGGTTGTATCTAAATCTAAATCAGTAATCATTGGTGGTGCTGGTCAAAGTGATGATATCAAACTTCGTATCGACCAAATCAAACACGAGATTGATGAATCAACATCAGACTATGAAAAAGAGAAACTTCACAAGCGACTATCGAAATTAAGTGGTGGTGTTGCAGTTCTTCGTGTAGGTGCTGAATCTGAAATTGAGATGAGAGAGAAGAAAGACCGAATTGATGACGCTCTTCTCGCTACCAAGGCGGCTATTGAAGAAGGAATTGTTCCCGGAGGTGGTGCTGCATTGATTCACGCAGTTCAACAACTACCCCCACCACAAGCATTACCACCTATCCAACTCACGGGATATAGTATTATTATGAACGCATGTGCTTCTCCATTTAAAGCCATTATTAATAATGCAGGTCACGAAATATCAGATTTATCACTTGATAAATTCAAAGAAGATAATTATGGTTATAATGTAGTGACTGAAGAATGGTGTAATTTATTGGAAGCTGGTGTAATCGACCCAACCAAAGTAACCCGAACCGCTCTTGAGAAAGCTGTTTCGGTGGCATCTACATTACTAACTACGGAATGTATGATTGTCAACGAGGTAGAGGATAGTGAATCGGAAGCTTAAAAAATATAATCTAAAATACGAATATCTAAAGCTTGAAAGAGAAGATGTTGAAGATGATTTTCAGTCGTTTGTAGATGATTTTGAAAATCACTTTGAAAAATACTATCAAAAACCTAAAAAGGGAACTCCTACTGCTAAAGAAAGACACGTTTGGGTAAACGAGGAAACGGGTGAGGTTCGACACGAACCCCCCGAGACCACGTTTGAGGATATGTTCAATAATAATAAAAACGCTCAAGAGCAAAAAGAAAAAGAACATATAAACAAAATCCAAGAGTTGAAGAATAGACCAGACAAGTTAAAGAGGCTCTATAAAAAAATAGCAATAAAGACGCATCCTGACCGAGGTGGTGATGACGCAGTATTTCAAGAAGTTCATACAGCGTTTTCTAATCTTGATTTGGCTACCTTATTAAATTATGCCGGAAAATATCAACTCGATTATGAAATTGATGATGATGATGTTGGAATTTTAGAAAATAATCTAAAAAATATAGAATCTGAAATAAGTAAAATCAAATCAACATTGGCTTGGAAATGGGGAACTGGTGGTAAACAGCAGCGACTTGAAGTATTAGATGTTATAAAACACCAAACCGGGTGGGAAGTTGAGGAAACTGATTTGCCAGAAGACCTTAAACCAAAAAAAGATGAACAAGTTTTGTTAGAAGATAAAAAAAGTTTGGATAATACTAAATAATTTTGTATATTTGTACAATGAAAGAAAACAAAGAGGATTTAATATTCCTATATTGGGATGATTATCCAACAGAAAAAAGTGGTTCAAGTAATTAAATAACTATTTAGATAAAGATGGCAAATCACGTTACAACTTGGATTGAAGTTCAATCCGACAAAGAAGAGGTCTACCAATCATTGGTAGATATGTTCCGCGGCTCTACTTACAAAGAGCACGGAGACACAATGTGGTGGTATAGAAAATTATACAACCTTGATGAAAACGCAGAATACGATAGAGGTGACTACACCGACCGTATGGGTGCAAAGTGGTGTTACATTGATGATGTGGCTCCTGATGAAATGTTCTTCGAGATGACTACTACATCTGCTTGGGATTTTTGTGATGGTGCAATCATGCAACTCCACAACATCCTTTCTGAAATCGATGAAGATGTCCTAATCCGATTTACTTATGAAGATGAATCACTCAATCCAATTGGTGGTGGTGGTGTATTCCGTGGTGAGATGGAACATTATTCAGAAGATTGGTCTGAAAAATGGCCTGACCCTGAAGATGAAGATTATGATGAAAAGTATGATTCAATCTGGGATTCGGTATATGATACTAAAAGTGAATTAATGATAGAGGCATGTGATGATTTAATGAGCCAGATGTCAGAAGATGAAATTGAACAAAGTGAGGAAAATGATGAAGAATAAATGGATGTTGCACTCGTTTGTGGTTGCCTCATTGGTGTTTGGATATACATCAGTATCAGCTCAAATCAAAACAGTAGAAACTGATATTTTTAAAGTAGTATACGATGAGGGGTTAGAACAACCTGTTCTATTGGAATATAGAGTTCAATGTCCATTGGGTGACGCATCTCGTAGTGGTTTGGATTTCCGTAAATATGATGGAGTCCATACTTCAGACAATGATGACTACTCTAATAATGTATGGGATAAAGGTCACCTTGCTCCTGCAGCTGATTTTAGTTGTGATAAAGAAACAATTCGTAAAACATTTACTTATCTAAATTGTGCTTTACAACACGAAGGACTAAATCGTGGTCCTTGGAAAGAATTGGAACGATTCGAACGTGACTTGGCTAAATTGTACACGGTTGATGTAGTCATTGAGGTAATCTTCGAAGAAAGACTTGATGGGTATAGTAGAGTTCCAGGTGGTGCTGCAATTCCAAGTGGATTTGAAAAGACTATCATCTTTGATGGTAACGAGTATAAATTCTACTTCCCTAATCAGAATGTAGCTGGTCAAGATTGGTTTAACTTTATCCAAGCAAGACACGAGTAAAATGAAAAAGGTATTCTTCTTATTGTCGTTAATTTTCACTACTTTTACGACAAACGCATCTCACTTATCAGGTGGAGATATCCAATATCGTTACATTGGTGACTCCACGGGAGTTAATAGACAATATGAAGTCTTACTTCGAATCTATCGAGACAATTCTGGGATACCAATGGGGAATACACAAACTGTGTATATAAACTCATCGTGTTATTCAACTCAAACTTTGATAGTATCCCTACTACCAGGTTCAGGTGGGATTGCTCCAACTTTATTTGATTGTGTAATTCCATCCTCAACAACAAAGACATTAGAGATTTATGCATATAAGGGAGTGGTAACTCTTCCTGGTAATTGTAATAATTTTAATTTCTCGTGGAATCAATGTTGTAGACCTGGTGGAATTGATAACATCAATACCTCAAATGGGTTTGGTTCAGATGGATTTTACTTTGATGCCGAATTAGATAACACGCATGGTCAGAACTCATCGCCAATATTTGTATCAGAGCCAGTTAGAGCATTTTGTGTAAACAATCCATTTAATTGGAAACAAACAGTAATTGAGAGTGATGGTGATTCCATTATATTCTCAATGATTAAATGTAGAGAAAACGCATATCCTGGAACTGATATCAACTTTGATGCTGGGTGGACTGCAAATCAACCAATAACATCATCATATTTTAATCTAAACACAAGTACAGGACTCATTAACTTCTTACCAACGATGCAAGAAATTGATGTAGCATCGGTATTGGTAGAAGAATATAGATACGATTCTCTTTATGGTGTATGGAATAAGATAGGTAGTGCATCACGGGATATGATGATTCAGATTGAGGCAGCCTGTTCACCAGCAGTAATGGATGGTGTTGGATTAGACTTTGATGCGCCTGGCCATTACATTGACACCATTACCGGATTACCAACGGTTGATTATGATTGTGGTGATACTGCTATTACAATTTATTTAGATATAATGTTGGATTGTTATTCCATATCACCCGATGGTACGGATTTTAGAATGACATCGCCAAATGGGCAACCTTGGGCAATCAAACGAGTTATTGGTAATTGTAATGTGAATGGCGAAACTGATTCTCTAACAATTGTATTGAATAGAGCACTCGCTGTAAATGGTAAATACTATCTATACTCTAAAGTGGGTAACGATGGTAATACCATCCTAAACAAGTGTGGTATTGCTATGGATGAGTTTGATACCCTTATTATCAACGTAGATGATTGTGTTAATTTGGTGATGGAACTTGAGAACGTAACTGTAATCAATGATGGACATACACAAGTACAATGGTCAGTAGATACAAACTCATTCTTTAAAGACCAATTTGATAGGTATGTAATCTTACGAGAAGATTTGGGTTGGGCTTCAGTTGGTAGTGTATTGAATGTAAATAAAATGAGTTACGATGATTACTCCGCAACCAATGTGGATAACCAAAGTTACAACTATAAAGTGTATATGGTTTACAACTCATTCAATATGGACACTACACGAGATGTTCACTCTATCTTATTGAAAACGGATGGAAATTGTGATACTCTATGCTTTAATTGGAATTCTTACAATGGTTGGGATTCTGCACAATACGATATTATGGTAAAGGTGGATACTGGTTGGAGGAAACTCTTACCAAATCCAATTTACGATACAACTTATTGTGGGTACTTCGATACATTAGAAGTTGGTACAAACATATTCAAAGTGATTACCACAAACGGAGTAGACACTTCAGAGAGTAATTACGCAACCTGTTTCCAACCACAACCACCACTTATTGTAGTTCCAAATGTGATGACACCCAATGGTGATGGTGTGAATGATATCTTCGATATCAACTACATTGACCTCTACGATGTTAAGAAATTAACAATCTATAATAGATGGGGTACTCCGGTTTATATGAGTGAGGATTACCAAAACGATTGGGATGGTGGTAGTGTTGCTGATGGAGTCTACTTCTATGTATTGGAACTATGGAAGGGAACGGATAACACAAACTACTATGGGACATTAACAATAATGGATAATTGATGAAACATCTACTAATAATTTTAACAATCTTCGCAACGAGTTGCGCAGTTGACCCCCTTCGTAATATAGACACTTATGGTCTAACTTACGATGGTACGGATGTCTACTATATGGGTGAGCTATGTGCTACACTATCAGCCATTGAAGTAGCATTCGATGACGGTAAAATCGTAAAAGAGGCTACCTTTGTGTTAGTTGATTCAAAATATAATGAACAAGCACTACCGATTATTAAATTTATTAAATCTAAAAGTCCATCGTTAGAGGTGGAAGTGGAACTCAAAAAATGAAAAAACTATTAGTATTGGCGTTAGCCGCAGTATCTCTCACATCTTGTGAAGATTGGTTTAATAAACCAGAACCACCCGTAGAGGTTTGGGAAGGAACTTTAGTAAACTACGACATTGACTCAAACACCACTTGGTATTCGGATTCAATCTATACATTACAAGGTCGTATATCAGTAATCAATGGTGCAGTTTTAACTATTGAGCCAGGATGTTTGATTAAAGCAAAATCTGGAGTAGGGTCAACCGCATCGGCATTAGTTATTGCACGAGGTTCAAAGATTATGGCAGAAGGAACTGCCGGAGCGCCTATTATCTTTACAAGTGTGATTGACTCCATTGGAGTGGGTGAATTAGTTTCACCAAACTTGGATGAAGATGTACAAGGTATTTGGGGTGGTGTAGTGATTCTTGGATACGCTCCTATTTCAGCCGGGTCAGTACCACTACAAATTGAAGGTATTCCATCTTCGGATGCGAGTGGATTATATGGTGGAACGGATTCATTGGATAATTCGGGTGTATTCTCATATGTATCAATCCGACACGGAGGTACAAACATTGGTCAAGGAAATGAACTGAATGGTTTGACTCTTGGTGGTGTGGGTAGTGGTACTATCATTGACAACATTGAAGTTGTTGCAAACCAAGATGATGGCATTGAATTCTTTGGTGGATGTGTAGATGCAGAAAATCTATTGGTATGGAGTCACGGAGATGATGGGTTAGATATTGACCAAGGATATAGTGGATTGATTGAGAACTTTGTAGTTGTTGAAGGTGGTAATTCAGACCACGCATTAGAATTAGATGGTGGTGAAGGTCCTTGGAATGTACCATTTACTATGTATGCCGGTTCTCTTATCTCAACCGATGGTTCGGAAGTTCATTGTCGTGATGGAGCTATGGGATACATTCAGTTTAGTGGTGACGCAAACATTGTATTAGATAGTGGAACTCAAATGATTGTAGATACTCTACATAGTGGAGCACAATTGATGGAGTTTGATTGGACATTGACTCACGCTAAAGGGAAACTTTGATTCAATACAACACTATAAGAGAAGAAACGGATTCTACATTTGGGAGGCATTTTATGGCCTCCCTTTTGTGGAATACGGAACCAGATAAAATGGTGTCAATTCTCAAAGTGATGATTAGAACATATAAAGAGTATGGATTACCAATTGAGTATGGGGCATTAGGAATAGAAGAAGTATGAAACCAATTCACAAATTCAATAGTGGCCGAGGGGCAACTCTATGTAATGAGTGTAGAGTTATAATTGCAGAAGCATGGGTGGATGACCTCGTATGTGACCAATGTAAGAAAACACATATTGCAGATGATACCAATTCAGTAAGTAGTTGGAATTATAGAGTTATCCGAACCGAAGATGGTGATGAACCTTGGTACGCAATCCACGAAGTGTATTATGATGATAATCACGCAGTGGATGGATACACAATGAAACCAGTCACGGTTGGTGGTAATTCTATTGATGATTTGAGATGGACATTAGAACAAATGCTAAAATCATTAGATAAACAAGTGATAGAAGATGAATGAGTTTTTAGATAGTTACAACGTATTAAAAGGAACACTCCTACGAACACTCATATATACATTGGGTCACTTCCTCATTGCAGCAGGATGTGTAGTGTATTTCACAGGAGCCAGTTTCACCGATGGTATCACCGATGCAATCGTAGAGCCAATCCTAAATGGGGTATGGTATTTTATATTAGATAGATTATGGGTTACTTCAAAAGGATAAAAGACATCCTCACATATTACGATTACGAACCACTTATATTCTTTGTGGCTCTATATGATTTTATAGATTTATCAGTTGTACTATTGGGATTAGATGAATGGAATTGTAACTTCTTTCAAGTCTTTGATGTATGGAGATTCTATGATTGGATGCCGTTTTTATACTGGTTAGGTTCAATTCTAATCTTAATAACATTAAACAATAAAAAATGGTTAGCGCCTCTTATCACTTTCCACGCTATTCAATCTTTAGTATATTTAGTAGATGCATACATATTAGATAGAGCAGGCATATTTGAAGATTGGGGCTGGTGGTCTTATCAATGGGTATTTGATTTGACATCACAATTATTTTGGGGATTTGCTTGGATTTGGATTCTCTTCCAAATGAAGAAAAAAGAATTATATCAAAGATTAGGATTATGATGGACTACACTACAATCATTACAACACTACTCACTTGTGTATTTGGTGCAGGTGCTTGGAAGTTCTATACTTATGTGATTAAGACAAAGGCAAATCAAAGAACCGAGACAATCGACCAACATAACGTATATAGAGATGACCTACGAAAGAGGGTAGAAAAGTTGGAGACCGATAAGGATAATTGTATTGATGAATTATCAGAGTTGAAGGCAGAGGTTGCCGCATTGAGAATGAAAATAGAATTCCTCGAAAAGAAATGAGAGTAGTCACGGGTATGTTAATCAATGAGGATAAATTCCTCATAGGTCAGAGGAAATCAGACAATCCTACACTTCCAGACTATTGGGAGTTGCCGGGTGGTAAGATAGACCCCGAAGACCAAACTCCGTGGCACGCAGTCAAAAGAGAATGGATGGAAGAACTCGAAATAGATGTGTGGGTATTACATTCATTACCAGAGAGAATGATTAAAGATATTGAGGTTCATCCCTTTATGTTGAAGTACGAAAGTGGTAAAGCCAAGATGAATGAACATCAGGAGATAAAATTTGTGACATTTAACGAAATAAATGAATATAAATTAACTCCTATAAGTAAAGAAATCATACATATAATAAAGAGGTCATATTCACTATTTTTAAAACCACCAATGGAGTAACCAAATGAAACACATCTACGAACTTGTAAAGGACAAGTTCACCAAGAAGTCAGTAGGAAATAAATCAACCCACATCGCAGAAGTCCGTTCAGATGAACCCAATAACATAGGGTGGAGAATGGCAGACTATTCAGAACAACCTTATATAGAGAATCGAGAGTTATGACATCCCACACCGACCCTCATCGAGATGGACACGAACGATTTCGTGTGTCCAAGAAAAATTTGGAAGATAAACTTCCAAATCTCTCTATATTAAATGAATTGCAAGAGTGGGATACTACTATGGCAGATGGTATAGATGAATTAGATGAATGGTATCCAGATACACGAATCTAGCTTTCAAACTCAAACTCAAAACTCAAACAACAAATTAAATAAACAAGTAATGAAACAAAAAGTCACAAATGTAACCTATCGTAAGGATAGTGAGACCTTCCCAAAGTGGATGAAGTACGAGATTGAAATCCTTAACGAGGATGGTACTACCGAATTAATCCCTGCGTATGGCAAGGACTTACAAGATGCTCTTTCACGAGTGGTGAGAGAGAAGAAGATTAGAAAGGTAGAACAAACTACCGAAAGAATTCCGATGGCCGTATGGTTGATGTTGTGGTTTATGTATATGGGTATTCTTATCATTGGATACTATGAGACCACA
>Ga0222719_10001774_pt1 | contig 20460 bp, 19 predicted proteins | sample C33_34DmetaG_FD_165039 | JGI IMG/M metagenome (GOLD analysis project Ga0222719, IMG submission 165039) | Estuarine water microbial communities from San Francisco Bay, California, United States - C33_34D | ecosystem: Environmental > Aquatic > Marine > Unclassified | place: USA: California... | reverse complement strand
TATGTAAAGCAATCTGAAAAATATTTAAGGCCAAATGAAGTCAACCACCTCTTGGGAGATTCAACAAAGGTAAAAACAGAATTAGGTTGGAAAATTAAAACAAGTTTTGAAGATCTAGTAAAAATGATGGTAGAAAGTGATTTAGAATTAGCAAATAGAGAAAAAATTTTAATCAAAGATGGATTAATTAAGCCTACTTGGGAAAACCCAACTTAGTAATTCTCTAAAAACCATTTGTAAGTATAAATTAAACCATTCTCAAGTGAAGTTTTTGATTTCCAACCTAAAGAATTTATTAATTGTGAATCTAAAAGTTTTCTTGGGTTTCCATCTGGTTTTGATGAGTCAAAAACTAAATCTCCTTCATAACCTACCGTAGACTTAATTAATTGAGATAGGTTATAAATTGAAATCTCTTCACCACTTCCAATGTTAATGAGTTCTTCTTCAATATTATTTTCAATTATAAATTCAATTGAGCTTGCAAGATCTTCACTATATAAAAACTCTCTAAGAGGTTTGCCTGTACCCCAAATGTCAAAAGAAGTAGAACCATTAATTTTTGCATCATGCATTCTAACAATCAACCCAGGAATAACATGAGAATCATTTTTTGAAAAATTATCATTTGGTCCATAGAGATTAGTCGGCATTAAATTAATTACTTTATGACCATATTCTAATTTCATAGCATTTCCCAATTCAATAGATGTTAACTTAGCCATAGCATAAGGTGAATTAGTCGGTTCTAACTTTCCATTCATAAATTCTTTTTCAGATATTGGATTTTCTGCATCTAGAGGATATATACAGCTACTACCTAAATTAATAATTTTGATACCAGGGTAAGAAATACAACTTTCCAAGATGTTTAAATTAATTTTTATATTTTCTATTAAGAAATCAGTTCGATAAGTATTATTTGCTAATATCCCTCCAACTTTTGCAGCAGAATTAATTATTATATCTGGAGAAAAATCGGTGATTAATTTTTTAGTAGCTTCAAAATTGAATAAATCAGCATCTTTTCTAGTTGCACCAAAGACAGTAAAATTTTTATTTAGACCAAGAATTCTGTTTAATGCGGACCCAACTAGTCCATTGCTTCCAAATATTAATATTTTCATTTGTTTATAACTAGTCTAGTATAAGTTTGTGTGTGGATTTCTAGGAACAATTTCTAAATTAAATTTTGAATTAGACACATTCATCAATGCAAACGAGCTACAAACCTGCAGAGGTCCTGATGAAACTATTTGTATTAAAAGTTCTGACTTTGAGTTTCTAAATAATTTAAATTTAAATTCCGCATTTATTTTCAATAGATTATCAATTATTGATCTTTCCAAAGAAGCTTCTCAACCTATGGTTAGTAAAAATTATAAAACTTTAGTTATGTTTAATGGTGAAATTTTTAACCACAGATCTTTAAGACAAGAATTATTAAATGAAGGAGTGGATTTTTATACATCTCACTCTGATACAGAAGTAGTTTTAAACGGTTTGAGTCATTTTGGAATTGATTTTATTAATAAATTAATAGGACAGTTTTCAATTTTTTTTATTGACAGCAATAGTAAAAAAGCGTACTTAATAAGGGACAGGTTAGGTCAAAAACCTCTATTTTTTTCACTAAATCAAAATGAACTTTCATTTTCTACGAATTTAAAATCATTAGTTAAAACAATTAAAAATAAAGAAGTTGATATTGAACAATTAACAAATTACTTAAATTTAGGGGTAGTGCCGTCACCAAATACATTAATTAAAAATTGTTTCAAGCTTAAACCCGGAGAAATTATTGAAATTGATTTAAATAATTTCAATTCTAAAAAAACAATCTATTGGGATCCCAAAAATTATTTGGGCGAAAGAAAATTTAATAATGAAGAGTTTATAAATTTATTTGAAAATGCTGTAAATATTCGTTTAGAAGCTGATGTACCATTAGCAACTTTTGTATCAGGAGGTCTTGACTCAACCGCAATTGTAAAAGCTATAAATAAAAATAGCCCTATTAATTCATTTTCTATGAATTTTGAAAACGAATTATATAATGAAAAAAAATGGTCTTCAAATGTATCTGAAAAATATAAAACAATTCATATCGAAAAAACACTTAGCAGTAATTTATTTGATTATGATTTGGAAGAAATTATAAACTCACTTGATGAACCATATGCAGATATTTCTTACATACCTACTTATTTATTATCTAAAGAAATATCTAAAAGTTTTAAAGTTGCACTATCTGGAGATGGGGGAGACGAATTATTTTTTGGGTACACAAGATCTCAAAAAGAATTAAATAAGAGATCTAATTATTTTTCTGGATCACTAAATAATTTTCTATATAATATATATCCCGGAATTCTTGGTACCGGAACTTTATTTTCTTCAAACTTTTATGATATTAAAAAATCATATTCAGCTTATTTTTTGGATAATAAGTTAATAAAATTACTAAATATTAAAGATTATACAAATTTTGAGAAAAATTATTTTCATAATCATCAAAATAAAGTTAAAGAAATTTCTTTAATAGAGTATAAGTTTTACCTTTCTGAGATGATGATGCTTAAAATAGACCGAGCTTCAATGGCAAACTCTTTAGAGGTAAGAAGTCCTTTTGTTGATCATAGATTAGTTGAATTAATTATGTCTAGCGAAAATTCTTATTTAGATTCAAGAAATTCAAAACAGTTAATCAAAAAATATTTAAAGGATGATTTTAGTGAAAATTTTTTAAACAGACCAAAAATGGGCTTTTCTTTTGATATTGAGAATTGGGTGTTTGATAATTTAGGTCATATTAATGAAACTCTTCTATTAGGAAATGTAATATTAGGTATGAATAAAAATATTCTTAATAATCTATCTATTAGAAAATCAAGGATTAATGCTCACAGGATATGGAAGCTTTATCTGCTTGAAAGTTATTTAAATTCAATTAAATGAATAATTCAGCAGAGAAAAAAATTTTATTTATTTTTAATGAAGGTAGAGAGCAAAAGCTTCAAAATATTGAATTTTATGCAAAAGATTTTTTCTATCATTATATAGATTTAAAAAATGAAAATTATGATGTTGATTACATTCAGATAAGCGAATTAAATCTTGACTTTAATAATTGGGCAATAAAGTTTATTGAAAAATTAATTAGAAAAATTACAAATATTCCCTTCTATCATACAAAACTACTTTCAAAAAAAAATATCACAAAAATTAATGATTCGGAGATTATCGTCTTCACTAATGAAACTACTATTTTTTCTTTATTTTTTTATTTGTTTTTTAATAAATTAAAAAACAAAGAAAAAATCGCATTCTTAATGGGAATTACACAACTTGATGGTAATAAATTTAGAAATTTTACAAAAGATGCTTTAATAAGAATTATATTTTCAAGGCTAGATAAAATAATTTTTCTTAGTAAAGGGGAGCTCAAAAAGGCAAAAACTATATATATCGAATACATTAATAAGTTCAAGCACCTTCCGTTTGCTATAGATAGCGATTTTTGGACTTCTGAAGATTTTGAATTAAATAAAAATAATGAAATATTGTTTATTGGAAATGATAAAAATAGAGATTTTGAAATTGTAAAAAATTTGATAAAAATATTGCCCAACTATAAATTTACTGTAGTTTCAAAAAATAATATCTTTTCGAAATTAAAGACAAACAACATAAAACATATTTCAGGGGAGTGGCGATTAGACAAGGTTACCGATTCAGAAATTTTAAAAATTTATAATAAAGCAAAAATATGTATTTTACCAATAAAACCTACATCCCAACCATCAGGCCAGAGTGTTGCCTCGCAAGCGATGTCAATAGGGGTCCCTGTAGTAATTACTAAGACCGAGGGTTTTTGGGAACCAGATCTTTTTACAGACAAAGAAAATATTTTCTTTGTCAAATCTAATTCATTAGAATCCTGGAAAGATATTATCGAGAATGTTTATCAAGAAGAAGTACTGTTGAATTCTGTTTCGCAAAATGCAAAAAAAATAATTATAAACAAATACAGTCAAAACAAAGTATTTGAAGAATTTAAAAGTTTGCTACTTAGGTGAATTGTCTAACTTTTCAAAAATTTCGAAGTATTGTTTCATCCCCATAGGAATTTTGTATTTTAAAACATTTTTATAAGCAGTCGCAACATCTGGTTTTGCTAAAAAATAGTTTGGCATTTCGTATATGGATTCTTCAGACAAAATATCTTTGGCAATGCCGACATTTGTAGAAATAATTGGAGTTTTTGTTAAGCTGCATTCCATAATCGAAAATGGACCACCCTCAAGTCTTGATGAAACTATATAGAGATCTAAAATATTGTAGAGCTTATTGAGATCTTTTTGATCTAAATCTTCTAAATATATATACCTTATATTTTTTTCTTTAAGTTTTGAAATAATATACTGCCTTCTCTTTCCAGCTAATACAACACACAAGTTATCTTTTTTGGAGTTTAAATCATAAATTATTTCAAATAGTCTGTCAGGTCCTTTTATATATTTTGGAGATACTAGATCCTTTCCTTCAGTGTCCCTTTGAAAAGATCCTACAAGAAATTTATCAGAGTCTATATTAAAATAATTTTTTAACTCTTGTTTATTTTTAATTTCAAACCATTTATCTCCATCAATCCAAAAAGGTAAGACATGAATTGGTTTATCTGTTATTTCTTCAAGTTGATTTTTTGTCTTTTCGTTCAAAACATGATAAATATCTACGACCTCATCACGAGATTTAAATAATTCAATTTTATTTTTAGAAAAATCAGATTGTTCGAGATGATGTATGGTTAGAACAATTTTTTTGTTTGAGTATATTTTTTTATTATGATTCCATACCCATGGTGCAATTATCCAAATAATGTTTGCTCTTGTTTTGAATCTTGTAAAATTACTTTTATTATTTATTTTCCATTCATTTTTGAATCTATCTACAATCCAAGACTCTCTTGCAGAATTGATATAAATTTTCATATATTATGAATTATATTATCCCACAAAGAAAGCAAACAAATAGACAATTACAATTTTAAAAAACTTTATTTTTTAAATAATTTTTGTATATTGATAAGTTTTTAAGGCTTTCAGAGAAAATAACATTAAGAATTAGAACTATTTGTAAAAAAATAAATAATGTATTAAAAATTGGTATTGCATCATTGTTTTTTCCAAATTTTTTCAATTTATACCCTGCATTAAATTTGTCTATACAATCATTGATAGACGTATATTTATAGAGCTTGTCTTCCTTTTCAAATACATGCGAACTATTTTCAGTTAAAATTGACTCTATTTCTTCGCAAATCTGTTCGTAAGTTTGTTTTTCACAATTTATACCATCATCCTCTAACAACATTCCTTTTAAAAAAATACTATTCAAATGACACAATGATGTCTGAGAGTTTGTTATTGATACAGAGTAATCCAGGTAAGTATTGTTAGCTTTTGGAAAACCAGTAATAAAAAAGAAAATTAGAGAAAGAAATATTATTTTTAAAAATGCATAACTTGAATTATTTTTAAAGTATTTGGTTAATAAGTACGATAATGATATAGCCAACAGAAAACCGTAATAAAAGGTTTTAACAGTGTCTCCTACACTTGGGTCAAAATTATTTTCTGGAATACCAAATGAAGATAGCAATAGAACAAAAATACCAATAACAGGACCAAGTAAAAGCTTGTTTTTCTTTCTATATTTAAAATAATATCTAAATAAAAAAACATACAAACTTAGAGTTAACATTAAAGCTATATATTTTCTTAAATAATCGAGATTAAATTTAATAGCATTTGGAATATACAGTACATCATTATATGAGTCAAAATAAAATCCACTATCACTTGTTTGAATAAACTTTTTTCTGTCAATTTTCATAAGCATGTAGTCCTTATTCCAATACAAATTAAAATAATCATCAAAAGTGTCTAAAAGAGTAATTCCGATAAATGAGTTAGCATGCGTGTCTCTTATTGGATCATTGATTAAATTACTTAAATTAACATTATATAAAAACCCTAACGAAGCCTTATTGTCATAATCTAATTGTCCATATTCTAAATTTATATCAGCTCTTGTTAACAGGTTTAGGCCAGTAATTTTATAGTTTTCATACATTAAGACAGATGAAAATAAGACAGATGCTAGAAATATAAATACTATTTTTGATTTAGATAGCGAAAAAATTGTTTTGTAATAATTTATGAATAAAAATAAAAAACTCATTAAAGCTATGGAACCTTTTGTAGAAATTAAGATAGAGAAAAATAAAATTGAAGAAAATAGAGAAAGTAAATCTTTATTTTTACTAAATTTTTCAAGAAAATACAGAGTCCATGAAACAATTGCAAAGGCAAATATTTCTGGTTTTAACGTAAGCCTCATTTCAAACATTACTGGTAAACAATTAATTAATGTAAATGCATAAAGAATATTTTTATTTTTAAAATTTAATTGTTTCAAAAAATAATATAAGCCAATTAATCCAAAAATATAAATGATAAAATTTCCTTCTTGAATTCCTAAATTATATGAGTTTTCAAATCTTGAAAGATTAAAATAAGAAAAATTAGTTTGTTCACCTATATTATTAATTTCATTTTCGTAAACTGTTCCATAATTTTTAAGCCTATTTTTGACAAATAAACTAATTATTAAAAAATATGCAAAGCCTTGTTCTAATGCCAATTCTTTTTGACCTAAAATCAAATAATCTATGTAATTTCTGTATCTAACAAAGTCAGGGCTTTGTGTGCTTAGAAAATAAATATTCCCAAAAGAAAATGTAGAAATTAAGGTAGACAAAAAAATAATTGTTGGAATTTTATTATCTATTCTTAGCATTACAAACTCTTATTTTTGAAGTATAGATCTGCAAGAAAGATTTCATTTTTAATATGTTTTAAGTTAGGTATTCCAATAATTTCAAAATCATTTTCGTTCATATAATTTAATATCTTTACAAATAAAGAGTTGTTTCTAAACTTAGGATCTTTAAAAAGACACTCTATTTTAATCATATTTATATGCACATAGTCATTAAATTTTTCTAGGGAACTTAAAGCTTCAAAGTCATGTCCCTCTGTATCAATTTTTAAAAAATCTATTTTTTCTATTTGATTATTAATAATATAGTATTTTAAAGTTTCTGTATTTGTTTCATATTGTGCTTCAATATTTTCCAGTGGAGTGTCAATATTTTGGCTAAAAGATGATTGTGAACTAATTTTTCTTTCATAAAACATTTCCACCCCTTTTTTATCAGATATAGCTAAATTATTTACTTTTATATTCGGGTATTTATCTTTTAATAAATTTGCTAGCCTTCCTATTGGTTCAAATGCGTGAACTTCTAAATCTCTATTTTTGAAAACTTTAGATATTTTAGAAATATCATTTCCAACATTTGCCCCAATATCGAAATAAACAATTTTAAAATCTTTTATATATTTAGTTAATAGTTTTTTTTCATTTAGGGAATTACCAAACAAAAAACTAATGGAAAAGTTAAACAGTTGGAACAATTTTATTACTGCATTCATTAAGTCAATGTTAATAAAAAATATTAATTATTTTTTTATATATGTTTAATCAAATATCCAACATAATATGAGGGTTATGAAAAAATATATGTTGTGTATTGCTTCATATAACGACTATCGGCAAGAGTTTTATGAAAAGTTTGTAAAGCCAAACAATCAAAAATACTGCCTTAAATATAACATTGAATATATTGATTTTACAGAAAACGTAAGACCAATTAGAGAAAACTTTATTTGGGTTAAAACTTTTAAACTTTCTGAGTTACAAAATCAACTTAACGAAGATGACTTAATTATTTCATTAGATGCCGATATAGCAATCTTTGACCATAGCATTGAATTTAAACTGGAAAGTAACAAGTCGTTTGGATATTCTATAGATTCAGCAAACACTCACAATATGGGTTTCCATATTTTAAGAAACAATACTTTTTCTAAAGATCTAATTAATGAGTTGATCAGTGAAGATAGGTACGCAAAATATATAAGCAACTATACAAAACTTAATAATAATGAAAGTTATTCTACATTTTGGAAAAATTTTGCAGACCAAGCCTCCTGGTATTCCCTTGCTGGCATAGTAAGGCATTCTCAAACTTCTTTTTGGAATATGGAAGACTATGGATGGAACTCAAATATAGATGAGGAAACTTTTTATAGTAAAGATCAACTTTATAAAAATGTTCAAATTTTGCCTTCAAAATTTAACGTAACAGAGTTAAGAGGTGAAACTGAGGGAAATTATAACATTAATAAAGTAAGATATTTTCATGTTATAAATCGACATTTTGCAGGCGGACAAAAATTTAAAAAAATTTGGTACAAAAACTCCAAATTTTTACTACACCTATATTATTGGAATCCTTTTAGATTAATTTCGTTATTTTTTAATAACAATCTTTATAGAATTATTGGTAAATTTAAATCACTTATTAAAAATGGATAGTTTAATTTCTGGTGAAAGGTTTGCTGAAATCGCTGATTTTAAATTTTCGGAAGAAATTAATTTAAATTTACTAGATATAGACTTTAAAGACAATCATATTATTCATTTTCAAAATAAAAACCATTTATGCTACATCAATAAAAACATAATTCTCAAAGATAATGATGTAATATTTTGCAAAACAGATTTTTTAGAACTATTGTTCTTTGCTTTAAAAAAAATAGATACTGTAAAAAACTTGATACTTATAACTCATCAGTCTGACAGAAAGGTCGGTAGATATCTTTACCTATTAAAACCAAAATGTATAGATAAATGGTTTACAGTAAATCCGATAATTAATTCGGAAAATTTGACACCTATTCCTTTAGGCATAGCTAACAGCACTTCTGTATCAAATATAAAAATTGATAGTTTTTTGAACTTTCAAAAAACAGAGGTAGGAAATAAAAAAATATACGCAAACTTTAATTTAAATACAAATTATTACCATCGGTTTAAAGTACTTAAAAATTTAAAAAAATTTAAAAATATAGAATTTGATATAAATAATAAATTACGTTTAGAAGAATATGTTCAAAAAATAAAAGATAATAAATATATAATTTGCCCCGAAGGTAATGGTCCAGATACTCACAGATTTTGGGAAGCTATGTATTTAGGTTCTACACCAATAGTTTTTAAAAATGTCCACAATAAAAACTTAAGAGACTTGCCAGCAGTATTTATTGATAAGATCCAAGATTTTAATTATCTGAAAGAAAATTTAGGTGAAACTAGTAATGAAAAGTTATATTTTGATTATTGGAAAAATTTAATTTTTGAAGGAAAAACAACAGGCTTTAATGAAGCTGCCATTATTTATAATCTAAAAATATTTAATTTGATATATAAACTATTAATTTTTAAACAAAAAATATATAGTTATATAAAGAAAATTAAATTTTTGTTTATAAAAATACATAAGAAAGTTTCAAAAATTGTCTAGTAAAGTTGTTAGTAAATTAAAGCATCTCAACAACAATGAGTTTATTCTTTACCACCACCTTGGCTTGGGTGATTCCATAGTTTGTAATGGAATGATTAATTATTTATCAAAAGAAAAAGGAAAGAAAATACACCTTCCTTGCTCTACTTCAACATATTCAAATTTAAATTTCTTATATTCAAAAAATAAAAATGTAAAAGTATTTGAAATAAATTCTCAAATAGAGATAAACGATGTCATTAAATACGGAGATATTGAGGGGCTTGATATTCTTAAAGTTGGTTTTGAAAACAGAACTAAAGGGCCCTTTAATAAAAACTTTTATAAACAAGTTAAAATACCATACAGATTTTCATTTAAATATTTTTATATACCTGAAATTGAAAAAGAGAACCTAAGAGAACTAGAGCTTCACTTGAAAAAATATTATTCTGTGAGTTCAGATTATAATTTAATTCACAAAGAATCAAAAGAAGTAGACTACACCATTTCAATTAAAAATAATTATCCAAGCATTTATGTAGAAAAAGATACAGATATTTTTAAAAATATTTTTTATTATAAAAATCTTATAAAAAATGCAAGAGAAGTTCACTGTGTTAACAGTAGTTTTTTTCATCTTGTAGAGAGGGTCTATACGGACGCTAAATTATATTTTCATAACAACAGAGGTGGAGAATTGCACTTTAAAAAGAAATGGAAGATAATAAACTATGATAATTAATATTCCAGCTTCGGTTGGTGAGGTGATAGATAAATTAACAATTTTAGAGATTAAAAAACAGAAAATATCTGACAAAGAAAAATTAAACATCATACATTATGAATATTTAAAATTAGAAAAAATTCTTAACGAATCTAATATTTTAGGTCTTGATCAAACAAAAAAATTTTTTAAAGAACTTTATATTATCAATTTAGAGCTTTGGGAGATTGAAGACAAGATAAGAATATGCGAAAAGAATAAAAATTTTGGAGAAGAATTTTTAGAGCTTGCTAGAAATGTTTACATCACAAATGATAAAAGATTTTCTGTAAAGAATGAGATAAATTTGTATTTTGGTTCTGACATAAAGGAAGTAAAAGATTATGAAGAATACTAGTACATGAGAAGTGTAATTTTTGGTTTGATAAAAGGATATCCTGAAAATTTAGAATGTTATGAAAAATTAATTAATAGAAATATTTCAATCTATGAAAAAATAAATAAACATAGAGAAATAAAAGCTGATTTGATTCTTTTTCATGAAGGAAATATTTCAAATTTTGATCAGAATTATATTCAAACTAATTCACCAGAAATAATTAAATTTATAGATGTAGGGCAAATTCTAAATAATATCAGAAAAAACAAAGTAGATATTTCTAGAACCGAACCTGAAAGATTCAACTTAGGCTATAGGTTCATGTGTCAGTTTAATTTTTTTCATATTTGGAGATTTATTAAAGAATATTCATACGGATTAAGAATTGATGAAGATATTATAATAAATGATATAGATCCTTTTATTTTTGAGGAAATGCAAAAAACAGGCAAAATTTTTTCTACAGGAGCTTTGGTGCCTGAGACTCATGAACTTACTAATCAAACCCTGCCTCAATATTTAGAAAATTTATTTGGCATTGAAAGCAAAGAGTTTTACAACCATAAATTTCCCTATACTAATGTTTATGTCACAAATATATCCTTTTGGTTAGATAATGAGTTGCAAAAGAAATTGGAAGAGATTTCAGAGAATCCAAAACAGATAGAATATCGATGGGGGGACTTACCTATTTTAGGTTCTATTTTAAATATTTATGATATACATATAGATATTTTAAAAACCATAAATTATGAACACCTTTCTCATAAAAATGTTGTTAAAAGTAAAAAGTTAAGTATTAAAAATATTTTTAGGGACTTTAATAAATCTTAAAAATGGATATTTTAAATTTTTTATTCTGTTTTGATAATAACTACAATATACAGGCTTTCACATCAATAAGTTCACTACTGAACAATATAAATGAAAAAATAAATATACACGTTATTCATCCAAATGAAAATATAGAAAGCTTGTTTCCAGATTTAATATTAAAAAACAACAATATAAATGAAATTAATTTTTATAAATTTGATAATACAAATCTTCAATTTCCAAACATTGAAAATTCTCATGTATCAGAGGCAACTTACTATAGGTTTTATATCGAGAAATATATTCCACAACGATATAAATTTTTGATCTATTTAGATGCTGACATTCTCACAATTAATAATCCTCTAAATGAAATTAAAAAAACTATTTTATTAATGAGAGAAAACGATGAAAGAATATCAGTAAAAACAGAATTTAATATAAATAGTCATAAAATTGATAAAGTTTTTTCAAGGCTACCTTTAAGCAGTAAGTATTTCAATGCTGGGGTTATGATCATAAATTATGATAAATGGATTAATGAAAATACTTTAGTTGACCTATTGAGAACAATGAATGATCTGGGAGGGAATATAAAATATTGGGATCAAGATATTTTAAATGTTGTCTTTGACGGTAAATATTTAGAAATGAATCAGTACCTAAATTTCAGCTTATCGACAGATAAGTACAATTTACCTCCATTTGATAAATTAACTGAGAAAATTTTATTTCTTCACTTTTCTGGAAATTTAAAACCCTGGTCAATAAAAGGTGTTTTTAATAAATTTTCAAATTTGTATCAAGATAACTTTAGGAATTTAAATTCTGGAGATTTTCATCTAATCACTAACTGGAGACGAGGTTCTTTTTTTGATTTAGTCAAAGGAATTTTTACTTTAAAAATTATTTATGTGAAAAAGCCTTTTAAATTCATTTATTATTCGATTAAATTATTACTATCAAAGTAATAATTATGTCTAATCAAAAATTTTTTAAAATAATTTCTATTTCTTTGGCTTTTACAATTTTATTAGTTTTCAAGGAAAAAACCCTGAACAGCATAAATTTATCATTTGGATGGTGGTCTTATTCTGAAATTTTAATTAATTATCCGGATCAATTTGTTAGGAGAGGTTTACTAGGGGAGATTATTCAATTATTTTCACAAAATTCTGGTTCCATAAAAATCGTAAATAATTTTATTTTTTTTAACTTTTCGTTATTTGTTACTCTATTAATGTATACATTTAGAAGATACAAACTAAGCTATAAAATCATTTTTTTATATTTAGTCTTTCCACTGGGAATCTTACACATGGTTGTGTTTGATAATTTTTATCATAGGAAGGATTTAATTTACTTAAATTTATTTTTAATTTTATTAAATTTATTTATTACCCACCCTGAAAAACACAAAGAATTAAAATTTATAACCCTTTTATTTACCACTGTCTTTTTGGGACTTATACATGAAGGACTATTACTACTTTTCATTCCAATATATATTTTTTTTATTGAGAAATATTTTTATAAAAAAAAGTTACTTTACGTTTCATATAGAAATATTTTTTTAATTCTTAACTTATTTTTATTTACGATTTCAACTATTTTCAAAGGCAACCAACATCAAGCAGAAAATATATGGAATAGCTTACATATTTCTGACAAAAGATTTATTTCTGAAAATATCAATGATTTTGAGTTTAACGGTATTGGAGCAATTGGGTGGAGTTTTCTAGAGCCATTAAATTTGTTTTACCAAGTTTTGAATTCCGGAGCAATTTTTTATTGGGTATTTTCTTTCTTATTAATAATCTATTTTTACAATATTGTCTTTTTTGGTAATGATTTTAAATTATTTCAATTTAAAATAACTCAAAGTAATTTAGTAAACAAGTTTTACTTACTTTATGTTCCAATTTTAGTTGTGGGTTGGGATTGGGGTAGATGGATTATGATTTTCTTTTACAGCTTTACATTTATCTTGCTTGAATCTCTAAACAAGGAAGATATTAAAAACTTATATCTCTCGCGAAACAATTTTTATCTTATTCTCTTAGTAAGTTTTTTAACCGTTATTCCCGAATACAATATATCTGAAATAAATTACAACATTTTTGAACAATACTATAAGTTTTTAGTAGATTTTAAAAACATATTTTTATAGTTAAACATTAAAAAAGTTTAATTTATTCAAGTTATCTAGATACTGCTTTGAAGTCTTGTTAAGTTTTTCTACGAATAATTTATTATTAATAAATTCAAATTGATATTTTTTTTGACTATCCCAAGCAATATTTATTTTATTTGATATTTGACTTTCTACAATTGTGTTAATTGTATAAATCAAATCACCAACACAGCACTCATAAAACATGTTGTTTTTAATTACTTTTTGTTCAAAACAAAAATCTTTTAGCACTTTGCTAAAGTCTTCAGAATACATGAATTTTCTGCGATCCAGACCATCAGAGAAAAAATTAATCTCATTTTTATATTTAATTTTGAAAAAATAATATGGAATTAATCTTGAAGCATTCAAATCGGGATATCCAAAAATATTCCAAAGATTTATGATTTCTAAATTGAGTTGCTTATCTAAATTTTTGTAAATATTTTCTTGATAAATTTTATTTTTGACATACTCACTATTCTTGTATTCTTCGTTATTTTTTAAATTCGTAGAAATCAAAAATAAGTTTTCTGAATAATTATATTTTTTTAATACTTCAGCTAAGTTTTTTTGAGGTGAAAAATATTCAGAAGTTTGAAAACTTTTATCATTTGATCTACTGTTTACAATTGGAAATTTAAAATCAATTATTAAATTTGGTAGATCATTCAAAAAACTTTCTTCAAATACTTCATAACTATAACCAGTTTCTTTTGAATTAAATACTGTAAAGTTTATATTTTCACTTTCTAATAATTTAGAGAAGGATTTTGCTAAAAAACTTTGAGATCCAAGTATCCAAATATTCTGAGTTTTATTTTCTTTATTCAACTTTATTTTTTAACAAGGTAGCTTTCTAGTACCTCTTTTTCTCTTTGAGTGTCAACGCATTGCCAAAATCCGTGGTGCTTGAAAGCATTTAGCTCACCTATTTTTGCTAAGCTTGACAAAGGCTCATTTTCAAGAATAGTTGAATCATTTTTTAAGTATTTTTTAATATTGTAATCAAACACCATAAACCCCCCATTGATCCAGCTCCCAGAAGCTTGAACTTTTTCTCCAAAACTTTGCACATTATTATATTTAAGATCTAAAACTCCAAATTTTGAAGGCGGCATTACTGCAGTTATCGTTCCAATCTTTTGGTTTTTTTTATGAAATTGGTTTAATTTATTTATGCTGACATCTGCAAGCCCGTCACCATACGTAACATTAATTGTTTTTTTTTCTGAGATGAAATTTAACCCTCTTAATATTCTACCTCCAGTCATTGTATCTTGTCCTGTATTGATTATATTGACAAAAGCATTATGAGAAAGGTTATAAGAATTTTTGTATAATTTATTTTTTGTAAAATTTTTACTAAAAAAGTCTGTCATTACCTCATGTTTATAGCCTGCTAAAATATGAAAATTAGAGAAATTATATTTTAAGTAATGATTAATTATATGCATGATCATTGGCTCATTTAAAATATTGATCATAGGCTTTGGTTTGAATTTAGTTTCTTCATGAAACCTAGTACCTTTACCACCTGCCAGAATAAAAAGTGTGTTGCTATACATAAACTTTAATCATAAATGAGTTTACAATATTTGCATGGAAAAAGACACCGAAGACTTATACAAACAACTTAATGATATTGTAAATAGTATTTTCACAATAAAACACAAAAAAATAGATTTCGTACCTGGGGTTTCTAATATTCCAGTTAATGGAAGAGTGTTTGATGAGAAAGAAGTGTTAAATGCTGTAAATGCAAGTTTAGATTTTTGGCTGACTGATGGCCCTTATGCTGAAGAGTTTAATAATAAATTATCTAATTTTTTAGGAGTCAAATTTTCAAGATTAGTTAATAGTGGTTCTTCAGCAAATCTTGTTGCGCTTTCAAGCTTAACAAGCTCAAAATTGAAAAATAACTTACAACCTGGTGATGAAGTTGTTACTGCAGCAGTTGGTTTTCCTACTACTGTAAATCCAATTTTTCAAAACAACTTAACACCTGTATTTGTAGATTGTGAACTTGGCACTTACAATCCAAATATTGAAGATATAATTAGTGCCTGTTCTGATAAGACCAAGGCTATTTTTTTAGCCCACACACTTGGAAATCCTTTTGAAGTTTTAGAATTAAGTAAGTTTTGCAAAGAAAATAACATTTGGCTGATAGAAGACAATTGTGATGCTCTAGGAAGTAAATATAATAATAAATTAACGGGAACTTTTGGAGATATATCTACTTTGAGCTTTTACCCCGCTCATCACATAACTATGGGTGAAGGTGGGGCCGTGCTAACTTCAAGTACAAAACTAAAGTTACAAATTGACTCATTTAGGGACTGGGGACGAGATTGTTGGTGTCAAAGCGGTCATGACAATACATGTAATAAAAGATATGACTGGCAACTTGGAGATCTTCCTTATGGGTATGATCACAAGTTTACTTACTCAAATATTGGATACAACCTTAAAGCTACTGATCTTCAGGCATCGATAGGATTAGCACAGCTAGATAAGCTTGATGGTTTTATTCAAAAAAGAAAATCTAACTGGAAGAAAGTTAATAACTATATATCTTCAAAAAAAGAATATTTTATCCCTCATCAAGCAACTCCAGGATCTGAACCTAGTTGGTTTGGATATGCAATTACTGTGAGAACAGATAAATTTTCCAGAAATGATCTTATACAACACCTTAATGAACATAGAATCGCGACAAGGTTAATGTTTGGTGGCAATTTAATTAGACAGCCGGCTTATTCAAATAGAAAATTTAAAGTTCACAACAATCTTACAAACGCAGATACTGTCATGAATCATTCATTTTGGATTGGTGTATATCCTGGAATTACTGATGAAATGTATGATTATATATTTGAAGTTTTTGAAAATTTTTTAAATTAGATCTCTATTTTTCCAGTAAAGACTGTTATCTAGTTCACCTTTTTCTATGTTTCTAAGTATTGTTTTTATTCTTCTCCCATTTGTCAACGAGTTTCCTTTTCTATATTCCTCAGCTAACTCATTAATTCCTTTTTCAATATCAAACTCAAATTGGTAATTTGGAAAAAAAGATTTAAGTTTTTCAAAATTAACCCGATAAGATCTATGATCTGGGCTTGTATTTCCTATACTAACTTCGTTAATTTTTAGTATTTTGGCAACAGTATAAGCTAATTCTTTTATAGTATAATTTGAACCAATCTCTCCAATATTAAGTATGTTTTTGTCTAACGGCATTTCAGCATTGATCACCAAATCAATTAAATTACAGATATCTGAAATATGCACTAGTGGTCTTATTGGAGATCCATCAGATAGAAGAGTGATACTATTTTTGGTTACTGCTTCATAAACTAAGTCATTAAGAACAATGTCAAGCCTTATGTTTTTTGATACACCATATGCCGTGGCATTACGGAATATAATAGTTTCGAATTTATTGTTCATATCAATCATATTTTTTTCATTTTTAATTTTTGCATCTGCATAAGCTGTTAATCCATGAACATTAGAATTTTCGTCAACATAACTTTCATCACTAAAACCGTAAACACTACAGGAGCTCATATAAATAAATTTTTTAACCCCTGAATTGTTACAGAGATTTAAAAATTTTTTAGTTGCATCAACATTAATTTCTTGAGTTAAGCTTGGATTAAATTCTGAAAGAGGATCGTTGCACAATTCTGCCATATGGACTACATAGTCCACATTGTCTAATAATTGAGAATCGAAGCTTCGGATATCGCCTTTAATTGTACTAAAAACAATTTTTTCAAGATTATCGTTTGCACCATAATATGAGGTATCGAAACAGGTGATATTGTATTTATTATTAAATTTCTCAATAAATTTTGAACCTATATACCCGTTACCTCCTGTTAATAGCAAATTTATCATTAAGTAAAATATTAGTCTGTTAATATTTTATAATTTTAATCAAAGGAATTAATTTGAAAATTTGTATATGCATACCTTGCTACGAAGAAGGAGAAAATTTAAAGGATTTATTACCCGCAATCAACAAATTTATTGACGAAAAGGTAAAAGTTTACATTATAGATCGAGTCGAACAAGATAAAAAAATTCAAGCAATATGTAAAGATAATGATGCAAAGTATTTAAACCGAAAAAATGATGACAGTTTTGGAAGTGCAATACGACGAGCTTTAGAAATTTCTAATGAAGGAAATTTTGACTGGCTTATAACAATGGATGCTGATTTCTCACATAGTCCCAGCGATTTAAACAAAATATTAAATAAAATTAATCACAATGAACACGACATAATTATTGGCTCAAGATATATAGAGGGTGGCGGAACTGAGAATAACTTTATACTTAAATTGATGAGCAGAACATTAAACATTGTTTATGCAAAATATTTAAAATTAAACATAAAAGATGTTTCAAATAATTTTAAAGCTTATAGGTCATGTAAAATTTCAAGTATTGAATTGGTTGAAAACAATTTTGAAGTTGTTGAGGAACTCCTTGCTAAATGTTTGTTCACAAACAACAACCTAAAGGTTATCGAAATACCTACATACTTCAACAATCGACTTAAAGGAAAAAGTAAAAGAAAATTACTTAATTTTATTTTTACTTTATTTATCACGTTAATAAGGTTAAAAAAATTAAAAAATGAAACTATTAAAACTTGATTTAAAAAAAATTATTTTGAATTCATTCTCAAGAGCCGCTAAATTTTTAAGCGGTAAAATATTTTATTTATTTGGTTTTATTTGTGTTTTGGGTATATATAACACTTATTTTAATTATTTAGATTGGAGTGGAGATTATGCACTTTACATTTTACAAGGAAAACATTTGTCCACAGGTGAAGTTGACAGACTAATAACAAATATTAAATTATCCCTGAGTTTGTCACAAAACGTCAATCCATACTCACCTAATTACTACCCTTGGGGCTTGCCATTACTTATTTACTTGACAAGCTTTTTACACAATTGGAATATTATTTTTATCAAGTTTATAAATCCAATTTCAATTTTTTTTATTTTTATTATTTTAAATGTTTCTTCAAAGGGAAAAACTTTCCAAAGCTATCTTTTATCAGTTTTAGCTATTGTATATTCAAATAATTTACTTTTTTATTCAAATATACAACCATCTATTCTTGCTAGTTTTTTTATACTTTTGAGTTATTTATGTTTTGATAAAAAACAAAAAAATTATTCAGTGTTATTTTTATTGTTAGCATGTCTTATAAGAACTAACTCTATTTTCTTCTCTATATATTTTCTTTTAAATCAAAAATTTATAGAAAATTTAAAATATTTTTCAAAAGCAGTTATCTGTTTTGTGGGTACTTATCTCATTTTTTTTTCATTTTATAAGCTAAACATATTTGGTCATTATGAATTTACACCTATATTTGAAATTAGTACTGATGTTTTTGGGTTTCAAGGCTTATATAATTCTTTAGTTGATTTTTTTATTAAGTTAAGCGAGTTGTTCTTTTTTAACAGAGTCCCAGCTTCAACTTATATAGGTTTACTAATTGTTTTATTATTTTTATATTTAAGTTATAAAAATCTCAACTTTGTCGTAATTTTAATTTTTCTATTTTTTACTTTCTCAATTAATCATTTCATATATTTGATTGATGTTAAAAGAGTATTAACTCCTATAATATTTGTAACTTTGTATTTTGTATCTAAAGAAAAGTTAAATAGAAAGTCTTTAATATTTCTTACAATTTTTATTTTTTATAATATTTTAAATACATTTTTAATAATTCAAAATATTGATAAATCTCAAAATGTTATCGATAAACAATTTAATGATGTTGTAGTTGTTATCAATAATGAATATAAAGATGAATTAATAGGGTTTCATAAGCCAAGAGTGTTAATGCTTTACTCTCAAGTAGTATCATATAAACTTACTCAGGAAAATTTCGATGACTACTTAAAAAACAGTTTAGTTTTATGTGACAAAAGTTTTTTTAATTGTCCAGAACTTTCATTTGAAACTTTATATGAAAACGATGGTTTCAAAATTATAAAAGAATCTAAAAAGTAGCAGAGATATCTGTTTTGTATATAAATAATTTATTTAAACTAATGTGGGCGCTACAGGATTTGAACCTGTGACTTCTTCCTTGTAAGGGAAGCGCTCTGCCGGACTGAGCTAAGCGCCCTAAGAAATAATTATATTCAGTAATAAAATTTTAAGTAATATTAATTAACCTTTTTGTGTTGGAGCTGACCTACCTGAACTAATTTCTTCGTGGTAATCTTCTTCAACATTAACTTTCCATATATTATTTTTTTCACCCAAAATTATATTTCTAACACTTAATACAGCAGTCATCATTGAATGGTCTTGGTTATTGTATCTATGCATGCCATTTCTGCCAATTGGGTATATATTCTTATGCTCATTAGATAACCATTGCTCAATTTCATTTATATTATTTGAGTAATCTAAGTCATAGACAGGATAAGCTTTTGGCATCCTAACAACATAGCCTTCAAGAGTTGAATTTGCTTTGATTAAAGACAATTGTTCAAGTTCTTTTATTGCTAAATCAATTAATTTTTTGTCTTCCATGCTCCATAATTCATCTCCAATATTGACAAAATACTCAAGCCCCAAGCAGGTTTTGCCTTCCTTAACAAGGTAAGGAGACCAACTGCCATAATTTTGCACCCTTCCAACCTTGACTCCTGGATCGTGGATATAAATCCAGTTATCTGGAAATGCATCTTTTTCATCAATCACTAGTGCAACTGAAAGAAAATCTCTGAACTTCAAATTTTTTCCTGAATCAAGTACTTTATTTTCTGGAGCAGGTTTAATAGTTTTTGGTAAATGTGCCAATGGCATACTACTTAAAATATTTTTTGCTTCGAACT
>Ga0222719_10001771_pt1 | contig 20471 bp, 20 predicted proteins | sample C33_34DmetaG_FD_165039 | JGI IMG/M metagenome (GOLD analysis project Ga0222719, IMG submission 165039) | Estuarine water microbial communities from San Francisco Bay, California, United States - C33_34D | ecosystem: Environmental > Aquatic > Marine > Unclassified | place: USA: California... | reverse complement strand
TTACATTTGTAAAAATAATGAATATCAAAGATATTCAAATATTGATTATGATTATATAATTAATAGTATTAAAATTATAAAAAAATTTTATATTAAATATTGCAAAATATAAATCACAAATCAAAAAAATAAAATAGAAAAAATGATATTAACATTTTATTATTTTTATAAATATGAATTACAACGAAATTATTTATAATTTTATCAAAGATTATGAAGATATTTCTAAATGTAATTTCTATGAATTAGCAAAACCTTTTGAATATTATTCAGCTATTATATTGAGTAAAGAATATAATAGAAAAATTTATCATTATGATGATTTGGATGTGATTTACAAAGAAGAAAATAATTTATCTAAAAAAGATACTGGTATTGATCTTTGTGATAAACAAGATATTATTGGACAAGTTAAATTAAGATCTAATCCTTTAAATTGGAAAGAAATATCTACATTTGTTGCTCAAATAAATCAATATGATCATACTACAAAGAAAAGATTTATTAAATGGCAAGAACCTATTTTAATTAGAAATAGTTGTTCTAAAGTATCATCAAATTTACAAGAACATTTAAATTTTAATATATGTGTTGATAAACCTTTACAATTAAAAGATTTCTATAATTATTGTAATAATTTAAAAGCTAATCCACCAATTATTGAAAATAACGATGAGATTATTGAAGAAAGAGATTATCAAATAACTGCTATTAATTTAATTAAAGATAATCCAAATAAAAATATATATTTATGTTTGCCTACAGGTTCTGGTAAAACATATGTATTTATTATGAGTATTGAATTAAATAAAAAATATGTTATTCTTGTTCCACTTATAATATTGTTAAAACAATGGTATGACGAAATAGAAGAAATAAGACCAGAATTAAAACAATATATTCAATGTTTAGGCGATGGTAATAATACATTTAATAATGATAAATTAATTACGATTACTACTTATAATAGTGTAGAATTGGTAGGTAATTTACAAGATTATGATAGAGTAGTTACAGATGAAGCACATAGAATTGTAAAACCTGAAATATATGAAGAAGAAATAGAAGAAGATGATACAAAATATACTACTATTATTAATAATAATATTAATGAAAATAATAATAACATATTATTATCAGCTACTTTAGATAATCCTGATAATGATAACGATTTATATTATAAAGTTGAAATAAGAGATTTAATTAATAAAGGTATTCTAACAGATTATCAAATTAAAATACCAATATTTGAAGATAATGCAAATGATATATCAGTTTGTCAGTATATTGTTAAAAATTATACAAATATGATAATTTATTCAAGTCGTTGTGCAGAAGGAATGAAAATAACTGAAATTTTAAACAGTATTAGTAAAAATTGTGCTTATTATATTGATTGTAATACACCAAAACAACAAAGAAAAGATATAATAAAAGATTTTAAGAAAGGTAATATCAAATTTTTAGTAAATGTTCGTATATTAATAGAAGGTTTTAATGCTAAAATATGTAATGGTGTAATTCTATATCATATTAGTAAGAATGATAAAACAATTATTCAAATTGTAGGAAGAGCTTTAAGAAAATATAAAAATAAATTATATGCTTATATAATTCTTCCGTTTATAAATACAGATGATAGTAAAGATTTAGAATTTATTTTAAGAGTTTTAGCAAATAATGATCCAGAAATAAAACACCGATGTATTAATAAAAAATTAGGTGGATATATAGATATTGAAATAAATAAAGAATATAAAGAAGATGAAGAAGATGATGATGATGATATTCAAAAAGAAAACTTAATGGAAACAAAAATAGAATTGGTTTTTGATAGTTTAGGTAAATGTATTAAAGGTAATGTTGAATTATGGAGATTTAAATTAAAGAAAGTTAAAGAGTTTATTCATAAATATAAAAAGAGACCAATTCAAAATAGTAACTCAGAAGAAAGAACTTTAGCATTATGGATATGTACTCAAAAAACAAATTATAAAAATAAGACCTGTATTATGGAAAATGAAGAAATAAGAAAAGAATGGGAAGAATTTAAAGAAGAATATGGAGAATATATATTTGTTGCTGGTAAAGAACTATGGAGATTTACATTAGAAAAAGTAAAAAAGTTTATTAATGATAATGAAAATAAAGAAAAACCAAATAAAAATTCTACAAATACAGAAGAAATTAAATTAGCATATTGGTTAGATACTCAAAATAAAACTTATATAAAAAATGTAGAAATTATGTCAGATCAAGAAATTAGAAAAGAATGGGAAGAATTTAAAAAAGAATATGAAATATTTAATAATAAAGAACTATGGAGATTTACATTAGAAAAAGCAAAAAAGTTTATTAATGATAATAAAAATAAACAAAGTTGTTCTTCTACAAATCCAGAAGAAAAAGAATTACGTAATTGGATATCACATCAAAAAACAAATTATAAAAATAACACAAAAATTATGTCAAATGAAGAAATAAGAAAAGAATGGGAAGAATTTAAAGAAGAATATGGAGAATATGGAGAATATATATTTATTGCTGGATATATATTAACACTTGAAGAAAAATGGAGATTTAAATTAAAGAAAGTTAAAGAGTTTATTTTTATAAAAAAACAAAAACCAAAACAAAAACCAAGACAAAGTGAAAATTCAGAAGAAAATAAATTAGCATCATGGATATGTCTTCAAAACAAAAATTATAAAAATAAGGAAGCTATTATGAAAATTAAAAATGAAGAAATAAGAAAAGAATGGGAAGAATTTAAAGAAGAATATAAAAAATATTTATAAAAATTTAATTGTAAGATTTTAAAATATAAAAAAAAAATGATATTAACATTTTATTATTTTTATACAAAATATAATGTTATGTTATGTTCATTAAAAAAATGTTCAAAAATATTAGATAAAGAGACAGATCAAGATAAAAATGGTAAATGGTTTAAAAAATGTTATAATTGTAGAAAAAAGCATTATTGTAAACATAATATTATAAAATATAATTGTAAAGAATGTAATGGTTCCGCATTATGCGAACACAAAATACAAAAAGCACATTGTAGAGAATGTGGTAATTTATATTGCGAACATAATAAAAGAAAAGATAGATGTAAAATATGTAATGGTAATAATTATTGTAGTCATAATAAATTAAAAGAATATTGTAAAGAATGTAATGGATCACAAATTTGCATTCATAATAAAAAAAAAGCTTTTTGTAAAGAATGTAATGGAACACAAATTTGTATTCATAATCGTAGAAAAGATTATTGTAAAGAATGTAAAGGAACTCAAATTTGTATTCATAATAAAAGAATAGAAAGATGTTTTGAATGTAAAGAAAATCCAAGTGATTTTTGTATTCATAAAAGAAGAAAAGAATTTTGTAAAGAATGTAATGGATCACAAGTTTGTATTCATAATCGTCATAAATTTAATTGTAAAGATTGTAATTTACAATTATATTTAATTAAAATTCAAAGAGATCATATTAGACGTTGTTTTCAATATTCAACTTTAAATAAAAAAAATAAATCTATTGAATATCTTGGTTGTTCTATAGAATATTTTGTTAAATATTTTCAAGATAAAATAGATTTATTTAATATTGATAAAAAAGATCAAGATAAAATGACAATTTACAATATTCATATTGATCATATTAAACCTATATCTAAATTTTATTTAGACGAAGAAGATGAATTTTTAAAATGTTGTAATTATAAAAATTTACAACCATTACTAATAAAAGATAATTTAGAAAAAAATAGTAAATGGACAATTACTGATGAAATATATTGGAATTTAAAAATTATTAAATAATTTTTATATACAAAATCTAACAGCTATAGACATGCTTTGAAGTTCCTGGCTTAGCAATTTAAATGAATATGGAATTCTTATTTGACTAGGAGAAGTTTCATTTCTACAATAGGAACATGTATATAAATTTTGATCACTATTTGCAATAATTATTGTTCCACATGTTTTACAAATAATTTGTTTTGAATTATCAGAACATTCTAAAAGTCTTTCTTTTAAAAATAAACTGGTTCCATGAGCTAATATAGCATCTCTTTCCATTTCTCCAAGCCTTAAACCCCCAGAACGAGATCTACCTTCTGAAGGTTGTCTGGTTAATAATACAATAGGTCCATTAGAACCTCTTGAATGTATTTTATCAACAACCATATGTTTTAATCGTTGATAATATGTAGGACCAATAAATATTTCAGTTTTAATTTGTTTTCCAGTATATCCATCATATAAAATTTCATTACTATATTTTTGCATACCATATGATTCTAATTTATTACAAATTTCTTCAACAGTGCATTGATTATAAGGTGTACAATCTTGAGTTTTTCCTTCATAACAAGCAACTTTGCCTAAAACACATTCCATTAATTGTGCAATTGTCATTCTTGATGGAATAGCATGTGGATTCATAATTAAATCAGGAACAATACCTTCTTTTGTATATGGCATATCTTCCTGATTATAAATCATACCAATACTTGCTTTTTGTGCAATACTTGAAGCTAATTTATCACCAACTGCCGGAATTCTATGATTTCTTATTCTCATTTTACAAAAACAATAACCTTCATTATTAACTTCATCATAATTCAAATCTACTATACCTTGTTCATTTGGTTTTATTGAAACACTTGTATCTATATTATGAATTTTTCCTTTTATTTTTTTTGGCATTATTTTCCCAACAATAATATCATTATTTTCAACATATGTATTTTTAGGAACAAAACCATTTTTATCTAATTTAGAATAATTATATTGTTTATTTCTTTCATTTTCATCAGGTAAACAAAAAAATTCTTCTTCACCAGTAGATTGATTTTTATTACATTGTTCTTTTAATGTTTTATAATGTGTACTAACAAATAATCCTCTATCAACAGCATCTTTATTAACAATAATACCATCTTCTTGATTAAAACCACTATATGTCATAATTGCTACAACAGCATTAATACCAGCGGGTAATTCAGATGTATGTGTATATTTACTCAATTTTGTATGTATTAAAGCTTTTTGTGGATAATTTAATATATTAGAAATAGTATCCATTCTATCATTAAAATTACTCATATATACTCCTAATGCTTGTTTTCCCATCGCCGATTGATAAGTATTGCGAGGTGCTTGATTATGATTAGCAAATGGTATATTTGCACCTAAAACACCAAACATTAATGATGGATGAATTTCACAATATGTATATTGAGGTGCAAGTATATTATATTCTTTTTCTTTTAATAAATCTGTTGGATACATAGCAACCATAGAATGAGTTAATTCATCAATATCTAAATATTCAATAAATCCTTCTAATTCTTCTTTATTACCAGTATATGGAGATATACACATTTCAAAAGTCCATTTTTTAATATCATTTAATCCATACTTTTTTATAAATTTATTTAATCTTAATTCATTATTTTCATCAACAATAAATAATGGTCTATACATTCTACCTGCTTCTGTAGAAATTTGTAAAATTCTTGAAAATAAATTTAAAGAAATAGAAGTTATAGGACTAATTATAGATTGTCTTTTATATTGTTTTAAAATTTTAAATAATTCAATAGGATTAGTATGATATCCAAAAATTTCACCATTAATTATAATAAAACAATTATAAGGATGTGCAAAATTTTTTAAATATTCAGAATAATTAGTAATATCTTGATTATATTCAATTACATTATTTTTAATTAAGAGTTCTTTAATAAATAAATTACAACCATAAGATGAAATATTAGTGCTCATACCTAAATTTTTAACTAAACCAACAGGAGCTCCTTCTGGAGTTTCACATGGACAAATCATACCAAATTGAGAAATATCTAATTTTCTTGGTTGAACTAATTTTCCATTTTTTTCCATTGCTGTATTAACTCGTCTTAAATGCGATAAAGTACTTAAATATGACATTCTATTTAAAACTTGACTAACTCCTTGTTTTATATTTTGAAAACTACCAATACTTTTAATACCCCAATTACCAGTACTTAATGCATATTTTAACCAACTATCCAATAAACTTTGTTTAAAATATTTAGTAATATGAGTTCTATCATTAATTAAATCAAAAATTTTATTATTATTTGCTCTCCATAGACCAATATCTCTTTCAATCATTAATTTTAATTCTTTTGTTATTTTTCCATAAGATTGTCTAAATAAACTACTCATTAAAATTCCAGGAGAATCAATTCTTTTATTCATATAACTATCTCTATTATCATATTTATCATATCCTAAATATATATTTAATATTTTTTTAATCATATATCCTAAATATAAAGCTTTTTTATTAAAATTAGAAATATTAGGTAAAAAATCATTTTTAAGAATATTTTCAACAATATTATGAGTTTTAATATTTCTACTATTACCTGTAATATTTCTTAAAATACAATCAATAGCATCTTCTCTTGTATAAATTCCTGAAGCATCATCACAACATGCTTTAAGTTGTTGTAAAATATCTTTATGATTTTCTGAATTAATATCATAAATAATATGTGAAATAATATCAAAATCATTTAAAATACCTAAAGCTCTAAACATAATAAATACAGGTATTTCATATTTTAAAAAAGAAGTATTAATTCTAATAACTCTTCCCATATGATTTGATTTAGTATTAACTGTTAATGAAATTGTTTTAGCAGGAAGATAAGCAGAATCATTTGTTGATCTTATTTCAGCATGTATATTTTCTGTATTATTTGCTGGTTTAAAAATTAAAACATAATTTTCTTTAATTCTATCTTGAGAAATTAAAACTTTTTCATTACCATTTACAATAAAATAACCACCCATATCATATTTACATTCATTATTAATATGTTCATCTGGTATTATTGTTAATATACATGCTTTAGATCCAACCATTACTGGTAATTTTCCAATATAAATATCATTTAATTTTTTATTTTTAGTTTCTACAGTATTATCATTATTATAACATTCTGTAATAATTCTTATATTTATATAAAGATCAGCAGAATATGTTAAATTATCATATCTTGCCATATTAGGTGTCATATTAATTTGTGTTCCATCTTGTTTTTTGTATATTGGTTTTGTAAAATGAGGATCTTCCATATATAAATATATTTTTTGTCTATAATCTTTTATATTTTCATCAAAATCATTTTTAACAACTATTGGATTATAACCTGTTAATATTTTTTCTAATTTATTTTCTATAAAATCATTATAACTATTTATTTGATGTTTAACTAATTGATGACAAGATTTGACATTTCCTCCTTGATTAAAATAAATGTCTAATATTGTTTCAATTCTTTCATCAAATGACATTAAATATATAATAATTATATAATAAAATATGTTTAAATCATTTTTTTTATATAATTATTTATAATTTATATAAATTATATTATTAGTATAATACTATTTTTTATATAAAATTAAAAAAAATATTTTATATAAAGATTATATAAATTATATTATATATAAGTAAATGTCTAAACAAATAAGTTTTCATTCAAATAAATATGATGAAAAAGAAAAAATACTACAAGATGTAGATGCTTCTGATAGATATGTGCTTTTTCCTATTAAATATAATAATTTATTTAAAATGTATAAAAAACAAGCATCTGTATATTGGGTTGCTGATGAAATTAATTTTTCAGAAGATTTAAAACATTTAGACAAATTAAGTAAAGATGAAAAATTTTTTGTTAATCATATACTTGCTTTCTTTGCTGGAAGTGATGGTATTGTTATGGAAAATTTAGGAACACGATTTTTACAAGATGTTAACATCCCAGAAGCGAAATGTTTCTATGCATTTCAAATTGCAATTGAAGCCGTTCATTCAGAAACTTATAGTTTATTAATTGATACTTATTGTAAAGATGAAAAAGAAAAACATGATTTATTTAAAGCAATTGAGACATTTCCTGCAATTAAAGTAAAAGCTGATTGGGCTTTAAAATGGATTGGAAATGAAGAATGTTCATTTGCACAAAGATTAGTTGCTTTTGCTATTATTGAAGGTGTATTTTTTTCTGCAAGTTTTTGTGCAATTTTCTGGTTAAAAGAACGGGGATTATTACCCGGTTTAAGTTTTGCAAATCAATTAATTAGTAGAGATGAAAGTTTACATACAGAATTTGCTTGTATGTTATATCAATATTTAGATAATAAAGTTCCAGAAGAAATAGTATACAACATGTTTGATGAAGCAGTTGATATTGAAGATCAATTTATTAATGAAAGTATTAAATGTTCTATGATTGGTATGAATAGTAAATTAATGAAAGATTATATTTTATATATTGGCGATAGAGTATTAGTTATGTTAGGTTATAATAAAAGATATTTTAAAGAAAATCCATTCCATTTTATGGAATATAGTTCAGTTGATGGTAAAACTAATTTCTTTGATGCTAAAGTTGCTGAATATCAAATAGCAAGTATTAATATTGAAACTGGAAAAAGTGCAATTCCAGACAAAATTGAAATATCAGACGATTTCTAATAATTTAATATTATTTATATATTCATCAATACTATGATTTAAAATTATATTTTTTAAATCAATTGTAAATAATAAATTAAATATTCTATTTATTATTTTTTCTTTATAAAGTTTTCCTTTATTTATTGAAATTGATTTATGAACATGTTTAAATTCACTTCGTAATGGTAATTTAGTTACTATATCTCCTTTATTTTTATATCTTAATGAGTTTTTAATATTTTTATTAAAAAAAAATTTAAATATATCATTACCAGGTCTTGGAGAACCAATTGTAAAAACATTTATATTTGGATTATTAAAATTATAAAATATATCAACTGCACAAATATATGCTAATGCACCACCTAATGAATGACCTAATATATGTAATTTTATATTTTTTATATTATATATTGAATTATATATAATATTTTTTATTGATTCATATTGTTTATAAAATCCATTATGAATTTTTATATTATTTTTATAAGGTTTAATTGTTCTTATATCTATATCATGTTTCAAATCTGTAATACTATTTGTTCCTCTAAATACTATATATATTTCATTTAAATAATAAAATATATAACATTGTGTATCTGTTTCTAAATTATTTATAAATTTACAATTTAAATAATTTAAATTATCTATATAACTTAATAAACATAAATTTGCACAATTTAATGCATAATTCATTTTAATATATATTATTATATAATTTATATTTTTTTAGTTTTTTATCTAAAAATTTTGCTTTATTTATTATTAAATCCTTTTTATATTTTTATTAATATTTCTACTTTTAATATTTATAATATTATCATATAAATTATAAGTATATATTTTTTCTTCTATCATTAAATTATTAATATAACGTATTTCATTTAAAAATTCCATATATTATTTTAAAAAATGAAATATTAATTTTATTAATAACTAAATGTCAGAAAAATTATCTAATATTGACAATGAAATAATTAAATTAAAAATATCATATAAAAATTCAATTCTTATTGAAGAAGAATTAAATTATTCTTTAATTATATTACAATTAAAAGATATAAATGATTTTAATATTGATTTATTAAATAAAATGTTAGATTTAAATCAAACTGATAATTATATTTTAAAAATTAAACATAATATGTTAGGATATTATAATAAATTTATTTTTGTTGATAATAATATAAATTTATTTGGAAAAAATATGAATTTATTTAATGATACAACTATTTTGTTTTATGAAATTTATAAAGATATTAATATTAAATATAAAAAATATAATGATTATTTTCAAAATAATGAAAAATCTCAAATAATTTTAGATAAAATTAAATATTTATTAAAAAAACAATTTGAATTAAATTTATAAATATTCACTTATTTTTAATATACAATTTTCATTTAATATTGTATTATATTCTAAATAACATATTATTAATAAAATTACTTTTTCATATAATATATATTGAATTGATATTTCGATTTCATCTAATTCTTTATTAATATAATCAAATATACAATCTTTTATTTTATTTATAAATAATATTGTTGGTTGAAATAAAATTCTTGTTTCATTTATATAAGAAATTTTATAATTTATTGATATATTATTTTCAGATAAAGTTAATAATCTATTATAATATTTTGAAGTTAATATATTATTTTCATAAAATGTTGGATAAATTAATGATAATTTATATAAATTATATAAATTAATATAATTTATTTTTAAATTTAATAAAGTATCATTAAATGATTCTTTAATTATTTTATATTCATTATCGTCATTATCATTTATATCTATATATTTTTCACATATTTCTATATAAATATTATTATCTTTTTTTATAAATATATAAATAAAAATTTTTAATCTAAAACATATAATTATAGAAGAAATATTCATTTAATTTATTTTTTAATATAAAAATAAATTAAAATGGAAACTAATGTTAAACCTTTATTAAAATGGATTGGTGGTAAAACACAAATTATAAATCAAATTATTCATTTATTTCCTATTAAAATTAAAAATTATCACGAACCATTTATTGGAGGAGCATCTGTTTTATTAAAATTATTAGAAAAACAAAAAGAAGGTTCAATTATAATAACTAATAAAATTTATGCTTATGATTTAAATAAAGAATTAATTGAATTTTATAAAATAATTCAAAATGAACCAATTAAATTTTATAAAGTTATTAAAAAAATTATTAAAAAATATAATTTAACAGATAATAAAGAACAATTTTATTATTCAATGAGAGGTTTATATAATAATATTAAAATTAATAATATTAAAAAATCAGCATTATTCTTATTTTTAAATAAAACTGGATTTAGAGGATTATTTAGAGAAAGTAATAAAGGATTTAATGTTCCTTATGGTAATTATAATAATCCAGAAATTATTAATTATGATAATTTACTAAATTTTTCTAATTTAATTAAAAATGTAATTTTTATAAATGATTCTTTTGAAAATAGTTTAATTAAAATTAAAAAAAATGATTTTGTATATTTAGATCCACCATATTATCCTGAAAATAAAATTTCATTTACTAATTATACAAATGAAGGTTTTGATTTAGAAACACATACTAAATTATTTAATATTTGTTTAAAAATGAAAAATAAATTTATTATTAGTAATTCTGATACAGAATTTGTTAAACAATTTTTTAAAAATTATAAAATTAATAAAATTAAAGTTAAAAGAAGAATTAATCCAGATAATCCTAATAGTTTTACAAATGAATTAATTATTAAAAATTATTAAAAAAATGATATAAATATATATATTTATTAATATAAATGTTTAATATTCTTAGAACTTTTTCTTATAATACTTTTTATTATTTTTTTATAAATTTTAATAATAAATATAAAGAATTAGAAGCTAATTTAAATATTTTAAAAGATAAACATTTAAATTTCATTAATATACATAATGATTTAATTAATAAACATAATGATTTAGTTAAAATATATAATATCTTAATTAATAAATATCATAGTTATTATGATTTATATAATGAATTATCAAAACATGAAGAAGAAATTATTAATGATTTTAATAAATTATCAAATGAATATAATTTATTAAATCAAAAATTTAAAATTATATCAGATGAAAATATTAAATTAAAAGAAAAATTAAAATATAATTATTATACTATAACTAATAAAAAACGTAAATTAAATCATAAATATTAAATATAAATTATCTCATATTAATCAGATAAATTATATAATTCGTCATCAGAAGTATCTGGTGATAAATTTGGTATATTATTTTTATTTTTTTCAAAAAAATAATAAATAAAATACAAACACATTTATTTAAAAATAATAAAATAAATTAATAGTAAAAATGGAATTAAAACATCCATATTATATAAATTATAGTAAAAATAATTTAAATCAAATTTATAACTGGTATAAATATTATTCAAATTTAGAATATAATAAATGTATAATTTGTGAGAAACACTTTAATAAAAAAAATAATATTAAAAAATATAGATGTAAATATTGTATTAATATTAAAAAATATAATCAAAATTATTTAGAATTTATTTTTTATGTTAAAAATAATTATAATATTGAAAAAAATAAATATATTATAGCTTTTCTTATGATAACACATAAGAAATTATGTAATAATTTACTATTATTAAAATTTGATAATAATATAATATTTTTAATTTTAAATTATTATGAATACAATGATTATTTATATACTAATATAATTAATGATTATAATAATTTAATTAAAATTGATAATTTAATTTTTTAAACCTAATGCATAATTTATATTTTTTTTAAAATTATTGATATCTTTATAATAATATTTTATATTTTTACATTTTTCATAAATTAACTCATATTTTATATTTTTATCTATTATTTTTTTAAAATTTTTATCCTCTTTTTCTAATAATTCAAAAATTAATTTTCTTGATCTTATTGTATATATTGTATTATAAATCATCATTTTTGTTTCATAAGCATTATATATATTATCATTAATACATAATATTAAATATAAATTAATATAATTACTATAAAATTCAACATATTTATTTATTTTTATTTTTAATTTATTTCTATAAAATAAATTAAGATTATCATAATCTGATAATTTTAAATTTATAAAATCTTTATTATTCAATTTAAAAATTAATTCTTTATAATTTAAAATAGCATAATTTATTTTCTTTTTAAATGATTTATTTACTATTCTAACATATAATATATTATTTATATTAGGATAATATGTAATTTGTTTAATATAATAAATTAATATTTTTTCATGTATATCAAATAAATCAAACATTTATTAAGTAAATATTATAAATTTAATATCATTTTTATTCTCTTTTCTAATAATTAATTTAAAATAAAAATATTTTTATATAATAAAAAGATAAATTTTCCATAATAAAAACTAAATAACTCAAATATTATTTATTGTATTTAGTTTTTATTATGGAAAATTTATCTTTTTATTATATAAAATGTATTCTAATACAATATTAAAATTAGATTTAATTATTATTATTATTCAAAAATATTGTGAAAAATATTTGAAAAATAGTAAAAATATAGATATAAAAAAATCTAAAACAATTAAGTTTGTTTTAGAACAAATTAATGATATTAAAAAAACTAAAGATTTTAAAGTTTTAAAATCCATATTTACAATTGAGAAAAAATATAAAATTAAAGATATTAAAGATTGGTTATCTATATTGTGTGTAAATAAAACTGAATTATTTTCAAAACATTTTAAACTTGAAGTTGAAATTGATTTAACAAAAAGTTATAGAACTTATGTTAATTTACTTTCTAAACTTGGAGTTAACAAAACAAAATGTGATCTTAAAACATCTACTAAAAAAATATCTACTAAAAAAATATCTATATTATTTAATTTGTTATTTTATAATATTAATATTATAGATGGGGGGGGAAGAATACGAGTAAAAACATACGGAAATATGCGTGATAAGGAATTATTTGATAAATTAAACCCTTTAATTAAGTTTTTATCAAAAGATGATCTCCATCCAAAAACTACTACTTTAAAAAGGTTAGGCCCTCCTATTAAAAAAGAAAACGGTTTAGATCCTAAACTATTAGCTAAATTAACACCTATATGTAAGTTATTTAAAAACAATAGAAACAGAGATCAAAAAAAAATGAATTTAAAAGATTTAACTCAGCTTATAATACATTTAAAACAAAATAAAACATATGCATCACTTCAATGGGCTTTTTTATATCGAGCATTTGAAAATATGGCTTTAAGAGAACAATGGTTTTTGTTAAATGCACAAGGTGTACAAGATAATCCACAACCTAAATTAATAGCAAGTTCAATTGGATTAACAAATAAAGAAACTGAACATATTAAAAAATATTCAGATATATGGTATGATTTTTTTAACACAAAAGGTATTGCTAATTTTGTAAGATTTGAAGTTAGACAAAGTTATCTTAACGATTTTGCAAATGTTGAATTTGAAAATCTAAAAATAAGAATAAAACAATTTATAAGTAATATGGATATTAGTGATGGAGTTACTTATATCCCTTATATGGAATTAATAATTTACTATGCAATATTACTAAATTTCTGGACAAAAAATGGAGATGAATGGGTAAAAAAAGGTTCAAAATATAAACATTCTGAAGGTAAATTCACAAAAGACGATATTGATACCTTTATGTTTGCAATGTTTAGGTATATGTATATGGAACTTCTACAAGGAGAAGAAAGAATAGAGATAGATATAAAAATGTCACATATTTTTGAGAAAATTGGAGTCCTTAAAGATAGCGACGAGACTGGAACATTTGTTGGTATGTTAAGTTTATTAACACATTTCTTTTATAAAGAAGTTACTAAAGATTATGAAAAAAGTATAACTGTATATTTTGCAAAAAAATTGGATATTATTAAAAGAATGCTAAATCCTGATCCGGACAACTATATATTACCACAATCTGCATCTTATGAATTTACAGTAGCAGCTATTGATTTTAATGATTATGATGTAATTGGAATAATGCGTTTATTACCAAGTGATTATCTACATTATCCATATATAGGAGTTCCTCTATCATTTATAAGTTCTTATATGAGTGAAAGAGAAGTATTGTGTATATCCAATGATCCATTTTTATCAAGTGAAAATCGTGAGGATTATAAAGATTATCTAACAAATACTTCAACTATTATTTTAAAAAATTTAAAAGGCACATTTGAAAATGTATTAAGAGATGTTTTAGCCTGTAATCGTACTACTCAATTAAAACAAAATGTTACAAAATTAGTTTTATTTAATAAATTACAAATAGTTGGTTCAACTTACACATCTATACATAATCATTTATTAGAAAGTATTTTACTTGGTGCAAAAACTAAATCTATTTTAGCTGAACAAAATAGTAAATTAGAAATAACACATTTAGATGATAAAAATATTGAAATTGATATGAAAGAAAATAAAGAGGGCGAGGACATTAAATTAAATAATACTACTGAAATTCAACAACTTGATTCTATTATTCAATTAAGTACTGAACCATAATATAATGAGTTTATATTATTTTCATCTTTATTTACAACTTTATATAATATTTTATATACATTTTTAGATATTAAACCAGTATCTAATATATAATTTAAATCTTTTTTAAATTGTTAATATTTTAAGTTTTTCTAATGAATAATTCATTTAAAATACAAATATTTTTAATTAATTCACTAATACATTTTAAATTATAAAATTAAATAATTCTTTTTTACAAGTATTTCCAAAATTAATTATACTTTTTAAATCATTATTAATAAAATATATTATTTTATCAATACATAAATCATTTAAATCTATAATATTAATATTCAAATTATTTAAATTATTTATAATTATTATTTTTATTTCATTTATATTCATAATTATATAATTATAATATTATAAATTATATTTATCATTTTTATTAAAAATCCATTGGTTCAAACTTTTCTTGGAGTTCTTTAACTTTAGATCTTGATTCTAAATTTTTTGATACAATAGTATTAGTTATTTCAGAATCATCATAAATTTTAAATCTAATAGGAATTATAATTTTTGGAACATCAATATATTCATATTCAGATTTTTTTGAAGATGTAGTAGCTTCACTACCATATCCAACTCTTGCATTGCTAATACCTCTTGTTGCACCTCTTGTTGCACCCCTTGTTGCACCTTTTGATCTAACTTTATAATCTTTAGATTCAACAATTGTAATAGTAATGAAAAATAATCCAGTTTTTTTAGTTGTTTCTTCCATTCCATATAATTTTTCAAAATTAGTGATTTCATCTCCTTCATTTTTTGCAAATTTAATATTTAATTGATATTTAGCTCTTGCATTTTGATCAAAATTCCATTTTTTATCATCATTTCCAGATACATGCCACATTTTACCATCTCTTTCAATATTATAAGGTTCTGAATCTATATCATTATCATATTTAGGTTGTTCTTTATCAAGAGCAAATCCAATACCATATTTATATTCATAATTAGAATCTTCATTATTATTAACAATATAAATATTTGAAATTTTTGTAACAATTGGTCCTTCATAACCTGTTACTTTATAATTAATTGTTCCATTATTAAATTCTAATTTATCAATTTGATATTTATCTTTAAAATTAAGTCTATTATCAGATGAATCAATAGTTGAATCAATTCCTTTACCAAATTCAATTCTAAAACTTAATTTATAATTTTTTATTTCAATATTATTATATTGAATATATGGAATTTCTGTTTCCACATAATTTTTATTAATATAAGATGGATTTACTTCACTTGATAACTCTTTATCATTTGATGACATTTTGATATTAATCAAAAATTAAAAAAAAAAATCATTTTTTTTATATTATTCTTTTAGTTTTTAAAAAAATACTATTAAAATAATATTTATTTAATCCTAATATTTCAAATAAAATATGTAAAGTAAAACCTGTTAAAAATAAACTTATTTCCATTATATAAAATTTATTCCAATCTTTACATATTTCTGGTAAATTACTTTTTACTATTTTACTTATAATAAAACCAATAATATTACCTATTATTATTGTTGAAATACCAACAATTATTGCTTCAATTAATAATTGAATAATACTGTTCATCTTTTATTTAAAATAATATTTAAAAATTGAAACAATTGGAGTATTATTAGATAATCCTTTATTATGAAAAGATTTTAATTCATTATTAAAATTTTTATTATTAATTATATATTTCCAAATTATATATATGCTTAATAGAAAACTTACATATATTATTTCTAATTTTAATGAAATATTTTTGTAATTATAATTATATAATATTATTAATGGTAATATTTTTATAATTAATAATATTAATAATTCTATTATTAATAATAATAAATCATTATTTTTTAAATATATAAAAGTATATAAAATAAAATATAAATGAACTATAAATGCTATTATTAATGAATAAAAAGGTGCAATTAAATTATTAAATATAATTACTATTATTGCCCATAATAATAACCAATATGAAAAATAATAATCAAATCTATAATTAATCATTTATTTATATATTTTATAATAATAAATTTAATGATCAAAAATATTATTAAAAAAAAATCTTTTAAAAAAATTAATAAACCAAAAAAAAATTTAAATATAATTTAAAATGATTTTATATATATATAAATTACAATGTAATAAATATTATTTAGGATTAAGTAAAGACTTTATATCTATATTTTTTAAACATTTTAATGATATACAAAATGATTGGATTAATATTTATAAACCTATTCAAATATTAGATATTTTTCAATTTAAAACTTTAAATGATTTAGATTATTATGTTTTATATTATATGTATAAATATGGTATTGATAATGTTAGAGGTGGATCTTTTAATAAAATTGTATTTGATTCTATAAGTTATAATAATATTTTATCATTAATATTATTATATTATAATTAAAAAGCGTTTAAAATTATTTCATTTTACAATCATTTTATATTAAATATATGCTTAAAAATTTAATATATAAAGGTAATATTAAAGAATCTTTAGAAAATATTTGTATTATATTACATATGAATGATGAACGAATTAATAAATTATCAGATACTTTTATTGAAATTTGTAATTATATTGGATTAAATATGGAAAAAGAAGATGTCTTAAAATGGTTAAATATTGTTGAATTAACACATATTTGGATCACATCTGATTCAATTAAAGTTGATGATACTTTAATTTTATGTGTTAAAATGTGTAATATTTGTAAAAATATTTTTGAAAAAAATATTATTCAATTAAAAAATTTAAGATCACAAGTTATTAATGATTTTGAAAATAAATTATCAATTGAATATATTAGAAATTTTGAACAAATTTTACCTATTCCTACTTCTGAATCATACTCTATATCATGTAAAATATTAATGTGTTTTATTACTTTTTATAATAAAATTAATGATATATCTGATGATAGTAATGATTTTAATTTATTAACTAATAAAATTCGTTTATCCATTGAATATATAGTTAGAAAAAATATTTATATTGAAAATCAATCTACAAGAGATGGGGATTGTATTTGGTTTTTATGGAATATTATATTACAATTATCACAATCACCTTTTATTAATATTTTATATAAACTATTTATATTTGAATGGAAATCTAATTGTAAAAAAAAAAGATTAGGATTACTATATGGTAGTGTATTTTTAATAAAATATAAAGATATTAATTGGACTGATACAGATTTAGAAAATTTTGATAAAATTAAAAATTTAAGTAAAAATTTTATGATTAATATTAAAGAAAAATATCCTAAAACTGTTAAAAAAAATAAAGTTACATATTCTAATATTAATATATGGGATAATTATATTCCAATTAATAAAAATTAATTTCTATTTTTTAGATATATCTAATTTAAAATATTTACTATCTAATTTATCACTATATGGCTCATATTTTTTTGATTTTCCATCTTTAATCTTAATATTATAATAAATTGAATTTTTAGTACTTCTTCTGGTTTCTTCGTTATATTTTAAATTATAATTTTTTAAAATTATATCAACTGAATTATGAGATTTAGGTATATTATATTTAGTTCTAATTTCATTTTGTTGTAATATTGGTAATGCTGATAATAATAATTTGATTATTTTATTTCCACCTGACTTCATTGATTTCGCATCTTTGTCACCTTTGTCATCATTACTATTTCTTCTTCTTTTACTTGATGCATCTGATGATGTTGGAAATGAAGCTACTGAATTTTGCGGGCTTAAATTTTGTGGGGACGGTATATCATTTTTTTCTGGAGTTCTTTCTCTTGATTGTACTTCTGATGGAGGTTCTGATGGAGGTTCTGATGCAGGTTCTGATAAATCACTACTTTGTGAACTAATTTCTGAATTATAATTTCCAACTTCCAGAATTGGTGGATCAGAACCAGAAGGTCCTTCCAGTAATACCTGAGGTATATGTTGTGTAGGACCTACATTACCCAACAAAGTACTATCATTATTAAAACCATACTGAATTGCTGCTTGACCAAGCAGTGGATCAATTGGTGATGGAGGATTAGATATTGTTGATGGACTATAATCTCTGACACTATTTCCAAGGTCTTCATTTGTGCCTGCTGAGGATGCAGCGGAAGATGCAGCTAAACTACCAACACCTCCAATATATTTTTTTAATTGATTTTTACTTAAAACACATTTCTTAATTTCATAATTAAATTCTTTTTTATTTTTTTTTTTTAAAACTTCATAACAATAATTTATTTTTTTTTTTTTTTTTTTTAAAACAAATTTTATTGATTTCTTATTTTTATATTTTACATATTTTACATCTTCTAATTTTTTAAATAAAGCTTTACCAGCTTTATTTGCTGCTAATAAAGGTTTATCATTTTTATAATTTCCACCAATATAACCAATTTCTGAACCTATAATTGTATATATATGCATATTTATATTTATATTTATATAATAAATATAAAAAAAATAATTTTTTACTGGTTAAATAATTATTATTCTTTTATAATTCTATTTCCAACTCATATTCTTCATTTTTTATTACCACATGATTTCTTTTGGTATTTTAAGAAGCTTTTTATTTAATGGTTTTTTAATCTTATTAGATGATAGTCGAATCGATCCACCTTCAATAAGGATTTCAGGAGTTGATTCCCTACTCCGAGCACTACTGTTGTCTCCTGAATCGGATTGATCGGATTGATCCGAATTTCCATTAGCATCAGACTGATATTCAAAATGATCATAACCAACAGATGATAGTTCTAAATTGAAAATCATACCCGTCTGATTTATATTGCGTTCATTTCGCATATAGATTTCATTCCATGACATAAAATTATTATTATCATCTCTATAAGTAGGCCATATAATACTTTGTTCTTGTCCATTCTGCACCATTGGATAAGTCAATATCCATGTTCCATTTGTGTGATGCCCTGGACTCCACCGTAATCCTTGCTGCCTATTTATAATCCAAAGCATGTCTTGGGGAAAAGGTGGAGGTCTTTCTGTTGAATATTGTTGATCTTGCATATATCGAGTTGCTGCATACTGAGTTCTTGCTTGTTCTTCAGTAGGTTCTACAAATATTATAGGAGTAGGAGTAGGAGTAGGAGAACGAGAAAGTGAAGCACCAGAAGAATGTGAAGAAAGTGAAGGACTTGAAGGACTTGAAGAACGCGAAGATACATCTGAATCACTACCAACACCTCCAATATATTTTTTTAATTGATTTTTACTTAAAACACATTCTTTAATTTCATAATTAAATTCTTTTTTATTTTTTTTTTTAAAAACTTCA
>Ga0222719_10001769_pt1 | contig 20487 bp, 19 predicted proteins | sample C33_34DmetaG_FD_165039 | JGI IMG/M metagenome (GOLD analysis project Ga0222719, IMG submission 165039) | Estuarine water microbial communities from San Francisco Bay, California, United States - C33_34D | ecosystem: Environmental > Aquatic > Marine > Unclassified | place: USA: California... | reverse complement strand
ATAGATCGGAGAATCGACCGATCGCCCGTTGTTCTGGAGGGGATCCTCTGTCGGGATTCGGCACGCGTCGATGTTGATCCCCCCGACCCCGTGCCTGAGCGTGTTTTTCGCTAGGTTGCCCTCAATTGGTCTCCGGCAGAGAAGGATCGGCTCATAGCCCGGTTTTAAACCCGAGCCCCAACCAACCCAACGCTGAGCCTCTTCGCTCGCCGGTGCGGTGTACTCGATCGCTGTGTCAATGAACTCTCGCCCCTCGATATTTGAGATCTTTGCGCCATGGCCCGGGGCGTTTTTAGCCCTCCGCGCGCTGCCCGTCGCCTTCACCCTCGCGACCACCTCCCGATCCTCCGTGCGCCCTAGCTCCTGATCGATCGCTTTGTCGATGGCTGCACTTTTCGGGAACCCGGATCCATAGATCCATTGGCAGCAGTCCCTGATCTCAAACCCCGCGAGCCGGAGCGAGACCCCCATAAGATCGGACGTGCGTGACCCCGCGAAAACCAGCGCATGACCCCCGGGTTTGAGCACCCGGAACACCTCGCGCCAGAGCTCAGGACCGGGGACCCACGCATCCCAAGATCGCCCCATGAACCCGCGCCCCTTGGGGGTCCAGCTCTCGCCCGCTGCCCATGCCTGGAGACACTCCGAGACAGCGCGGGGGGAGGTGTCCCCGAGCCCGTATGGGGGATCAGTGACCACCGCGCCGATCGAGCTGTCGGGGAGCGCGCGCAGGGCCTCGATCGAGTCGCCGCAGATCAAGCGCCCCCTACTCATCGGAGCCCCCTACGAGCGCGAGGAGCAGATCCCGCGCCTTGGGGCTCAAGACCGGGTAGCGGGCTTCCAAACCCTGCACCTGAACCCGTCCCTGGGCGTCGAGATAGACCAAGCGCCGCGCGCGGGTGCTCCCGATCAAGAGGTTGGCGAAAACCCGGCGCCCGAGGCCCGGGGCGGGGTTGCCCGTGGTCGCGTCCGTGCTCCACGCGCCCCCGGGGTCGAGCTCAAGGCTCAAGAGATCGATCGGGATCTGGTTGCCCATTCTGTCTCCTTCTCCTGTGATCGGATTGATCTGTTGATCATCATTTTGTCTCTGGTCTCGTCCCGGCGTACGCTCCGCCACCGCTCGATCCCGGGCAAGGCTCCGATGAGCTTTGAGAATTTGATCTTCCCGATCCGCGCCCCTTGCCCTTGCTCCTCCGCCCAGCTCTTGAACCGATCAAAAACCTCATTGATCGGCGTCTCGCCCCCGGGCTCTAGCTCCTCTTGAGCGAAGAGCGCGATCGGGTCTGTTTCCGTGCGCCATGCCCAGCGCCATTCGTTGATCAAAGGCTCATGCTTCAGCCCTCCGCGTTGGAGGAACTCCTGAGCCGCGCAGAGCGCCCAGAGAATGATCTCAGGGAGCTCTTCCCGCAGTGCGTCGATGAGCCCCTGATCGCGGTCAGCGCGCCCGAATACGCGCACAAACTCGATCGGGATCAGCCGTCGCCAGAGCCCATGCGATCGATCGCGGGTGCTCGGTAGCGTGTTGCAGGCGTAAACGTGCGCGGCTCTTGGCCTCAGCTTAAAAGGATCCTGATGTTTGCGCTCGACCTCGACCGAGTCCCCGGAGATGAGCGCCTTGATCGTGTCGCTTGCCAGAAGATCCGTCTCCGGCATCTCCGAAACGACATTGACCACGGCCCCGAAAAGCTGCGCCCGCCCAAAGCGTTCGCCCATTTGCTGCGGGGCAAGGTGCGCGCACCTATCCTCTCCAAAGAGGAGCTCTATGAGCCGGGTCAGGACGCTCTTTCCGTTGCTCCCCTCCCCGTGCAGGACCAACGCGAGAGCCTGCCGTGTGCAGTCTCCAAGAATCGCGAGCCCGAGCCACTCAGCGATCGTGTCGATCTTCGCCCGGATCTCCTCTGGATCCCGGGAGTTGTCCGGGGTGTCTAGGGATCGGCGCAGGAACCGATCGACCATCACCGGAGGAGCGGGCGCCCGTCGCCCCCGGGGATCGTCCTCTTCCTCGATCCAGAGGAGCACCTGGTCAGGGATCGTGACCTCGATCGCGTGGGTCGCGTAGTGGTCCGGGCGCACCTCCTCGACCTCGATCGCGGCCTCACCTGCGCCGAGATAGAGCAGCTCTCCCGAGGCCCGACGAGCGACGAGCCCAGCGGGGGCGATGTCGAAGGGGCTGAGGTTATCTGAGCCGATCAGGGTTGAGAGCAGTTTGTAAACAGCCTCGACCCGCGCCTGAGAGACGCTGAACGGGATCGCTTTGTCCCCCTTGAGCACGACCGCACCCTCCGCGAGCGTGACCAACCTCTTGATCTCGCGCGGGCCCCAATACTCCCAGATCCCGCGCTCGGGTGAGTAATGGCGGAGCCCTGCCCCGTGCCAGATCGGATCAGGGAGCCCCGGGCGCTCAAAACACGCGAGGATCAACTGCGCCACCTCCAGATCGTCGCCCCGGCGCATCTCCCGGCCCATGGGCGCCAGCCCCCCGCCCACTTCGACGGGTTCTGGGATGCTCGGTGCGCTGGAGCTCGCGCCGTGCTCAATCGGGGCCAGCGTGGCGAGCTCGCGCACCCGGCGATCGTAATATCCGGGCTCTTTCTCTGCGCGGCGCCCCTCTTGAAGATAGCGATCCATGAGCGCGCAGAACTCGCGCCTGAGCCCCTCATGATGGCACCAGCTCGCAAACTTCAGCTCCGCTGCCCGGGCGAGAGAGTGAGGATCCTCGATCTCTCCCAGATCGGGACCGATGAAGATCCCGGAGCCGCTGCGCTCTGAGGGGCTGTTTTGGTTTTGCGCCCCTCTCGCTCCGCTGTCCCGGGAGCGGGATCGGGAGCCTCCAGCCTTGCGCGCGCGCTTCTTTTCTCGCTCTGCCCAAGCGCCCGCGAGCTCATCGAGCAGGCTCTGCGGGGCGTCCTGATCGGAGATCTTGAGCTGCGCCTGCGCCGCTGTGATGCGCTCTCTCCCTCGTTTGTTGATCAGGGGAGCGGCGAATCCTCGCGCAAGGTCGAGGGCCTGCCGATCGGGCTCCGCGTCATCCATCGGCGCGAGGGCCTCCCGGGCCCGGGCGAAGAGCTCGCGCCGGATCGCGAGGCCTTGGTCGATGGCCTGCGGGCTCCCAAAGATCAGCCCGAGCCGACACCCGCGCAGGGTGCGATAGTAGACGCCACCCGGGAGCGAGATCAGCGGGCTGAGCAGCTCCTCAACACGCTCAAACCACCCCGGCCCCGTGCGGGCGTCGTCGCCTAGTTCGTGCGCCTGCTCGTCGTCGATGTCGATCAGCGCCCCGGAGAGGGTGAGCATGATCCCGAGCTCCTCCGCGATCTTGCTCGGAGGGGCCTGAGTCGTGGGCCGAAGGGGGCGCCCCCCCTCTGCGCTCAGGGGATAGATCCAGACCTCTTGATCGAGGCCCGACCAGTCCCGAGCGAGCACAGCGCGCCATGGTGCGATCTGTAAAAGCTCAGGGTGAGCCTCTCCAGATCTCCAGCACCTCGGGGGAGCGTAGCCTGATCCGTGGGGCGAGACTGCGAGGATCGCGCAGCTCACCGGGATCGCGCCCTTTTCGCCCGGGCCTTGATCGCTCTCTGGATCGCGTCGGAGGCTACACTGAGCCGCCTCTGGGCCGCGTTTATCTCGCGCTCTGGTTGCTCGATCAGGAGCGCGAGATAGAGGGCCTCGCGGGCGAAATCTGATAGACTGATCCCGTGCTCATCGCAGATCGCGACAAGCTCCTCTCGCACCTCCTCGGGGATCCTAAATGAGATTCTCGGGCTGGGCATTTTTCCGCTCTCCTCTCTTCCTCTGTCGCTCGTTCCGTGGTACAGACTGAGCGACGATAGCACAAAGGATCTTTGATGCAAGAGCCTTCCCGGTGGAGAGGGACCAGCCCGAGCCAGATCGCCACGTTCAAGGATTGCGCCCGTAAATGGTGGCGAATCAGCGTGAACGGGGAGCGCCCCCCGAGCTCCCCCGCAGCGGAGCGCGGGTCGCGCGTTCATGAGCAGATTGAGGCGTACCTAGAGCACGGGACGCAGCCCACAGACGGGGCAGCTTTGGCTATGCTCCCGAACCTCCCCGGAGCGGGATCGGTCGCGGGGGAGCTGATCGAGGTCGCCTTTTCCTATCAGCCCGAGGGCTGGCCCGTCCCGATCCGGGGGCGCGTGGACCTCCTCGACCCGGAGCACGGGCGGATCATCGACCACAAAACCACGGCCTCTCTAAGCTACGCCAAGAGCCCCGAGATGCTGCCCTTTGACCCGCAGGCGATCGCGTACTCCGCCGCAGCTCTTGAAGGGGCGCTAGGGGTCAAGATCGGGGACGGGGAGAGGATCCGCTTCCGGCTATCCTACGCGACTACGCGCGGCGCCTCCCGGGCTCTGGTTGTCGAGCGGGAACTCTCCAGGGCTGAGATCGCTTCAGGGGTGGAGGCCCTCGGGGCGACTGTGCGGGCGCAGTGGGAGACGAGCCAGATCACAAGCTGGGGAGCGGTCGCGCCGAACCCTGAGAGTTGTCAAAAATATGGGGGCTGTCCGTTCCGCGCTGACTGTGCAGAGGGCCCCCCAAGAGAGGGAAAAATGGAAAAAATGAGCATGAGAGAGCGCCTTGAGGCGAGGCGCCGGGAGCAGGGGGGAGAGACCCCTGCGCCAGCCCCTGCGCCAGCCCCTGCGCCAGCTCCACCGGAGCCCACACCCCCCGCAGGGTATGGAGCAAACCCGCCCGACGGGCTCCCCGCGGGGGCTCCCGTTCCAGAGAGCGCAGAGGAGAAGAAGCGGCGCCTGCGCCGGGACGCGATCAGGTGGGACGATAAGAGCATTTCTTCGCTCAAAAAGAACGAGGCTCAGGAGGCTCTGGACCACTATCTGGCGACGCTCAGCCCAGCCCAGCGCGCAGAGTACGACGCGCGAGGCTACGCTGAGAAAACGCTAAGCGATCTCAAGACCGCGCTCGGGGCGATCGATCTCCTCCTCCAAGGGGAGCCGCTCCCTGAGCGAGAAGGAGACCAGGGGGATGATCAGCCAACGCCCACGACCGCGCAGCCGGACCTCCTCGCGGGGCTCCTCGACCCCGCCCCGGCGCCCGCCCCTCCCCCTCCGCCCAAGGCGACGGAGCCACAGGACACGCCCCCCGCACCTCGCCCCGCGCCCGCCCCGGAGCCAGCGCCGGAGAAGGTGAGCGATCCTAACCCCTTCCTAGGGCCCATGGTCGGCGGGCGGGATCAAACGCTCCTGCTCATCGACTGCCACTGCTCCGATGCGGTAGAGGCAGAGCGGGCTCTTTTCCCTCTGATTCAGGAGATTGAGGCGCTTAAAGCTCGCCCGATCGGCCTGATCCCATACAACGAGGGCTGGGCGATGCTCGCGGGCCGGATCGCTGAGCTGGGTTGGTGGGATTCCTTCAGGGCCCCGATCGTGCGCGTGGACAGCGCCGGGCCCTTTTACCGCAGCGCGTCTCACGTGTTGCTAAACATCGCGGATCTTGTGATCCGATCGACGAAATAGGAGAGAGAGAGATGAGTGGATGGAGCAACGGAAGCGGAGCGGGGAGCTGGGGCGGAGAGCAGGCGCCCGCTTATGATTGGGCAGGGTTCAACGAGGTTGAGACCGGGCCTCAGCGAAATGAGTTTTTCCCTACGGGGGTCTCGGGCGTGTTCGCGATCGCGGGCCTCCGCACGATCACCTCGCGCACGGGTGAGCCTCTCATGATCGCGAGCTTCAGGACGATCCGGGACAGCAAAGGGATCGCGACCGAGGGAGAGAGCTATGACTGGATCTGCAAGCTCAGAAATGAGTCCTATCTCCGCGAGGCTAAGGCCTTGGCCTGCGCCATGCTCCCCGACCTGAGCCCCCGCGAGATCGGCCCCGAGGAGATGAAAGAGCTCTGCTCCGGCGCTGCGGAGGGGATCAAGATCTTCATCCGGTCTCAGCACAAGACCACGCGGAACGGGAGCGATTTCACGAAGTTGGTCTTTTCCGCATACCACGGGACCACGATTGAGGGGACAGACGGCTCAGAGAGCCCCGCGTGAACCTCGCGCTAGACTGTGAGACCGAGCTCATCGGGCCCGGTAGAGGAGCGCCCCGGATCGCCTGCGTAGCGGTCCAAGGGGACAACGATCCCGCCCCGCGCCTCTGCACCATCGAGGAGGCAGGGCGGGAGCTCCGCGCGTTTGCTCAGGGTGAGGGCTGGCTCATCGGGCACAATTTCGCATTTGACGCGGTATGCCTCTGCGAAGCAGATCCGACCCTCGCCCCTGTGCTCTGGGGGCTCTATCAGGCGGGGCGAGTGTGGGATCTAGGGCTTCATGAGCGGATCTATGCGCTGGCGAAGGGGTGGCGCGAGGCTCACCCGGTGCTCAAGCGCCCGATCATCTCGCAGGGGATCCGCCTGAGCGATCTGGCGTTGATTCACCTCGACCTCGACCTCAGCGCCGATAAGGCCAGCGGATCCCCCCGGTATCGCTACGGGGAACTGATCGGGGTGCCCTTTGAGCGGTGGCCCGAAGAGTCGAGGGTTTACGCGCTCCAAGATGCGACGGTCACGCTCAAGATTTTTGAGGCTCAACAGGCCGCGCTCAAGGATCCTGAGGTCAAGGTCGAGCGGGGGGCTCTGGTTGATTTCCGCGCTCAGGTGATCGCTGATTTCGCCCTGAGGCACCTCGGATGCTGGGGGCTGAGAACCTGCCCCGAGCGGGTGCGGATCTGGAGAGAGGAGCTCACCCGGAAGAGAGAGAGCCTGCTCACCCTGCCCCGAGAGCGCGAGCTGGTGAGGGACAACGGATCCCGCGACATGAAGGCGATCCGGGAGGCTCTCGACGAGGCGCACGGGGGCAAGGCTCCGCGCACTGAGAAGGGGTCGATCTCCACCTCTTCAGAGGCGCTCTCGGGCTCCGGGGATCCGGCGCTTGTGGCCCTCGCTGAAGAGGCGACCCTCGGGAAATTGCTAGGCACCTATGGCCCGGTCCTCGATCAGGGCACGATCTACCCTCTCGCGCCTCGTTGGAATGTCCTAGTAGCCACGGGGCGCACCAGCGCAAAGAGCCCCGCGCTCCAGACGATCCCTCAACAGGGGGGAGTCCGTGAAGCGTTCACCCCTCGCCCTGGGTGGGTGTACGCGGGAGCAGACTACGCGACCGCTGAGCTCTGCGCTCTGGCTCAGGTGTGCCTGCTCCGTTTCGGGCGATCGGAGATGGCATCAGCGATCAAGGCGGGGCGCGACCTTCACCTCGCGCTCGCGGCCCGGATCGCGGGCGTGAGCTATGAGGAGGCCGCTGAGCGGAGAGCCGCAAAAGACCCGGAGATCCTGAAGCTCCGCAAAATGGCAAAACCCGTAAATTTTGGTTTCCCGGGGGGGCTCTCAGCGCCCGCTCTGGCGGATATGGCCCGGACGGGATACGGGATCCCGATGACCCCTGAGGAGGCCTCAGATCTGAAGGATCTCTGGTTCGCTCAGTGGCCCGAGATGCGAGAGTATTTCTCAGCTTGCGCCCAGGACACCGATCGGGGGCTGATCGTTCACCCGTACAGCGGGCGGATCAAGCGAGGGGGCGCGTACACGGAGACGTGCAACGCCTATTTCCAAGGGCTGATCGCTGACGGGGCAAAACGGGCGCTGGTTGAGGTGGTCCGGCGCTGCTACATGGAGCCTGAGAGCCCGCTCTACGGGTGCCGCGCGGTGTTGTTTGTCCATGATGAGATCATCCTTGAGGCCCCCGAGGATCGCGCGCCAGAGGCCGCCGAGGAGCTCGCGCGGGTCATGGTCGAGGAGATGCGCCCGTATCTCCCCGACGTGGGGATCAGCGCCGATCCGTGGTGCTCTAGGGTCTGGTCTAAAAGCGTTGAGACAGTGAGAGAGGAAGGGGGGCGCCTTGCGATCCAGAACTAGCCCTTACATCGGGATCGCGGGCACGATCGGCGCGGGGAAAAGCACCCTCGCCCGGGAGCTTGGGCAGGCGCTCGGGTTGGAGGTGGAGCCTGAGCCGATCTCGCCTTATCTCGGGGATTTCTACCAAGACCCTGAGGCGTGGGCGTTTCAGATGCAGGCGTACATGATAGGCGCCAGGGCGCTTCAGGCGCAGCGGTTAGGGGAAAGGGGTGGGATCCAAGATCGGACGATCTTTGAGGATCAGATCTTCGCGGAGATGCTCACCGATCAGGGGATCATGAGCAGCCGGGATCTCGCCACTTATCACCAGCTCCGCCTCGCCCTGTCGGGCGTCCCGGCGCCGGATGTCCTGATCTGGCTCCGAGTCTCCCCTGGTATCTCGATCGAACGGACAGCGCGCCGCGCCCGGGCCGAGGAGGAAGGGATCCCTGATCAGTATCTCAGAGATCTCTGCGCCTTTTATGAGCGATGGGCGGGAGCGTCAACGCAGCGGATCATCCGCTTTGAATGGGATGATCCTGAGCCTGTTCAGAACGTGATCGAGACCTTGCGAGAGGCCGAGATCATCGGCTAGGCTCAAAGGGGAAAAAGGGGGCGATATGCGCGAGGAAGAGACCACAGCACCACCAGCACCAGAGCCACCTGAGCCCGTTGAGCAGAGCCCCGATCTCGGGCCCGCTCATCAGGTCGCGATGCTGATCGAGCTCGCCCCCCTCGCGCTCAAAGAGCCTCGGCTCCGGCGCAAGATCGGGCGCTTCCTCAGGATGCTCCAGCGCCGGGAGCTGGTGAGCGCAAAAAAGAGAGCCCGCTCAAGGCGCTGAGGCTCTAGCCCCTGCGATCCGTGTCGCCTCTATCCCCAAGGATCGCCGCGTAGGGATCAGGAGCCTCGGGAGCTGCGGGCCTCGGGGGCGTGGTCGGAGGAGCAGGGGCCCGCTCTCCCGGAATCCATCGCGCGACCTCATCCGGGAGCTCTCGATCGGCGCCGATCTCCTTGAGCTCGCTCACCCGCTGATCGCCGCTAAAGAGGCTCAGGTGCTCGATGATCAGCCCCTGGAGAGATTCAAGCTGGCGCCGTAAAATATCTTTGTCGATCTGGGAGTCCCGGAGCCTAGCGATCAGGGTGTTCCGATCGTCGTGAAGCTGCGCGATCTCCCCCTTTAGCGTCGTGATGTCATCAGGATCCCGGCCCACAAAGATTGAGATCGCCATAGAGATCGAGCCGACGATCATCCCAATGATCGAGCTTATAAGATCTTTATTTTTATCTGGAATCTCAAGGAACGTGAGAAAGCAGATCAGGCCCACGATCATGAACAAAAAGATCAGGGACGCAAGCCAAGATCGGGCGCTCTTGCTCATCGCTCGGGAGGGGTCGCGATCATTTGCTTGAGCTCTTGAATGTCTCGGCGCAGGTACTCCAGCGCGACCCGGAGCTCTCGCATCTCGCCCCCGAAATCTGAAGCGGAGGAGCTGAGCCCCGCGATAGACTGCGCTTGATCTGCGGTCACACGCTCAAGCGCCGTGAGCCTGAACTGCACCTCAGCCCGCTCGCGAGAGAGGGAGAACGACCAGAGGAGCGCGGGGAGCGCGAGAATAGAGCAGAGGCGCCAGATCCACTCAGGCCCCGGGGTCGTTGGGATCGGGGTTTTCACAGCTCCCCCTTGATCTTTAACCGCGCCTTAACCGCGCCCACGATCGCCGCGTTGAGCCCACCCGCAGCGGCCCCGAGCCCTGCGCCAACAATCGCGCCCGGACCGATCGGACCTTGCACAAGCGCAGGATGCACGACAGCCCCGATCAGGAGCCCGAACAGCACAGAGAAAAGCCGGATGATGAGCCGGTTTCTCTCACCCCCGACCCCCCGCAGCTTGAGCGCGGGCTTAACCGCTTGGATCAGGCCCCAAGTGATCGCGGCGCTGATTCCTAGAGTTTTAAGATCGTTGATCATCCATTCAGGCATATTAAGCCCCCTCGCTTGGATCGTGTGATTCTAAAAGCCCGATCTCTAAATGGATCCCCGCAGCGAGGAGACGGTCGAAGATCGGGATCAGGTAGCTACCCTCAGCCCCCGGAAAATAAAGCGGGAACGGCCCTGTAATCTGGCTCCCGTAGGGGGTTGACCCTAGATAATCCATCAGGTGCCCGCCGAAGGGCTCCCCGCCCGCTGTGTCGCGAGGATCCCCGTCCTCTCGCAGGTATGTAGGCGGAGTTCCGGCGAGCTCGGGATCGATGAGTAGCCGGACAGTCGCGGGGCTGCTGGCTGCTCGATCCTGCTCTGAGGAGCTGCTCGGGTTGGGCTCTTCGATGATCCAGGGGGCGATCCTCGCGCTCCCTGTCCCTGCGACAATGGGCGAGAGATAGGCAGCGCCCCGAGCGGGGGAGAGGTAGAGGCGCGAGGCGTCCCGGCGCGTGATGTAGTACCACCGCGCAACACCCCCGATCGTGACCTCGACCAGACGCCCGATCATGGTCCCGCTCGCGCTCGTTGTCTCGATATAGGGCTCCGCGCCGAGGCTCACCTGAACCGCGCTCAGAGCCGTCTCTTGATCGTAGAACCACGCCCGGACAGAGCCCCAGAACGCGCCCAGCGTCCCCCGGGCAGAATAGGCCGAGGCCCTGAGAAATCGCTGTTGGCCCTCTGCGCTGAGATCCCCCTCGCGCCAGATCAGCGAGTAGAGCCCGGAGAGCTCGCGCAGCTCCGCCCCCTCGGCTCGGGTGATCAGGGTATCGGCGCGGGCCTCGTCGATCCTGCTCATGGTGCCTCCGTGCGGAGTGTGATCACAGCCCCCTCTCGACAAGGCCCGAGAAGGGGAGCGGAGAGCGTGAGCTCCTGATCTCCGGTGCGCGTGTAGTCCACCGGGCGCCCCCCGAGCCAGATCCGGCCCGAGGCGGGGAAGAAGAGCGCGCTCTCGACCGGGATCGCGGGGCCTCTGGTGCTCGCTGTGGTGATCGTAGACACTGACCCCGAGAGCTCCGCGGTCCTACGCCCGATCGCGGTCAAAATCAGCTCAAGGGGTCCCGCCGAAGGAGCCTCTTCTCCGCGAGGTCCTTCAAGGTCAAAATCCCGCACCCCAGAGCTCCAGAGCGAGGGCCAAAGAGATCGCCCCTGGTATGTCTCGACCAACCGCTCAGAGCGTAGGACATCGAGACCCCCGGGCACGTCCGCAGATTGACCATAGCCGGGGCCCCAGCTCAGGCGCAGGGTATAGGATCCAACGTCCAGGGGAGGAGAGAACGCGAGCAGGGTGCCCTCTCGCTCCTCTGGGAAAAGTTGCCCCCCGAGCCCAGCGATCCCCCCGTGACAGCCCGCGATCGGGACCGCGCCCGCCGAGCTCAACACCTGCACCCGATAAGGGGCGAGCTCTCGGGGAAGGATCCCCCCGATCGTGATCTGGTAGCCTCCCTCGGCCCCCACCTCTTGAGAGGAGATCAGAAGTGGGACGGGCGAGGCCGAGGGGGAGCCGTAGCCGTGATCCGCTGTGCTCGCGTCCCAGCTCCCGGGAGTAGGATCGCCCCACCCCCAGTCCGGCGCCTCCGGGGCCCCATACCCGCGCATTTATACCACCGTCCCGAAGAGCGAGACCGTGAGCAAAAAGCCCGGGGTGTCGGTAGAGTTGACCCTGATCGCAAACCACCGATCCTGAGGCACGATGTACGCGGGCGCGAGCTTCGCAGCCGCAGGATCCCCGGGAGAGGTCGCGCTCAGGCTGAGCGTGTGACCCGTCGCGGGGAGCCCCGTATTTGCGTTGGTTAGATATTGCGCCATCGTACCCTCTAGCAGCTCTAGGACAATAGGCGAGGCGGAAGCGGTGAGGGCCTTGAGCGCCGCTGAGATTATGTCGATCCGAATCGCCCGATCGGTGTACCACGGCCCCGCGACAAGCTCCTGCTTCGCGACGTTGATCCCGTCGATCAGTGCTGAGCCGTCGTACACAGAATTAACCGAGGCCGAGAAACAGAGCGCGCCCGGGGCTCCATCAGCTCCATCCGCTCCATTGACCCCATCGGCTCCATCTGCCCCCGCAGGCCCCACGACCGACCCCGCGTTGATCGTGGCCCCTCCCTCCAGGGTGAGGATCAGCTCTCCGGCCCCGGTCACGCTCGCCCCGGTCACGTTGCCCCCGGGGTCGAGATCCTCAAGCGCCTGAAGAGCGGCATTTAGCGAGCTCTGCCAGTTCCTCGACCCTGTAGCGGGCCGCGTTAGGCTCTTGTCTGCGCTGGTGATCTGTAGCGTGATAAACGCCGAATCGGGAGCCAGCCTAGGATCGCTCTCGGAGGTCTGCCCGGTGCCCGTATTTGTGGCGATCAGGAAGAGCCGGACATCGCCCCAGATCGCCGCGATGTTATCAAGCGCAGTGCTCGCGCTCGCGGGATCCGTGATGCTCGCAGTCTGCCCCGAGAGCGGGCTGAGTACAGACCACGCAAACGAGAACACTGCGCCCGGATCTGCGCTATCTACAGCGGCGCCATAGATCGGGATCGGTGCAGCGTTCGGGAGCGTGCTTAGAGCTGCTGTGCTCTCGCGCGTTGCCCCCGCAGCGTCCGGGGGCGAGGAAAATGCGGCATAGGCTACGATCATCTTTTAGGCCCCCCAGACGGCGATATTTATAGAGAAGCTCTGGTTATCTGCACCCCAACCCGCCGGGGAGTTAGGAGCAAAGATTGAAGCATTACTGTGTTGGACAGTCGGGGACGCTGCCAAGCTGGAAAAAAGATCGATCTTTGTTCTAACCCTCACCCCCGGGCTGATCGTGAACCCCCCGATCGGCCCGGGGACGTTTGATCCGTACATTGTCCCGGTGCCATCGTTTCTCATGTATGGCTGTGCGGTTGCTGTGATTGAAGAGCTTGAGGGGGTCAATTCGTTATTAAGAACACTCAGGCCGCTCCAAATACCAACCGATGAATCGATCCCGTTTAGGTCCACCTGGGCACTCATGTGAAAAATGCTCTTATTCGCGAGAGAGGGGGTAAAAAGGATCCCGATCAGAGAGAGGGAGCTTTGTTGAGTTGTTTGAGAGGCTAGGGGATAAATCACGACATCATCGATTCCGGTTCCCGAAGTAGCGGTTAGTGATATATCCCGCCCGAATCCGTCCGGCGCGCTGAGCCTTGTGTAGTGGATCGTAAAATAGGCGATGACTCTAAGCCTCGCGTCGATCGCCGCTAGCGTGTCCTGATCGCCTTGGAGCCTATTAGTCACCTCATCGCTCAGCCCCGCCTCCACAGCCCCGAGCCGGGCCGCGACGTTCCTCAGACTGACCAGGGGGGCAGAGAGCCAGTTCCTCGACGCATCGCTTGTCGTGTCCCCTGACCCTTGATTGATCACCCTCTGGAGCTGGCCCCGGATCAGCTTGAGGTGATCCCGGAGGCTAAACCCTCGGGTGTTCCCGCTCGCAGCCTCGATCCCTGCGTCTGCGTACTCGCTGAGCCCGCTCTTGGCGTTGAGCGCGATCTGAGCCTCATCGCTCCCCGCGTGGGGGGTAGGGGAGAGGAGCCACGCGCGATCGGTGTCCCAGATCGAGAGCCATTTGACCCGGATCGTAGGGGTGCCGATAACCCTGGAGAGCTCCCCGATCTTCACCCACTGGCCCACCTCTAGCCCGTTGGGGTCAACAACCCCCTGAGCGGGCGCAGGGTTAGCCGCGCTCACCGCGAGCTCAACCTGCTCAAGCTCGCGGGTGTCCAGCGTGACAGGCACCTCAGAGCTCAGCGCCGTGTCCCATTTGCGCCGGGCCTGTGCGTCTCCGCTCTGGCGCACTGTGCGGGCCCAGAGGTTAGAGGGAGAGACGATCGTGACCGCTGAAACATCGATCGGACCTGCCCACGCCGCCCCCGAGTCATAGCGCCCGATCCTCGCCTCTGCGTTTGAGATATCAAAGACCGGACCTTGGACAGCGCCCCCCTTGAACACCTCGACAAAGGAGAACGTGCTCAAGGTGATCGTGTTCGCGCCCGTGTCCTCGGTGTAAGAGGGGAGCGTGATCACGCCCCCGGCGCTCTGAGAAAGCTCTGTCCCCTCGGCGCCGATCACGCTCCCGAGCACCCGCTGGAGATATTCCAGGGTGAGCGTTTGGAGAGCGGTCACGTCCTCCAGCTCCGCCCGCTCCAGCTCGTAAAATTTTACAAGATCGCTCATCAAGTCACCTCGGGAGTCGGAACAACAGTTAGGAGGCCGAGGCGCGCGAGCTCTCGCTCTCCTAAATGAACATCGGCAAAGGACACGGGGGCGGGAGCGGCCCCGGTGCCGGAGCGGTAGAGCTCCACCGACCGCACCAGATCCACGCCATAATCGCTTCGATCAGCGCGGAGCGGTAGATCGTGACCCCGGGCCCAGAGATCAGGAGGAGCTCATTTATAGCCTCACGGATCGCGGTCCGGGCGACGATTAGATCGATCCCGTCCTCTGGGATGATCGAGACATCGAGATCGACGATCCGCAGGTCTGGAGCGAGTACCCGGATCCGGGTTCCTGCGGCTCGCCACCCCGGCGCCGTGGGGTCGGTCGTTGTCCCCTCGATCTCGCTCTGGATAGCTGCGATCGCGCCAGTATAAACTTGATAAGGATCAAGCTGCCACGTCGCCCCCGCAGGCATCGCGCCGGGGTCGAGATAGATCACGCCCCGCTCCGGGATCGAGAGATACCGATCGGGGGGGATCGGTTGAGTCACGCCCCCGAGCGTATAGCGCACGACCACGGGGGCCACCGCTGGCGCGTCGTGATAGATCCGGCGCACTGTGGGATCGGTCCCGCTGTATCGGGCCCCCGCGCTCCGAGCGTCCCCTAGAGAGCCTGATCCGTCATCGATCAAGAGCTCTGAATAGCCCCGGATCTCTGGATCCTCAAATAGCTGAGCGAGGAGCAGCCGGCGCCCATCGGTGAGCGAGTAGGAGAGCGCGGCATACTCGATCGCCTGCGCCTGACACCGCGCGAGGCTCTGGAGATAGAGGATCCCACGCTGGCGCAGCTCTCGATCTGTCTCCTCCGCTTGACCGTTGGTGAAATCGCTGGGGTTCGTGACCGCGCTAACCAAGATCGGCATCTGATCGATCGTGTTGATCGTTCCCGCCGCGCAGTTTCCGATCGTCCCCGCCGCGCTCGCGGTGACTGTGATCAGAGCTTCAGCGAGCCCCGCTGCGATCGTGATGTCCTCGCTCGTTGAGTACAGGATCGAGGGCTCTAGGGAGCGGGAGACGCTAGAGCCCGCAGGGATCACCAGATCCGCCGCGAGGGGCGCCGAGAAGGTGAGCCTGACGGAGCCCGACGCGGGCGCGGCCTCATGACGTGTGATCGTGGATAAAGGGAGCTCTGCGACCCGCTCGTCGAGCTCCTCCCCGCTCGCGCGTCTGAAATCGAACGCTTCGCGCACCTGCTCGATCCGGCGCTCGGTCGAGGCCAATACAGCCCCGATCGATTTCGCGATCAGGTTGATCACGCTCCCGGGGCTCGCGTCAGATAGGGGCGACCGGGCGAGGATTGATCCTAGTACGAGGCGAGCTAACTGCTCCCGCGATCGGGGCTCAAATGCCATTCTTAAACCTCCCCGATCGGTGTGTCGATCATGATTAGACCAGATCCAGAGGCTCGCGCCTCCAGGTATGCCCGCGCTCCGTCTCCGGTGTCGGTGAGCTCGATCGTGGTGAGCTCCTCGATCCGCTCGTCGGCCTCGATCTGCGCTCTAATATGCGCTGAGATATAGCCTAGCATCTCCGAGCCCGTGCGCTGCCCGATCAGGAGCGGCAGACCATAATCTCTGAGAATAGGGCTCTCTCCCGATAGCGTGAGCATACGGAGCCTGAGCGCCTGCTCCAGATTCCCGGTCCCGCCCAAGATCGAGAGGTCAGTTTCACCCCACGCGAGATCCCCCGAAGGGGCATAGAGATCGACCCCGTAGAGATCGAGGGCCTCCCGGGCTGTCTCTCCCCGGGCGATCGCTCTTGGGAGCAGGATCAGATCACCGGGCCGAGGGGGGGCGCCTCGCGCTGTGCGGGTCGCGCTCTGCCAGCCGTTCAAGGCCCGGAGTTCATCCCATCGCCCCACGTCCCCGAACACGCGCCGCGCGAGGCTGTAAAGGTCATCTCCTGCGCGCAGGCGATAGACGATCACCGCTTCAGATTCCGCGCCCGATCGCTGTGAGAACTCCTCTTGTCCTAAAATCGGAGGAGCAGGGGATCCTTCATCGTCCCCGATCGTGCGCCCGCCTAACCCGAGCGCGCTCTCAGCTCCTAGCGTGGCCTCATCAGCGCCCCCGATGAGCGCAGAGATCGAGCGAAGAGGGACAGCGATCGAGGCGCCGAACCCTTCCACGTCCCGAGCGGCTCTCGCCCCTACTGTCGCGAGCTCGGAGCCCGCTTGAGCAAGAGCCTTGAGCATATCCCCGGGGAGGTCGAGGAGCGAGCGGATCCCCTCTTGGACCTCGCTGAGCGCCCCCGTGAGCCTCCGTAGGCGCTGAAGAGGGGCGAGGGTCATGCGGGCGAGCGCAGCGGATCCTTGAACCGCTACCGCTGCCACGGCGATCCCTGCTGCTGCGAGGTCGATCGAGTCGTTGATCGCGTCGATCTGTGACTGAAAATCTTCAAATGGGCGAGCTGCGGGGGGCGTGTCATCATATGCCCTGAACGTGAGCACCCAGCCCCGAGAGAAATTCTCCCCCGCCGCGCTCCTCTCGATCTCGATTGAGTCGATCTCAACCTGAGCGTTTATCCCCTCATCAAGCGCCCGGAAGATCAGATATTGAGCCTGACCGATCGCCCCGTTGACAAGGCGCTGGGGCTCCTCGGATGCTGCTTCTTGATACGTTTTTAGGAACGCCTCAAACTCGTTTAAGATCGTCGGCCCATCAGAGAAGATCAGGGCCCCCTCCCGATTTGAGCCGATCCGGGCCTCGTAGCCTGAAGAGCCCTCGATCCTGATCGTCTGCGTCCGAAACCTCCCGAGCTCGCGGATCGGGGTCGCTCCGAGGGTGTACGTCACCTGAGCCGCGCTCGGGGTCTGGAGCTGGATCGATTTAGGAGGGAGCGGGAGCGCGAGGGCCCTATAAATCGCCCCCTCTCTCCAATGCTCAACGACATAGCGCACCCCCACCCGGGCGAGCTGCGCCAGTGTCCCTGAGCCGAGGTCGATCCCGGACGGCATGATCAACGCTCCAATTTCAAGAGGTCTGAGGCGATTATAGCAGGGGGGGAGCTAACCTGCGCGAGAGTCGCGATCGCGGCCTGCATCGCCTCGGGATTAGCTAGATCTGCCGCATCTTTGATCGCATTGATCGAGACCTGAAGCTCCGCGAGATAGGCTAGAAGGGGCTCTGCTATAGCTGCGCTCTGCTCTGGAGCTGCGCCCGCGCTCACCTCTAGCGAGCCCTGAGCCCGGAGCCGGGGGGAGCAGAAGATCGCCTCTTGATCCTGATCACAGATCACCCGCGCCCGCCCAGAGCGGAGCTCAGCCGCGCTGATAGCGGTCTCCTCTTCTGGGTACTCGCCCGCCGCGCTGAGGGTCGCGCTCTCTACGACCCGCTCAGCGTCTAGGCGTGAGGTGAATGAGCCCAGGGCGATCGGATCAGAGGCCGGAGGAGCTGCTGCTAGAACCTCGTCCCCTGCTGCCGGGTAATAGCTCACCCCACGATCGAGGCCTCTAGGGAGTAAGAGCTCTGCACCCTCGATCACTGCCCCTGAATCGAGGAGGAGATCGACGCGCGCGCCCCCTCCCGGGTCAGCGTAGCTCTTGAGCACCTCTGCGAAGAATAGCCCGCTCTTCAACGCTGAAATTTGCCTTCTGATCATAGTCCCCCAGCCTCCCCGCTCTCTGCGGCCTCTTCAAGCTCGATCACGGGCTCCACACCATAAAACCCGCGCACAAATTGAACCCGGGATCGTGCTGTGATCGCTCCGCTAGGGAGCACCGTGATCATATGCTGGATCCCCTCCGCATATACTACCAGATCCCCCTCAGAGCCCCCCGGAGAAGGGAGCCGAAGCCATTCCCCTTGGAGCAGCTCAGGATCATAAGCGAGGAGCAGAGAGCCAGTAAGGAATCGGTGAGACTGCCCGACGATCGCCGCCGCAAGATCGATCACCGCTTGGATCTGGTCCCTGATTGTTGGGCCTGCGCTGCGCGAGCCGCGCGGGAAAAAAGGCCAGCTCCCGCGAAAGGGTCTCAGCCCGTTGCGCGCGATGTCCTCAAGATCTAATCGTGGGCTCCCGTACAGCCCAAACCCATCGATCCCCCGGCTCTGGCTCGCGGGGGTGTCCATGTAAATAAAATTGACCCGTGCGGAGTCGTCGCGGGAGAGGTTGAGCTCGATCACTGAGTCGAGGGCCACCACCCGAGCAAGATCCGCCGCGCCTGCTGTCTGCTCTTGCGCCACCTGCGCCGAGCTCGCGGATCTTGTGTCCAGCCGCCCTGAGACAAATGGCTTGAGCCTGAAAATGAGCGCGGGCGTCCCCCCTATCGTTGGAGACACTCGCCCCCCAGGTATCTCGATCGGCTCTGTGCAGGGGAACAGCTCAACGAGATTAGGATCGGCGCCAAAGAGCGACTGGAGCAGCCCAAAGGGCGAGGCCCCTCCCGGGAACGCGGCCCGCGCTGTATTAATCGCAAGACCATAAACTCCCCGATACCCCTCAGCCCTTGATCGGGTGAATTGCTGCGCGGTCTCGGGCGAATAGACCACCGGGAGCGAGGAGAAAGAGGCCCCGCCCGCGATCGTGTTTGGGAGCCGATAGTGTGGAGCGAATCGATCAAAGAGCCGCGCGAGCACCTCGCCCACGTTGTTAGAGGTGAACGGGGCGCTGAGGATCTCGCGCATCGTCGGGCCCCAGCCCCTCAGATCATAAACGTGCCCGGGAGCCCCTACCCCACGCCCGGAGAGGAAGATCTGCCCCCGCTTCAGGGGCGAGAGCCAGCTCTCCGCGCGAATGATCACCGGGCTCGCGACGTGGCCCCCCTCGGGAGCTTCTCCCGTCGCAGCTCTCACGCCCCAAGAGATCGCGGTCACTCGTCCGAGAAAGAGCGCCGGGCCCTCGACCCCTTGATCTTTCCTGCGTATCAGGATCCACCAGTCGAGAGAGAGATCCTGATCTGAGAGCATCCCCCACGGCACCCGACAACGGAGATCCGCCTCCTCGTCGCTGGTGCTCCGGTTGATTATGAGCTGATCGAGGAAGGGGGCGAGGTCGAGGATCCGATCGTCGGAGTAGAGCCGCGCGGTGATCATGGCGCGATCCTCCTCAGGAGCCCGTTCACCGTCTCAAGGATCCCCGTCGTGAGCTCTGCCTGAGAGGTGAGCGAGAGGATCCCCTGCTCAATCCGCTCGCCAAACTCGATTAAGCTCGTTGTGAGGCGGATCGCGGTCTGATCCCCCTCCACGCCCCGAGCCTGCGCGAGCGTCTCCGCCCGGAGCTCTGTTGCCCGGGTTGTGATAGGGAGCGCGCCCCGGATCTGCTCTAGGCCCATTTGTTCAGGCTCTACCATCGCGAGAGAGGGGAGCCTACCTCCCCGCCCAAGCGCCCGCGCCTCTCTGCCTGAGATCCCCGGAAGCCCAGCGATCGCGAGCCTCCCGGCCTCGGGCCCGAGCTGAGAGACGATCGTGCGCCTAACCTGCTCCGGGTCTGCGCTCATCTGCTCTAGGAGCTCAATCGCCTGAAGGGGATCCTCTGCGCGAGAGAACACGTCAGCAAGGAGCGCAGTCTGCGCCAGCCCACCGAACGCCCCCGCGATCTGACCCCGGGCCCCCTGAGGCGCGCTCATGAACCCTCGGGCGATGCCGATCGGGCGCGTTCCCCGGGCCCCTGTAGCGCCCGCAAAACCTCTCAGAGCCCCGGTGAGCTGGTTCACGTCGAAGCGGAGCCCCTGCTGCGTGAGCCCCTCGACGATCCCGCCGAATTGACCCAAGAACCGATCAACGCCCGCGCCCCGTAAATCGAGGCCCTTGATCGCGAGATCGGAGGCATTGAGCGCCGAGACCATCGCCTCGCGTAGAGTAGCATTAGGCCCGCCCGCTTCAAGAGCAGAGCCCGCGAGAGCGGAAACGCCCCCCGCACCGACCCCTCCCCGCTGGAGCGTCCCGAGCCTGAGCAGTTGATCGAGATCTAGCCGCCCCCGCCTCCCGATCGCTTGGCGTTGGGAGATCTCAAACCCTCGCGCCTCCTGATCAGAGAACCCAAGGGCGCGGAGAGCTGAAAAAGCATCATCTCCCGCAGTGCGCCCGGGAGCATCCGACAACGCCCCCAGCTCAGCCTCCTGAAGCTCTAGGCCCATGATCTCCGCTGCGCTCTGTTGCCGCAGGTCGAGGGATCGCCCGAGAGCTTGAGCCGCTAGGGAGACAGAGCCCCCGAGCGCGCGCGAGATGGAACTCAGGAGAGGGATCGAGCTGCCTAGACCCCCGAGGAGCTCGCCCGCTGTGCCTCCGAGCTGGGAGAGTAGGCCCCCGGGCGATGTCCCCGCGATGATGGAGCTCAGGCCCCTCTCTATCGCAGATCGTTGAGCTCTCGCCCTGCGGCTCGGAGCGGCCCCTGCGCCAGCGCCTGCCCCCTCTCCCTCTCCCTCCCCCTCTCCACCGGGGCCCGGAGCAGGGGCAGGCGCAGGCGCAGGCGCAGGCGCAGGCGCAGCCCCCGGAG
>Ga0222719_10001764_pt1 | contig 20505 bp, 21 predicted proteins | sample C33_34DmetaG_FD_165039 | JGI IMG/M metagenome (GOLD analysis project Ga0222719, IMG submission 165039) | Estuarine water microbial communities from San Francisco Bay, California, United States - C33_34D | ecosystem: Environmental > Aquatic > Marine > Unclassified | place: USA: California... | reverse complement strand
CTTGCAAGAGGTGCTATCAGTCTTGCAAGTGGAGAATTAAATTTAAACTATAACTCGGGAACAGGTGAGTTATCATTACCACAAGTAGATGGGGGAACATTTTAATGACAGCTAAGAATTTTAATATCAAAAATGGTTTATCCGTTGGTGGTGTAGAAGTAATAGACTCAAGTGGTAATATTGCCGCGGGTGGAGTAGGTGCAGCGGTTCAAGAAGCAATTGCAGATAAAATCGGTGGAATAATTCAGGGGTCAGGTTCAACGACTGTGACTTATGATGATACAAACGATACAATTACAATCTCATCAACAGGAAAAACTGAAGAAGAAATACAAGATATCATTGGTGGTGCTTTAGTCACTAATGGGACACATACAGGTTTATCAGTAGCATACGATGATGCTGGTGATGGTGCAATAGACATAACTGTAGATTACAGTGCAATTGCAGCCGACTTGATTCCTGATGGAAACGAAACAAGAGATTTAGGTAGTTCAACAAAAAGATGGAAAGATTTATATCTAAGTGGTAATACTATTAACTTAGGTGGAACAGAACTTTCAAAAGATTCAGATGGAAACGTTGAACTCTCTTCAAGTGGAACATTAAAATCACTTAAAGTTGCAGAAATCGAAATTGGAACAGGTTCAGACGTTCTCGTTCTTAAGAGAGATAGTAATGGTAAACTTCAATCAAGAAGTAAGAACACTTCGACAAAAACTGAAACTGCTACAGATATAGATTTATCTAATAACGATTCCGATGACTTGGGTGAAGGTTCAGCAAACCTCTATTATACTGATGCAAGAGTTAAATCTTACTTAGGTGGTGGAACTTTTGATGGTAATATTATACCAAGTGCTGATAATACATATGACTTAGGTTCATCTTCCAAGATGTGGAAGGACGTGTATATCGGGCCAGGTTCATTATATGTTAACGGTCAAAAAGTTATTGAAGAAGATTCAGGAACTATTGTTTTTAGTGCAGATGACAACCAAAATATGTCAATACAACCAAGTGGTTCGGGTGATTTAGAATTAGACCCAACTGGAAGTGGTGTAATTGCTGTTAAAGGCCCTTTGCAAATTGAAGACGGACAAAACATTACTAACAGTGCTGGAAACTCAGTATCATTCAGTAATAACATAGCAGTTGACCAAATTGCCTCAAAATCAACAGACACTAACTTAGTGTTAAGTGGTAATGGAACAGGTAATGTCACATTAAACGACAACGTTGCAATTACAGGTGACTTAACAGTTTCAGGAACTACAACAACTGTAAACTCAGAAACAATTTCACTTGCAGATAACATTATTGCATTAAACAGTAATTTCACTTCAGGTTCACCAACAGAAGATTCAGGTCTTAGTATCACTAGAGGTGGTTCTACTGCAAAAACTCTTCTTTGGGACGAGACAAATGACAAATGGACAGTAGGTTCAGAAACTTTTGTTGCTGGAACTTTTGAAGGAAACTTAACTGGAAATGTCACTGGAGATATCACTGGAGACTTAACAGGAACAGCTTCAAGTGCAACCCTTGCTACAAATGCTCAAGGATTGACTGGAACTCCAAATATTTCAGTTGGAACAATCTCTTCAGGTGCAATTACTATAACGAATGCTACCAATGGTGGTGGAACAGCCAGAAACGTTTATCAATCAACTTCTGCACCAACTGGTTCAGACGGTGCGGTTGGTGACATGTGGATTCTTTACTCCTAATATAGGGGTTTAGAATCTGTATAAATACGATAAACAATTAGGGAATAATTAAATATGGTAGAAGGTAATAGACAAATATTATACAAAGCGAATGGTCAGCAACCGTTTACATTCCAGCAGCCGTTTACATACAGTGCGAGGTATCCTGCGAGTGCTCAACAACCTTATACATTCCAAACACCGTTTACGTATAATGCAAGGTATCCTGCGAGTGCTCAACAACCAGTGACTTATCAGTCACCGTTTACTTATAGGGTTCCTTATATTGCGAATGCAAGACAACCATTCACTTATAGAAACCCATTTACATATCGTGTTCCATATCGTGCAAACGCAAGACAACCGTATACATACAACTATAGGTCACCATATACATACAGAAATCCAGTAAATGCACAAGAACCTAATATAAGGAATAGACAAACACCATTTACTTATCAGAACCCTGTAAATGGACAAGAACCTAATATTAGAAATGCGCAAACACCATTTACTTACAGTAATAGACAACCGTCAACGTATAGTCATAGACAACCGTCAACGTATAGTCATAGGTCACCGTTTACATATGTAAACCAACAGCCTGGAACATATAGTAATAGACAACCTTCAACATATGCAAGACAAGGTCAAACACCCGAAAATAGATGGGACGGTGTAGTATCACAACAGTGGCCTGCACAACCAATAACATAGGAATAATATAATGGCATCAGGTTCACAAAAAGTCAAAACACCTACAGGTTGGAATGCAACACAGGGTGCATGGGTAAAAAGCCCAGCAGGTTGGAATGCAGTTGACCAAATTTATATTAAAACACCTACAGGGTGGAATAATGCATCAGGACAAGAATTAACTCAAATTCCTTATCCTTATATTGCAAACGCACAAACACCATATATTGCAAATTCACAAACACCATATATTGCAAATGGACAAGAACCTAATATTAGGAATGCACAAACACCATATATTGCGAATGCACAAACACCTTATATTGCGAATGCAAGACAACCGTCAACGTATAGTCATAGGTCACCGTTTACATATAGAAACCCAAGTAATGCAAGACAACCGTCAACGTATAGTCATAGGTCACCATATACATACAGAAATCCAGTAAATGCACAAGAACCTAATATAAGAAGTGCTCAGAATCCTTTTACATATGACGCTAGATATCCTGCGAATGCTCAGAGTCCTAGTAATGCACAGAATCCATTTACATATAGTGCTAGATATCCTGCTAATGCTAGACAACCAGTAGCATTTAGGTCACCGTTTACATATCGTGTTCCATATATTGCTAATGCTAGACAACCTAACAGTGCAAGGAACCCATTTACATACAGAGTTCCATATATTGCTAATGCTAGAACATCTGCCAGTGCAAGGAATCCATTTATATACGATGCTAGACAACCACAAATCTACTTCTTCCAAGCATTTGGTGGATATGTGCCACCATTTGGATTACCTGACAAGAACGAGATCATAGTTTGATTTAAGGAAACTAACATTCTTAAAAAAGGACTTTCGAGTCCTTTTTTTATGTCCTAAATATATGCATGGAATACTTATATACATTAGAAGAAACGCGTGCAAAGATAAGACCTATAGATTATCATACATTAACAACAGAAGAACAATACTCTTTGGGTGCATGGCACTTAGGTAATTTTAAAGACTTAGATAATATTGATAAGGACAGTGAACAATACAAATCCTTTAAATATGTCTTTGAGGAAATATCACCACCGACTAAAGTTATTAAGTGGGGAGATATGCTTGAACTTCGTAAAAGTAAAAAATGGTTGACTTTTATGGGTGCAAGTATTGAGTCAGTTCATTATCATAAATTCTTACCCCACCTTTACACTTGTAAAGAGAGGCCAGGCAAAAATCCAGGCATGATGGATAGTGCAAAAACTATAAACGGAGAACCCGAGTTTGCACAAATAAAAGACTATGTTGAGTTTCACCCCGATACAAAAATTACAGACCATACTGAAACTTCTTTGAATTCAATGTATTATCATAGTGCAAAGGCACATTGGTTAGTTCAAAGTATACAAGAAGAGGGTTTAAGACACCCCATACAAGGAATGGTATTCAGAGCAGGAGATAGATACGGTTTTAGAATTCACCCAGGCTCAATAAGGTCAAAGGTGTATGAAGAATTAGAAGACCCAAATTTTGAAGTATTTACGACTGATGCATTTGATATATTACCTGGCGAACCATTGACTTGTGATGAAGCAATACAGTATTGGAATGATAAATGCACTGCAAGAGGTGTTCCCGAAGGATTTAAAAATATGACGGTCACCTTTGTTAATGGGACAATTGAATATCAACACCAATTAATGGATTTAAACTTTAGACAAGAAGTTTATGATTTCAATAAGAGAGTTCATTTACAGTCTAAAGGAAAACCAATAAACATTTACATAGGTTATGATTCAAATCATGGTGACTTACATGAAGTTAATAAGAAATCATTATTAAAAAAACTTAATATGGGAAATGGTCATTTAATGGAAGAATGTAGATGGGAACCCGAAATTAAATTTCTTGACATTTCTAAACTTCCCGATTATAATAGAGAATATGCAAATCAATCTACTGAATTTACATACAGTAGATTCCTAATTCCACATTTAGAAAATTATGAAGGATTCAGTATCTTTATTGATAATGACTTCATATGGAGAAAACCGATTCTACCATTATTCTATTATCTGAATATGGACGATGCAGTTGCATGTATCAAGTATCCACAAATTAAACATGACGAACAGAAATTTAATGGAGAGGTTAATATAGATTATCCTTGTAAACTTTGGTCAAGTCTTATGGTATTTAATAATGGACATGAAGACTGTAAAAAGTTAACACCCGAAGTTGTCAACACTTGGACTGGTGCTCAATTACACCAATTCGAATGGACTGATAAGATAAGTCCAATCCCCGAAAAATATATCTTTACTGAAGGATATGATAACCCCGATGAAAAGTGGGATTACACTGGTATACATTACACTAGGGGAGGCCCTTGGATAAAAGGTATGGATTATTCACACATAAATAATTTAGATGATTGGGTTGTTGCAAAAACCTACTAGTAATTTTTATAAAATTGAGGTATAATATAGAATATGAACGCATTAATATATACAGAAGAAAGTAAACTAATAGTTAGAAAACCAAATGGTTTACAATATGATTTTGAGAATGTCGATAGACCCGAATTGGGTTTTGACTTTGACGTATTGGTCTATGACGATATAGAAGTAAAAATTCTTGAATGGAAAGAAGACTTAGACTTTAATGACCAAGATAAGGTTGCACTTACTGATGAGGAAAAGGGAGAGATTGAAAGATACATAGAAAACTCGGAACCACCTTTAGGTTATAATTTGAACACTCAATACATTCGTAAATTAGAAGAAATGGTTTACGTTAACATTGAGAAAGTTGCAAATCAATATGATTTCCCATCTTTGTTTGAATCAGTGTATGCTGGAAGAGAAGGTTCTAATCACCCATATCGTGCAAATGCAAGAAGAGTATTAGAATTTGCAGATACATGTTGGAGAGTATATTCTCAAGTTTCAGCTGAGATTAATCAAACTAGAGAAGATACTTTAAAGTCTTTTGAAGACTATGCACAAGCATTTCCTTCACCTAATAATCCACCCGATTCTACAACACTACAAGCGGTTTAATTAGTATGGAACTCATTTATCATGATGAGTCCTTTGACTTAAATGATATTGAATATCCTTTAAAAGATATTCATATTATTGATAACTATCTTTCTAGTGAAATTCACCATTGGGTAGACACAACTTTACATACTGCAAACATATGGTCTAAAACTAATTTAGTTAAAGGAGACATGAAAACAGGTCTACCACATCATGAACTTTGGGGTGCAACTTTGATAAACAGAGATAGTTATCCTCATGCATATCATGAACTTTATGACTGGTTGGGTGTAAAGTGTGTTGCAGAGTGGTTAAATTCAAAATTACAAATGGACTTTGGTTTTAAGTGGGAAAGATTTCAATATATGGGATTGAATTCACAAACACAAGGATTACATGGAACAACACATGCAGATTGTGACGTTAATGACGAATGGAATTTATCATTTTTATATTATACCAATAAGTTTTGGGAGAAACATTGGGGAGGCCCTTTGAGAATCTATGACGAAATGCAACAAGGATTACATGGAAGAGATAATCATATAAAGAATCACCAAATTGCAGAGATAGAATTTAAACCTAATAGACTTGTTATGTTTGATGGAAGAACACCACACGGTGCAGATGCACCAACACCCGAAGCAAGATATATGTCTAGAAAATCAATTGTTATTCGGGGAGACGAAATTAGATTGGTGAAAGATAAAAGAGAGTTTTTTTAACCATGCCAACTATAGAATTTTCAACATTTAAAGAAGAAACAGTAAGAGACTTTAAACCAGTTCTTGCAAAAAGTATTAAGCCTGAATGGTGGAATAGTATGCATTTTTTTGAATACAATAGAGGTCATAGGGGTGCTGGTATTCGTTCTTGTCCTGCTATGGACGATTGGTTGAAGAGTGGTTGGTATCTTGTATCTAATAGAGACATGTTTATAAAAAATGGAACATTAACTGATGATGAAAATGAAATTCATGTTAATGCAAATGAGTATGGAGATAAAGGAGACAAGTCTTTTGCATCACCTAGTCACCCTCAAAATCAAATGGATTATGCATTTCAATATATTCATGATGAAGAAGCACCAGTAAGGGGTGCATTTAAAATGAGAAATCCTTGGAACATAACAACCCCCGAAGGTTATTCAACCTTATATCTCGACCCATTTCTATTTCAAAACAAATTCTTTGCAACATGGCAGGGTATTATTGATACAGATAAGTTTAACACAAATTATGATAATGCACAAATTATATTTTACCCTCGTGTAGGACATTCATTTATTATACCAGCAGGAACACCGTTAGTTCAAGTCATTCCATATAAAAGAGAAGAATGGCAGGCAACATATCTTGCATACAATCAAGAAACTTGGAGAGAAAACTCAAGTCAAATAACTTCACATACTGGTAATCCTTCTATGGAAGAATTTGCAAGACAGCCTGAAACTAGTCAAAAGGCAAGACAAGAAGACAATAAATTAGGTGGGTATAGGGTTGGTAAATTACATGCACAAAAAGGTAAACTATATAAACAGGAGAATCCACCACCCGAATGTCCTTATCATGTGAGTGAGGATTCACCCGAGATACAACTGGAGTTAGACTTAGATGATTAGATTTTTATTCCCATATATGTGTATAGAGAGAAATCTCATAGAAGACGGAACACTAACAGAAGATTACTTTGATATGTTGGTCAAAGAAATGGATTCTATGAGAAAGAAAGACCCAAGTGGTAGAAAGATTTCAAATCAATATACTGGTTGGCAATCAAATGACGGTTGTGAATCAAGTCCAATATTTACTAAATGTATGAGGTCAATCCAAGGTGTATTCAATGAAGAATTATTGAGTTATACTGGTCATAGTCCAAATCAACTTCAACTAATTATGGGTAATTCATGGGCAAACATTAATGATAACACAGCTTGGAATACACCACATTTACATAATGGTTGTTGGTATAGTGGAGTTTTATACATAAAGGCAGACGGAGACGAAGGTAATTTTGTTGCAATCGACACTGCACCGAAGGTTGTTGCAGATTTTCCACATAATCCTAGAGATAGACAAAATTGGACTCTAAGACCGACAACTGGAACACTGTTTCTTTTCCCAAGTGCATTAATGCATATGGTAGAACCAAACTCTACAAATAAAGATAGATATAGTATATCATTTAATATGAATGTTAAATATCTTAACCATTCACCCGAAGGAAGACATGGTGACCCTCAAGGATTCCACCCCGATGAGCTTTGTTTTGATGTAGATAATAACGGAAAACTTATACACAAACTTTCTGAATAAAAGACACGATTTCATAAATATTCGTATGGAAATTGTAATCGACGCTCATATCATATGGAATGTTATCTTAACATTCATACTAATGCCTATAGGTTTATTGGTTAGAACTATACTATCTGAACAAAAAAGACTCGATATATTAGTCAACAAAACACGTGAAGAGATTGCACGTGACTATGCAACACGAGAACAAATCGAAGCAGATTTCCAAAGAATTTTAGATTCTATATCTAAGATAGACGAAAAATTAGATAGAATACAAACTAAAACTTATTTCCAAGATTAAATCCGTTATAAATAGTAGTATAACAGGAAACTACTATGGCAGAACCAAATTCAAAAGCAACCTTTAAAGAGTATATAAAGAGAAAACTTGGAGCTCCAGTTTTAGAAATCAATGTGGACGATGACCAATTTGATGACAGAATGGACGAGGCACTTCAATATTTCCGTGAATATCATTACGATGGTTCTATAAAAACATACCTTAAACACCAAATTACACAACAAGAGATTGATTCATTTAAAACGAATGAAACTCACAATGCAGCGACAACTGGAACACATGCAATTTCAGGTCAGACGTTTGGTGAAGGTCAAAACTACATTACACTACCCGAACATGTGTTAAGTGTATTGCAGATATTCCCTTTCAATTCGGGTCAGACTTCAAGTATGTTTGATATTCAATACCAATTAAGACTCAATGACTTGTATGATTTAACTTCAACCAGTGTTTTATATTATTCACAAGTTCAATCACACTTATCACTTTTAAATGATATCTTAGTGGGTCAGATACCTATAAGATATAATATGCACTCTAACAGACTCTACATGGACTACAGTGCAAGTAAATTAAGTGCTGGGGAGTATATCATTATTGAATGTTATAGAAAATTAGACCCTACAGACATGACTGATATCTATAATGATATGTGGTTGAAAAAATATGCAACTGCATTGGTCAAGTATCAGTGGGGTGAAAACCTTTCCAAATTCCAAGGAGTTGAACTGCCTGGCGGTATAACACTAGACGGTTCTGCAATGAAACAAGAAGCACAAGACGAGATAACAAGATTAGAAGAAGAATCCCGACTGAATTTTGAAATGCCAGTCATGGATATGATGGGTTAATATTATGCCTACAAATGTATTTTTTAACCATGCAGTCTCTACTGAACAACACCTTTACGAAGATTTAGTTGTTGAATCATTAAGATTTTATGGTCATGATGTTTTTTATCTACCGAGAGAAGTAGTAGAAGAAGACACAATTTTAACAGAAGATGTTCAATCACGTTTCGGTGATGCATATTCTGTAGAAATGTATTTGGAAAATCCAGCTGGTGGATTTGAAGGTGAGGGTGACCTCATGTCTAAGTTCGGTGTTCAAATTGCTGAAGAAGCAACCTTTGTTATATCTTTAAGAACATGGGAGAGATTCATATCACTAGATTCTAACCTTGCAACTTCACTTAGACCAAACGAAGGGGACTTAATTTATTTTCCACTTTCAGGTTCTATGTTTGAAATAAGATTCGTAGAAGACCAAAACCCTTTCTTCCAGTTAGGAAAACTATTTGTATTCAAAATGCGTTGTTCATTGTTCGAATACAGTGGAGAAGACTTCGATACTGGAACAAATGCAGACTTGGTTGAACAAGATAGAGCATACACAATTTCTATGACTATGTCAAAAGGTGAAGGTGATTCAGGAAGTTATGTTGCAAATGAAAATGTCACATTGGATAGTGTTGTAGTAGGTGAGGTTATAAACTTCAGGGGTTCAAACAGAGAACTCATTATTAAAGACAATATTACTACACTTGCACAAGGAGACAGACTTATTGGTGCAACTTCGGGTGCAACAAGAACTATTACAAATATTATTGACGTAATGACTATGGAAGGAAGTGTTGCACAAAATAAAGATTTCGAAGATAAGGATAATAATTATCTAGACTTTAGTGAAACGAATCCGTTTGGAGAACCTTAATGTTTGGAACATATTTTTACAATGAGACTATCAAAAGGTCTGTATCGATATTTGGAACACTATTCAACAATATCTATACTAAAAAAATCAAAGAAGACGGAACGGTTTTAACAAGAAATCTAGTTCCTATTTCATACGGCCCTAAACAAAAGTTCCTTGCAAGACTTACAGAAGATGCAAAAGAGAGGGATTTAAACGTCACTTCAATCAACTTACCAAGAATGGCATTTGAATTGACGGGATTTGAATATGACCCTACAAGACAACAGAACAAATTAATACGTCATTCTAAATCAAGTTTAGAAACAGACGGAACTAATCGTTCATATCAATATAATCCAGCACCATATAATCTAAACTTTACACTAAGTGTTCTTGCAAAGAACATGTCTGATGCATTACAGATTGTAGAACAGATATTACCATATTTCCAACCCGAATATACAGTCACTATGAAAATGATTGACGATATGTCTGATACTAGAGACGTTCCAATCACATTAAACAGTGTTGCACTAGAAGATACTTATGAAGGTTCTTTTGAAGAAAGACGAGTTATAGAGTATACACTAGATTTTTCTATGAAAATTTACTTCTTCGGCCCTGTTTACACTGGAAGTGTTATTAAAAATGTTGTTGAAAGAGAATATATCAATTCAGATATTTCGGGACAGTTCACAACTTCACAAATTAATGAAAGTGGATTGGTCAAAGAGGTTAAACACTATGAACCTGCGTTTGGAGAGAAATCAAATGCAGTGTCTAATTCAGCAGAAGTGACCTTCCCAACTGCAATAAATAATAGTATAAGTGTAGGAGACGAAGTGTTTGGAACAAACTTATCAACAAATCCAACAGTTTTGTCAATTGCAAGTGATAAATTATCATTAAATCTAAGTTCAAATGTGACACTTAGTGATAAAACAACACTTAAATTTGTTGGTTCTGTTCAACCTAACGACACTTTCGTAGTTGCAGAAACAGTGACATTTTATGATGACGGTTCTAAAGAAAGTTTTAGTGAAACCGATGACAGTTAATTATGACAAAAGAAACAGTAGATGAAAAGTTAGATTCTTTATTAGATATCAATTCTGATATTAAAAAAGAAACCAAGGTAGTCAAAGTTCCGTCAAGGATAGAGAATATCGATACGGACTACAAATATGCAAGAGAAAACCTCTATAACCTCGTAGAACGTGGTCAAGATGCAATTGAAGGTATATTAGAACTATCCAAAGAAACCGAACACCCACGTGCATATGAGGTCGCAGGACAGTTAATAAAGACTGTAGCCGATACTGCAGAGAAACTCATTGACGTTCAAAGGAAATTAAAAGATTTAGAAAAGGAAGACGAACAAAGAATAGGTAAAGTCGAAAATCACCTATACGTTGGTTCTACTTCAGAACTACAAAAGTTTTTGAAGAAAGAAAAGAATAATGACAGATAATAAAAATTCTGGCTATCTTGGCAACAATTTGATTAAGAGGGCTGGAATCGAAACCCAGTATACCGATAAAGAAATGACAGAATACTTGAAGTGTTCTGAAAACCCTACACACTTCATTGAAAATTATACACAAATTATATCACTAGACGAAGGTATGGTTCCTTTCACACTTCGTGGATATCAAGAAAACCTAATCAATCACTATGACGAGAATAGATTTAGTGTCGTTCTTGCAAGTAGACAGAGTGGTAAATCAATTACTTCTTGTGCATATCTATTGTGGTTTCTATTATTTAAACCCGAAGTCACTGTAGCAGTTCTTGCTAACAAAGGTGCAATTGCAAGGGAAATGATTGCACGTGTCGTGACCATGTTAGAGTCTGTTCCATTCTTCTTACAGCCTGGGGTTAAGATTCTCAACAAAGGGTCAATAGAATTTGCAAATGATAGTAAAGTCGTCGCAGCTGCAACTTCTTCAAGTTCAATTCGTGGTATGTCAATCAACTTATTGTATCTTGACGAGTTTGCATTCGTAGACGATGCAGAAACATTCTATACTGCAACATATCCCGTTGTGACCTCGGGTAAAGATTCAAAGGTTATTATTACTTCTACTGCAAACGGTGTAGGTAATATGTTCCATAAGATATATGAAAGTGCAGTTCATAACCAATCAGAATACAAATCATTCTTAATAAACTGGTATGACGTGCCTGGCAGAGACGAAGAGTGGAAGAAAGAAACAATTGCAAACACTTCAGAAGCACAATTTGAACAAGAGTATGGAAACTCATTCTTAGGAACTGGTAATACACTTATCAATAGTAATACACTATTGGGTATGAGAGCATTAGACCCCGACTGGAATAAAGACAACCTTTTTCTATATGAAAAACCAATTGAAGGTCATAGATATGTCTGCACGGTTGACGTATCCAAAGGTAGAGGTATGGACTACTCAACATTTACAATTATAGACGTGACTACAAGTCCATTCAAACAAGTATGCACATATAGGGACAATATGGTGTCACCTCTTCTCTTTCCCGATATTATAAATAAGTATGTAAGACATTACAATGAACCAGTTGTTATCATTGAAAATAACGCAGAAGGTGGAACAGTTGCAAATCAATTGCACTATGACATAGAATATCCGAATGTTTTTGTCCAAGGACAATTAAAAGCTGAAGACATAGGAGTCACTATGTCCCGTAAGATTAAACGTATCGGTTGTTCTACACTGAAAGAATTATTGGAAGAGAATAGACTTATTCTGAATGACAGACACACTATTACAGAATTAATGACTTTTGTGCATAAAGGTAATAGTTGGGAAGCAGATAGAGGATATAATGACGATATGGTCATGAATTTGGTATTGTTTAGTTGGTTTGTGACAACTGAATACTTTGTTCACTTAACAGATACAGCTGTTAAGGATTTATTGTATTCAGAACAACAGAAACTAATTGAGGACGATTTACTACCGCCTGGGATTTTTGATGGAGGAAATCAACAAGAAACCTTTGTAGATAGTGAAGGAGACCGATGGTATCATAAATCAATGGACGTTCCATTGAAATTATAGTTTGTTGAGTTTTATAAAGTTATAAATAAAACAGTAAACAACTTTTAACATTAACAGGAGTAAAAGTATGGCATTTCAAGTATCACCAGGCGTTCAGGTAAAAGAGGTAGACCTGACAAATGTTGTTCCAGCCGTTTCATCAACTACAGGTGCATTTGCTGGACATTTCCAATGGGGCCCTGTTGATGAAGTTATAACAGTTTCAGATGCAAAGGGTCTAGTCGATAAATTTTATCAACCAGCCAATACTGATGCTGGAGCAGAAGACTTCTATTCAGCAGAAGCATTCCTTAAATATGGTTCTTCACTAAGAGTAGTGAGAATCAATTCTACATCTCTAAACAATGCAAACGCATCAAGTGGAACTGCATTACTAAAAAATAATGATGAGTATGTATCTACTTACCAAGACGGTTCACAAAACGGAACAGTAGGTAATTGGATTTCAAAATATGCTGGTTCATTAGGTAATTCATTAAAAGTTTCAGTATGTGCGTCATCAGATGCATATTTCAACGATACAGTGACTACAACATCTTCACAAGAATCAGCAGGACAGACAACTATTTCAGTGACTTCGTCTGCAGTATTCTTTGTAAGAGACATTGTTAAGTTCGCAGGTCACAATACAGAGTATAGAGTGACTTCAATACCCGATTCAACTTCAATTGTTATTGAAGCAATCGGACAACCCGCTGGAACAGGTCTAACTCAGTTAGTCGATTCAGGTGCAAATATAGATAGATATTGGGAGTTTTATAACTCTTTCGATAAAGCACCTGCTAAGTCAGGAACAGCAACATCTGCTGGAGGTTCAGACGATGAACTTCACGTAGTAGTTGTAGACGAAGACGGACTTTTCTCAGGGGTTCAAAATACAGTTTTAGAAACTTACGGTTTCTTATCACTTGCGTCAGACAGTAAAGACAGTCAAGGACAATCAAACTATTACAAAAATGTAATTGCAAGAAGTTCAGACTACATTTACTGGTCAGGTCATTCAACAGACCTACTTACAACTGCAAATGAAACAAGAACACACTTACAATCTGCAACAACAGCTTTCGGAAGACCTTCTGCAGTAATCAACGTATCACTAGGTGGTGGTGTTGACGGAAGAGTTCCAACTGCTGGTCAGAAACATGGTGCTTATACAGACCATTTCGGTGATGCAGAGACAATTGACGTATCATTCTTAATCGTAGGTTCAACAAGAACAGATAACGGAAGTGGTGTCGAACAAGATATTCTTGCAGACCATAACACAATCGTAAATAACGTTATTCAAATTGCAGAAAACAGAAAAGACTGCATGGTTATTTGCTCACCAAGACGTGCAAGTGTCGTAGGTGTATCAAGTGAATCAACACAATCAACAAATGTTATTGCAGATTACGCTGCAGTCACTTCTTCCTCATATGCAGTGTTAGATAGTGGTTGGGTGTATTCATACGATAGATACAACGACAAATACTGTTATGTTCCCGCTAACGGACATACTGCTGGTATAATGGCAAGGTCAGACTTGTTAAGAGACCCATGGTTCTCACCTGCTGGTTTCTCAAGAGGTCAATACTTAGGTATTACTAAACTTGCATTTAATCCTTCACAATCATCAAGAGATGACTTATATCGTGCAAGAATTAACCCAGTATGCACATTCGCAGGTCAAGGAACAGTATTATTCGGAGATAAAACAGCACTAACTTCACCTTCTGCATTTGACAGAATTAACGTTAGAAGGTTGTTTATCGTTCTTGAAAAAGCAATCTCAGTTGCAGCGAAATCACAACTCTTTGAATTCAATGATGCATTCACAAGAGCTCAATTCCGTGCTGCTGTAGAACCTTTCTTAAGAGACGTTAAGAATAGACGAGGTCTAGTAGACTTCTCAGTATTATGTGATGAAACTAACAACACTGATACAGTTATAGATAGAAACGAATTTGTATGTTCTATCTTTGTGAAACCTGCTAGAAGTATTAACTTTATAACTCTCAACTTTGTTGCAGCCAGAAGTGGTGTAGACTTTGAAGAGATTTACAGTGCAGTTTAAGGAGAACTAAATGGCGAGTATAGACCAATTTAAAGCACAACTTATAGGTGGAGGCCCACGTGCCAACCGATTCAAAGTTTTTATACCAAGAGCTGGAAATAAAATTGAATTCTTGTGTAAAGCTGCTAATATCCCAGCAGGAACTTTGGGAGAAGTTATCGTTCCTTTCAGAGGACATAACCTTAAACTTGCGGGTGAAAGAACATTCGAAGATTGGCAGATTACAGTAATCAATGATGTTGAGTTTTCAGTAAGAAGTGGTCTAGAAGCATGGCAAGAAGAGATTCAAGCTATGGATAGTGGAGAAGGTTCAACTTCTACAGACTATCTTATTTCTAGAGCTTTCGTAGAACAACTTAACAAAGATGACTCCGTCCTTGCGAGATACGAGTTTTTCAACATGTTCCCTAAAAATATAGGTGCAATCGAACTATCTTACGATACAGTTGATGCACTAGAGGAATTTACAGTTGACTTTACTTTCTCTCACTGGGAAAGAGTTCAGTAATTAAAAGTGAAATATACCCCTAAAAGGGTGGTATAAATATTAGTATGGAATTATTTGGGTTTGAAATATCCCGTAAAAGGGAAGAATTACGTGCAATAGAGGACAAGAATCAAAAGTCCTTTGTGCCACCAGTTGACGATGACGGCACACCCGTCATCGAACAACAAAGTGGTTTCATATCGGGTGCGGCCTACGGGTCATATGTCGATATGGAAGGTGGTATTAGGAATGAGGCGGAACTCATTCGTAGATACCGTGAAACCTCTTTGGTTCCCGAGTGTGATTCGGCAATCGAAGATATTGTTAATGAGTGTATCACTTCTGACACATCAGATAAGATAGTATCACTCGACCTCAGAGATGTAAAACTCTCTGACAGTATCAAAACTAAGATACAAGAAGAGTTTAATCACATCTTATCTATAATGAAGTTCAATCAGAACTCTCATGAATTATTCAGAAAGTGGTATGTAGACGGAAGGATTTACTTCCATAAGGTCGTTGATTCGTCACGACCAAAATTAGGTATTGTAGACCTAAGAAATGTTGACCCGATTAAGATTAAGAAGGTCAGAAACATAGAAAAACAGAAAGACCCTAAAACAAAGGTCGACAGAATTAAGAAAATTGAAGAGTTTTATCTTTTCAATGATAAAGGTTTTGACAAGTCTACTGCAACAGAGGGGACTACAGTCAAAATTGCACCCGAAGCTGTGACATACACTACTTCGGGATTATTAGATTACACTAAGAATGTTGTAATCGGGTATTTGCATAAAGCATTGAAGACTGCAAATCAGTTAGCAATGATGGAAGATGCACTTGTTATTTACAGAATATCAAGAGCACCCGAAAGAAGAATTTTCTACATTGACGTAGGAAACCTTCCTAAAGCAAAGGCAGAACAGTATCTTGCAGACGTTATGAACCGATACAAGAACAAGTTAGTCTACAATGCAGATACAGGTGAAATCAAAGATGATAGAAAACATATGAGTATGTTAGAAGATTTTTGGTTGCCTAGAAGAGAAGGTGGTAGAGGAACAGAGATTACTACCCTGCCTGGTGGACAAAACCTTGCAGATATAGACGATATAGAATACTTCAAGAAGAAGTTGTATCAGTCTCTTAATGTTCCAGCTTCTAGAATGGAAGCAGACAACGGTTTCAATATGGGTCGTGCGTCTGAAATTTCTAGAGACGAACTTAAATTTAATAAGTTCACAAACAGACTTCAGAAGAAGTTTGCAAGAGTTTTTACAGATATTCTTAAGACACAATTAGTTCTTAAGGAAATCGTAAGTGGAGAAGAATTTGATAAAGTTAAAGACTTCTTCCAGTATGATTATGCAACAGACAACCACTTTACAGAGTTGAAAGATGCAGAAATCATAAGAGAGAGAATAGATACTCTCTCAAATGTTTCTGATTATGTCGGGACATATTACTCAAAAGAATGGGTAAGAAAATATGTATTAAGACAGTCAGAAGAAGACATTAAATTAATTGATAAACAAATCTCCAGTGAAGGAGATGGTGAATCAGATGAAGGAAGTGAAAATGACTTCGGGGGATTTTAATAAATGAGTAGTGAAATAGCAAAAGAAATAGTAAACTCTATTGAAGCAGGAAAGTTAGATACTGCAAAAGACCAAGTCTTTGACGGAATCAAACAGAAGTCTGCAGAAGCAATCGATATGAAAAGAGTTGAAATGCAAGTAGATTGGATGGATAAAACTCAAGCAGAACCAACGGGTGAAGCTCAGTAATGAAATCCTTTGCAGAGATATCAGTCGAATTACGTGAGGCAAAATTTAAATTGCCACGTGGTCATAAAGACCTAAAGACAGATGTTGTAAAAATTGGTGGTAAGAAGATTAATATCTCTTACACTGAATATAGAGGTAAGGTTCATGTATACGTAGATGGACAGGACTTCGGAGGTGCAACATACAAAGATTTAAAATCTGCAGAGAAAGAAATGAAAGGTATGAAAGATGTCATTAAACAAATGTCCGAGGAAGAAAACATAGACATAGAGGAAATTTTCAATGAAATTAATATCAGAGTTTAATAATTATAGTGTTTCACCAGTAATAGTGGAAGCTAAAGAAAATGGTAAAAAAGATTACTTCATCGAAGGTATCTTTATGCAATCAGAAATCAAAAACAGAAATGGTCGTGTGTATCCTAAAGAGGTTATGCAGAAAGAAGTCAACAGATATAATAAAGAATTTGTTGAACAAGACCGTGCTTTCGGTGAGTTAGGACACCCCGAAGGCCCAACTATCAATTTAGACAAAGTGTCTCACTTGATTACCAAATTAGAAGAAGATGGTAATAACTATGTGGGACGTGCAAAAATTTTAAGCACACCAAACGGTATGATTGTGAGAAATCTTATCGATGACGGTGCTAAATTAGGAGTATCATCTAGAGGACTGGGTTCACTAGAACAAAAAGGTGGTTCTCAAATAGTGAAAGACGACTTTCAACTTGCCACAGCAGGAGATATCGTTGCAGACCCGTCTGCACCCGAAGCTTTTGTTAATGGTATAATGGAAGGTGTAGAGTGGATTTACCAAAATGGTAGACTAACTGCACAAGAAATTGACGAAATACAGACTGAAATTAGGTCAGCAAAGTCAAATAAGTTGGAAGAAGTCAAGTTAAACCAATGGAAGAGGTTCATTAGGAATCTCTAACATATAAATAAAAAAGTAAACTCAAACAGGAGAAAAACATGGCAGAGTTAGAAACAAACCTAGATACAGTTGAAGAAACTGTTGAAGCTATAGAGGAAGGTCAACAACCTAATGCTAAAGCTGAAGATGGTGACAAGAAGCCTGTAAAACAAGGGTCATCTGACGCTGAGAAAATCGAAAGCGGAAAGGGTGATGTCGTCAAACCTGAAGAAAATCCTGTTGACAAAGCTGTTGCATCAGTAAAAGCTGCTGAGAAAGCTCCTTCTAACGAAGGTGACCCTCAGAAGAAAGGTGCAGACAAACCTATGAAAGGTGAGAAGCTCAAAGAAGGAGAGGAAGACTCTTCTAAAGATGTTCAAGAAACATCTAAAATGGAGAACATCAAAGCTATCGTCAACAACATGAAGGAAATGACTAAAGAGGAACTTCAAAAAACTTTTGGTTCAATATCAGAAGAAGAAGTTGACGAAACCTTGACAAAAGCAGAAGTCGCTAGAAAAATCGTTGAAACACTTAAGAAACTTGATAACGAAGAAGTTGCTAAGATTCGTGAGAAGTATGAAGACGAAGAAGAAGAAGAGAAAGAAGAAGAAGTCAAAGAAGAATCTGTTGACGAAGAAACTTCTGCGGAACTTGAATCTTCATTAGTAGAGATAGAAGTAGAAGACGACCTATCTGCAATCTCAGAAGCACTTGACCTTTCAGAAGAAAATCAAGAAAAAGCTAAGACAATCTTCAAAGCTGCAGTGACTTCAAAAGTTGCTGAAATCAAAGAAGAACTTGAGTCTCAGTATTCAGAAGAATTAAAAACCTCAGTAGAGAAAGTTAAAGGTGACCTTGCGGAAGCAGTTGACAAGTATCTTACATATTGTGCAGACGAGTGGACGAAAGAAAACGAACTTGCGATAGAAAGAGGTTTGAGGTCAGAAATGACTGAAAACTTTATCGAAGGATTAAAAACATTGTTCGTAGAACACTATGTTGATGTCCCTGAAGATAAGTATAATGTTATTGATGAACTCGCAAATCGTCTCGATGAAATGGAAGAGAAATTAGACAACGAAGTATCTAAAAATATGGAAATTGTCGAAGAGAACGACCTTTTAAAGAGAAGTAATGTGATTAGAGAAGCCTGCGAAGACTTAACTGAATCACAAAAAGAGAAAATGGAATCACTTGCAAATGGTGTAGACTTTAAAGATATCGAAGACTTTAGTGATAAAGTATCAGAAATCAAAGAAGCTTACTTCCCAATTGAAGGTGAAACCATCTCTGAGGATACAGTAGTAGAAGAAGGAACTGGAGAAATATCAGAAGATAGAGAACCTGTTCTAGACCCTTCAATTGCTAGATACTCAGAGGCATTAAGTAAACTAAAACCATTAGGTTAAATTTAAAGGAAAGAAACAATGTTTTTATCAGAAAACTTACAGGACAAGTGGGAGCCGATTCTAGAGCACTCCGATTTACCAAAAATCGAAGACAACTACAAACGTGCAGTCACAGCTGTTATCCTTGAAAACCAAGAGAGAGCTTTAAACGAAGATAGAGCTACTCTTGCAGAAGCAGCACCTTTAAATTCCACTGGCACAGGTATTTCTAACTGGGATCCGATTTTGATTTCATTAGTAAGACGTGCTATGCCAAATCTCGTTGCATACGACATTTGCGGTGTTCAACCAATGACAGGCCCAACTGGACTTATCTTTGCTATGAAAGCAAGATATAACGATGACGTTGACGCTGATAGATTGAATACATCAGAAGCTTTGCATAACGAAGCTAGAACTGATTATTCAGCATCTGCTCAAACAACATCAACTTCAGTAGGAAGTGACCACACAGGAGACCCATTCAATGGTTCTTATGGGTCACAGACTTCAGGTGGTATGTCAACAGCTTCAGCAGAGTCACTAGGTGACGGTGCTGGAAACCATTTTGCTGAAATGGCATTCTCAATTGAGAAAGCTACAGTGACAGCGAAATCAAGAGCACTTAAAGCGGAATATTCATTAGAATTAGCACAAGACCTCAAAGCAATCCACGGTCTTGATGCAGAATCAGAACTTGCAAACATTCTATCATCAGAAATCCTTGCTGAAATAAACAGGGAAGTTGTGAGAAGTGTTAACAACCAAGCGAAAACTGGTGCAGCTGCTACAGCTGTTTCAGGAACTTTCAACTTGGACGTTGATGCAAACGGTAGATGGTCTGTAGAAAAGTTCAAAGGACTATTGTTCCAAATCGAAAGAGAATCAAATGTTATTGCTAAAGAAACAAGAAGGGGTAAAGGAAACTTTATTCTATGTTCTTCAGACGTAGCTTCAGCATTGTCAATGGCTGGTGTATTAGATTACGCACCTGCTCTTTCAACCAACTTAAACGTTGATGATACTGGTAATACTTTTGCTGGTGTATTAAACGGAAGAGTTAAAGT
>Ga0222719_10001763_pt1 | contig 20515 bp, 12 predicted proteins | sample C33_34DmetaG_FD_165039 | JGI IMG/M metagenome (GOLD analysis project Ga0222719, IMG submission 165039) | Estuarine water microbial communities from San Francisco Bay, California, United States - C33_34D | ecosystem: Environmental > Aquatic > Marine > Unclassified | place: USA: California... | reverse complement strand
TTTCCCTGGCGTTGGTACCTTTATTGGTGGTGTGATTGGTGCTGGTCTTGGTGAGTATCTAGCTAAGAATCTTTATGGTCAGATAGCTAAGAATCTTACAGGTCAAGGTCTGAGTCCTCTTGGTGATTCAGGGATAACAGAAGAGCAGATGAAACAAAAACTAAAAGAACAACAAGATGCAACTGCTGAGATAATGAAAGATGACCCTAGAATGAATCCTGATGCAGTGACTCAAGCAAATGGTACTGGTCCTATTGATATGGGTGCAGATGTTAATGCAAAGTTGAAAAAGATGGCAGAGTATGCCATTCAGGCAGGATTCACTAAAGAACAAGCAAAGATTATGGCAGCAATTGCCGGTGGTGAGTCAACATTTAACAACAGAAAACACAACTCAAACAGAGCAAAAGGAGATAACTCCTATGGTCTGTGGCAGATTAACATGATTGATGAGATTGGTGTTGAGAGAAGACGTCAATTTGGTATTAGCTCCAATGAAGATCTTTTTGATCCAGTAACTAATGCTAGAGCAGCAAAAGCAATCTTTGATACTCGAGGTTTTAATGCATGGGGGGCATATAAGGATGGCAATGCTGCCAAATATATGAACGCAGCAAAGGCACTTGATCTGAGTGGGACTACTTCTGCGCCACAAGTTACTCCTATCAATAAACCATTGACTGTTCCTATGAGTCAGCAGCCAGGAGAAAATGCATCACAAGCAGAGATAGATGAATACTTTAGAAAATTAGACGCTGGAGAGTTGACAGGCACTCAGGTTTCGCCTACAGTATCTCCTATAGCACAGTCTTCCTCTGTTGCATCAAGAGCATCCTATGAGGGTGGTAGATCACAGACAGTGACTATTCCATATCCAACAGGAGGAGGAGGTCAAGAATCTCCTATGATGGGTGGTGGTTCTGGTGGTGTTATGGTAATGGGTGGGTCTACCAGATCGTTGGTAAATAGTTACTACAAATCCAAGTTGATGGGATTCCTATACAAGCAAGGTTAATGGCAAAACATAACTCAGCATCAGAACCCGCTAATATTCTACAGTTCTCTATCCAATCTAATGGTGGAGAGACTGTAGATATGTCTGCTGCAGTAACAGAGTTCTCATATTATGAGAGTGTTTTGTCTAATAACGTTACAGCAACTGTTACTGTAGTGGAGACTGGCAATACAAAGGGTGGTGCTATTGATGGTCTTTTAGATAACCTACCAATCAGAGGTGGAGAGAGAATTGATATCAAGATAGAAGATAATTATGACAATACTTTAAAATTTGGGGATGGTTTGTATGTTAATAGAGTAAGAAATGCCATACCTGGAACACAAAAAGATGTTTACTTTCTTGATCTAACATCACGTGAATACTTTGCTAATGATCAGGTAAGAGTTGTGAAGAGATATAAGGAAGCACCTATCTCCACTCATGTATCTTCAATCCTTAAGGATGTTTTGAAAACAGATTCTAAACTTGATATAGATACCACTAGTCTTAACTATAACTTCTTTGGTAATGATAGAAAACCATATTATGTTTGTACTTGGTTAGCATCTAAATCTGTTCCACAAGTATCAGCAAGTGGTGGAAGTGGTGGTAATACATTAAATGGTGCAGCAGGTTACCTGTTTTATCAGACACGTGATGCTATTCATTTCAAGTCCATTGATGGTCTATTTAAGCAGAAATCTGAAAAAAAATATGCATTTAGTGATACTACAGGAGTTCCAGAAGGATATGATGCTAGTATCATAAACTATACTATTGATACTGATATTGATCTAGGTCAAAACCTTACTCTTGGTGCTTATAATAACAGAACTATTTTCTATGATCCTGTATCATTTAATTATAAAGTAACACAGTATGGTATTGAAAATCAGAAAAATAAGATCACAACTGCTGGTAAGCAAAGTGAAGAGAGTGGTAACTTGGTAGCAAAACAATTCACAGCATCTCCAACTAGACTAATGAGTGCTGTTAGGGATGTGGGTTATAATTCTCCTGGAGATACTGCAGAAGAACAACTTAAAGCATGGAAGGAAGACCCCACTAAAGCAAACTTTGATGCAGAAGGAACAATGGTTCAATCTATTATGAGATATAATCAGTTGTTTACTATCCAGACCAATGTTACAATTAAAGGAGACTTTAGTATTAAAGCAGGTGATGTGATAAGATGTGATTTCCCCCAGGTTAGAGGTAATACTGGTTCAGGTAAGGATATAAATAAGAAAACCAGTGGGGATTATCTAGTGGCACATGTTTGTCATAGAGTAACTCCATCAGATACATTTACAAGCCTTGGATTGATTAGAGATTCTTACGGTGTAAAGATAGATAAATGATAGAACAAGGACTATTTCAAAATCATTTTGTAGGAAGAGACGGATTCCAGTGGTGGATCGGTCAAATCCCTGATGCCAAAACTTGGAGGATAAATCTCCCACCTAAGAATGTGGGAGGTACTGGTGACCCTGAATATATGGGTTATGGTGAGAGATATAAAGTTCGCATTATGGGATACCATACTGCTGAAAAAGATGAGTTACCTGATGAGGATTTGCCTTGGGCAACTCTTATGTATCCTGTCACCTCTGGTGGTGGAGGATCTTTTTCTCAGACATCTAATATAGTACAAGGAACTTTTGTTTATGGTTTCTTTTTAGACGGAGAAGAAGGTCAGCAACCTGTTATTATGGGTTGTATTGGATACAATGACTATCAGGCAGTGATGAAGAATGTTCCTTCTTCTGGGTTTGTTCCTTTTAGAGGATTGCCACCTAATGAACCTGTTCCTGCAGGTGCAGCACCATTGTCTCAAGGCAAATCTGGTGCTGCTGCAGATGTTCTGGCAGCTGCCAACGCTGCTGCTACAATAAATGGTAAAGAGAAAACAGGTATTGAAGACGTAACAATATCAAAGTTAGATCAAGATCAGGCAGATGAGAATACTTCTGCACTAGCACAACCTAAAACTTGTGAGACTCTTCCTGTTGGTAGGATACAACAGTCTATTAGAAATCTTATTCAGGATGTAGAGTCAGCAAAGAAAGGATTATATGATTTTGAACAGGGTGCTCTTCAGGATATAGCAAATAAAGAAGAATGGATCAATCAGAAACTTGAGATGTATGCTGAACAGATCGCTGGTGGTCTGAAGGTAGTTTATGCTGAGATTGAAAAGTATGTAGAGAATAAGACAAATCAAGCACTTAAGTTTGCTTATGACCTTGCATTTCCCAATGAGAGATCTCTCGTAGAGAAAACATCAAGCACTATTCTTGATACTATTGCTTGCTTCTTTAGGAAGATAATGGGTCAATTGGTTCAATTGATGGTTAAGTTCCTCAAAGATGCTGTTGATAGAATCATCAATGTTTCTAAGTGTTTTGTTGATAACTTTATTGGTGGAATCTTTGGAACCCTGGGTGGTATCATTGAAGGAATGTTTGCTGGTCTGTCTAGTATGATCTCTGGCGCTGTTGATATTGGTGAGGGCGCTCTTGATTTAGGTGGAGATGTATTAGGAATGATTGATCAACTTATTTCATTCCTGTCTTGTGATGATAGACCAGAGTGCTCAGAAATTAATGATTGGAATATTATTTCAGGTGGAAGTCTAATTAGTAAAGGAGATTTGACTTCCATTACAGATAGAGCAAAAGGATTGTTCCAAGAGACTCAAAATTTAGGTTTGCAAGCACTTGACACCTTTGATATGCTCACTGACATTAATTTAGATCAACTGTTTAACTTGGGAGACGATTGCAATACCAGAGAGATACTATGTGGGGCACCTATCTTAGAGTTCTTTGGTAGTAATGGTACAGGAGCAGCTGGCAATCTAGTGATTGGTGCTGCTGGTGATGTCATTGGAGTTGATATGGTCAGCTTTGGTGTAGGATATAATGAAAGTGTTAGAGCAGAAGTTATTGATCTATGTGGTAATGGTAATGGCACAGTATTAAAACCAGTCTTTGGTAGAATACCTACTGATGGAACACCTATTGGTGGAACTGGTGGAGGTACACCTGCATTAGCACCACCTAACATTGGGTTTGGACCCTTTGCTCCACAGAACTATCCATTCCCTGGTGGACCTGGACCTTCATTGTCTCCTGTCCCTCTTGGTCCTGTTGCTGGATCATCACCAATCTATGGTCTAGGTCCTACTGGATTTGGAAATGAACTACCTCCTGAGTGTGTAGATACAGAGTTTACAGTTACAAGGGCTGCTGTTCTTTCTAATACATTTACTTTCAGATTAGTTGATGCTGATCCAGCATTTATTACTGGATGGGATTACACAGGCAATGACGTCAGTGGTGGAGAGAATGAGGGAGGGACATCTTATATTGAATGTGTTGTTCCTGGTAAAGATTATCTGGTTCAAGGATTCTTAGAAGATGGAACACCAACACCTAACCCACTGAAGATTGATGCTGGTGGTTCTACTGTGAGAATGGATGATGCTTGGCACGGAGGAACAGAGACTGTTCAGGAGGATGTACTAGTAGATAATAATGCAGATGTTGGGTTTAGAATCACTACATCTGCTAATTACTCTAACAGAATCATTATCAATGACCTTGGTATTGATTATCAAAAACCAAGAACTAATAGATCAGATCCGCCAGACAGGCAACTTAATCTTAATGAAACTAGGCAAGTAAGAGCAAATAGAGTATATGATGTTCAGGTCATTTCACCTGAGGCTGAATCTGAAGATGGTGGAACAAGAATTAGAATTAGTAATGATGGTAGAGGTTTTGAAGTAGAAGAAGCAACAGATGGTGACTGGTCTGATGTTAGAATTACTGCTACTAGGGGAAGATTTTTTGACCTAGTAAGTAATGCTGCTGGTTCTTCTACTGCAACTGCAAAGTATATTTTAGAAGGTGATGATCAGGTAACTGTTCAGCAAGATGTAGAAAGAGACATTGGATGGGTATCTGATGGAGACTATCTTGACTTGGTTGTTACAGCAGGAGCAGGTAAGTTTAGGAATGTAAAGAACAATACTTGCTTGTATAGATTAGAACCAGTATCACCACCAGATGGTCCTGGAGAGGCAATACCTCCTCCACAGGTTGGTGTTCCAGTCCTTCCAAACATTTTGATACCTGCACCAGTACCTACTGGTGATATTGGTATTGTTGATGTGATTGTGGTTCAATCTGGTGGTGGTTATCTCTCTGGTCCTGATGGAAGTAAGGGTGGTGATGGAAGAACCTGGGCAAATCCTGGTGATGTTATTATTGTTAGAGATGATGGTAGAATTGAAACACCAATCCCAGCAGGTAATTATTTCTGTGTGAATGCTGGTGATACTGTTGAACTTCCACCTGGAACAACAGTTGTCACTGAGACTAATGGTGGTGTAGGTGGTGGTGAACGTATTGTAGGTGGAGCACCTTATGTGATGAGAAATCCAGGATGCTTTACTACACCTGAATCAGATTATAAAAAGGAAGAAGCAGGTTATCCTGTTCTTCTTTATCTCTGTGACATCATTGTTGAGTCACCTGGTTTTGGGTATGAACCAAATGATCCTGTTATTATTACACCAGACAGAGGAGCAGAAGCAACTCTGAAAGTTGATAAGTTTGGTAGAGTCATTGGTGTTAATGTAATTAAACCTGGTGAGGGATTCAAAGAACTTCCTAGGGTCACTATTGATTCAGATAATGGATACAATGCAATCCTTCTAGCAAAACTTTGTATAGATAAGGATATAGAGTTTGAAGATCCTGAGAAGGTAGTCCAAGTAATAGATTGTGTAGGTAACTTTTAATGGCAGATCCAGTTAATCCTTATAGAATTAGATATGGCACAGTAGATGGAGAGATCAAATTTGGACACATAACATCTGATAGGCAGATTGATGCTGTTCTTATCAGAAATTTTAAGAATTGGAAGCATTATATTGAGTTGTGTGCTACAGGGAAGGACCATAGAAAGAATGGAACAATCATCAGAGCACCTGGTTCATGTGAAATTAAGGCAGGTGACAATGTTGGTAAAGGTATTCCTGGTGTTTATGTTGAGGCAGTCAGTGGTGACCTGGTATTGAGAGCACCAAGTGGTAAGGTAAGAATTGAAGGTCTTGATGTTGAAATTACTGCTACTGGTGGAACTAATACTAGAGGTAATGTGAACGTCACAGCAACTGAAAAGATTATTCTTAATTCTGACCAGATAATAGATATTAATGCACCAGTTGAAGTGAAGATTGTATCAGAAAAAACTGTAGATGTCACTGGAAAAACTGTGCTAAATCTATATGGGGGTTTCATGTCTTGCGCTGACGCTGCAGCCACTGCAAAAACAAGTCTTGGTCCCAAGGGTGGATCTAGTCATGTAGAAAGAATTAAAGCAGAACTTTAGAGGAGAATTATGAACGCAACAGATGTAACAGCAGGGGGGCAATTCCAATGTGGTGGAGGAAAGCCTGATATCTTAGGTCGTGGTCCCACAAAGGTCAGAGGATCTGCATATATCCAAGGTCCAGAGTTAGTTGGAGACCCATCACAATTCCCTGGTGTTGCTGGTAAAGGCGATCCATTTGAATTGGGGTCAGTGATGGCTGGTCAGACTGGTAATCCAGAGATGTTGCCTTCACCATTCTATGCATTCTTTGCCACTTCATTTGCAAGAATCAAAAGTTTCTTAAAAGTTGATTTGCTCTTGACAGTTAAGGTAATTAAGAGTAAAGTAATCTATGCAGAAGTGATTATGGCAAAGGTTAAAAACTTTGCTATTCCTCATCCAACATTACCAAACACTAATTTAATCTATGCTTGTCTGGAAGGACCAGAGAATGCAGTCTATGTAAGGGGTGTTCTTAGAAATAATGACACCATTAAACTTCCAGATGTGTGGAAAGAGTTGGTAGACCCCAGAACAATTACAGTATCACTGACACCAGTTGGTGCTGAACAGGGTCTCTCATTAAAGAGGTCAACAAATAATGAAGTAGTGGTTCAAGCAAAACCTGGTATGCCTATACATTGCCACTATCATATCTTTGCAGAAAGAAAAGACGTAGAAAAACTAGTAACAGAGGTTAGTATTTGATGTTAGATTTTACAAATTGGCAGAGTTTATTTACTTATCCAGAAGGGGGCAAGGAAGGAACATTGCCTTTTAAGTTTCAAAACTTTGGAACCTTTGCTGGTCCTCAGTATGCATCTGAGAACTATAACTATGATACTGCTGCCCTTGAAGGAACTTGGCATACTACTGTTCCTGGTGACTATTCTTTCAAGAACTTTGACTTAGGTGCTTATCTTTTTAATACTGATGCAAACTATGTGGGGTTTCATTGTGATGGTGTGTCCACAGCAATGATGACTCTTGAATCATCATATGGCAATATTCCAGTCTTTAATGTCCTTGCAAAGCAGACTAATGTAACTGGAAATATTTTTTCAGTTGGAAAAATTACTTCTACTGGAGATATAAGTACTTCAGGTGACCTTTTTTGTAAAGGCAAATTCACCTTTACTGGTCCTATGAGTTTGACTGGTGTAGGTGATGTGGCAGAAAAAATTAACAGTAAACTTGATGCTTCAGCTAAGGGATTTGATATTCCACACCCCAACAAAGAGAGACATAGGCTTAGACATATTTGTGTTGAAGGTCCTGAGAATGGACCAATTTACATCAGAGGCACTTTGAAGGGATCATCAATTACTCTTCCAGATTACTGGCAGGGATTAGTTGATCCTGATTCAATCACAATTCAACTAACACCTATTGGCACTTATCAAGAACTATTTGTCAAATCTATTAGTTGGGGAAAAACTGTTGAAGTTAGAAATCGTGAAGGTAGTTCAATCCATTGTCACTATTATATTATGGCAAATAGGATTGGTGAGAAATTGCATATAGAATATGATGGAGAATCTCCTGCTGATTATCCTGGTGATTCAAGTCAATATTCTATTGCAGGATACGATTACGATAGGAGATCATAATGGCTTTTGGAGTAACTTCATATGCTAATGAACCAGTTGGCATTATGTCTGCCAACGTTATATCTATTGATCAGGGACTGACTGGCATAAGTGCAAATAGTAGTCTCAGATTGCAAGAATATAGGTACAACTTATATCTTGGTCCATCTCAAAATATTGATAATAAAACTATAACAACCTTCTTAGATCCATCTACTGCTAAGAAGACTGAGATTTTAGGAATAGGTAATGTATCTACCTTTGATGCAGCACCAATTTTCTATCCATCAGATTCAGCAGCTAAGAATGCAGCTGGTTCTTTGTACGGACTTGCATCAGAAATGTATAGTAGTGGTGCTATATCTGCTGTAGAATCATACCTTAGTGCTACTATGGTTAATCCATCTCCTGGAACATATACTGCTGGAGATCCTGTTACTAATGGTCTAGGAGAATCAGTGGGTGTAGTTGCTATTACTAGAACATTAGTTCAAACTGGATTTACCTATACTGGACAATTACAAATTAAAAGTTGGTCTAATACTATTTCAGTAGGATCAACACTCACAGCATCAGGTATTACAACCAATTCAGGAGCTATCAATTATATTGGTGTTGGTAGTATGCATCAGGATGTGGTTGCTGTTTCAAATTATCCAAATCTAGAACCTCCTAACACAAGTGTAGAAAATCCACTTTCTGGTCTAACAGATGTTGGATTGACTACAGCAAATGCTGGACTAGGTATTGGAAATACTTTCTATGCAAATGGTTGTGAGACTAATACATATGCTGACTATGTGAATGTTCAAGGTGGTGTTCCATATATGGGAGATGTACTTGCTTTTGATACTACTTCAGACACAGGATCTGCTTCTCAGATTGCTGCACTAAGAGCAGATCTGACTCCACTAAGAACTGGTATCACATCTTATGTTTCTGCTGCTGTAGAAGTTAAGGGTAGGAAGTATGATGCAGGTCTTAATGTGTGGATTCTTACGAAAACAACACCCATTTTAGAACAACAAAAGACAGACCTTAATAATGCTATCAACGTCTTAGAAGACCCCACCTTCCAGTCATAGAACTGGCACTCTGCCCTTGACTCTGCCCCCCACTCTGCCCTACAATACAGGAGTCAGCAAAAAACCTATGTCTTCTAATCACCAGCAAAACGACTATCTTTGCGAAAGTGATGATGATAATTATCTAACTAGAGTTGTGGTTGATACTAACTCACGTAAAGTTTATCTTTACTCTAGTGATGGTGATAGTAGAACAGTTGAGTGTGAAACAGTGGATCAGTTTATGAATGTACTTGAACTGATTAGAGCTGTGATTGATGATGACATGGTAGCATACTGTGAACCAGTCACTGCTACCACAGGGAAATTCACTTTTTAGTTTCAAAAAAGGGGCAAAATTATCCCAGCATTTTTTTTGCCCCTATTACCTTTTTATGAATAAGTACACACCCATCTTTTACAAAGAAATCCTGAAATGTTACGAGTATGAGATCAGAAACAAGACAGTCTATGGAAATGTTATTTGCAGCGAAATGGAATTTGCCCAAAGCAGCAAAAAATGCCAACTTAACAAATAAGGAGATGAAGATTACATTCAATGAGTATTGTGGTTTTCATCCTCCCACTTGGACTGGTGAAAGTGAGTGAAACAACTTTTTATCGTAGATACTGGTGATGGCAGATGTATTACTCATGATGGACATGTTCAAATGGGTAGCTTCAATCACTCTGTAGAAAAGCATCTTGAATTATGTCCTGACCAAGAGTGGCAGGTAACATATTGGATGCCTGATCCATTAGGATTAAGATACAAACGAGTAAACTTTCAGCATACGATGAAAGCAAACGAAGGTTCTGCTAGAACTGATAATGCTACAGATAGTAGACCAAGAGATTTCCCTGACCAAGCAACAAATAGATTAGAGAGAACATTATGAAGTGTCAAAATAGCAACCCCATACTCTATGTGTTTTTCTGTGTCATAAATATATCATAATAGATATCGTATGCGAGAAAGATGCCGCTATCAAGACTTGATAACTTCCTCAAGAATGTACGTGGAAATATTCTGTATGTAAGTCCTAATGACCTGGATGCTACTGATGACATTGACAATCAGGGCAATTCACTAGGACGTCCATTTAAAACCATTCAAAGAGCGCTCATTGAAGCATCAAGATTTTCATACCAGAAAGGTCTTGACAATGATAGATTTGGTAAGACTACTGTTGTATTGTATCCTGGTGATCATGTTGTTGACAACAGGCCAGGATGGATTCCAATTGATGGAACAGTTTATAGATTAAGAGATGGAACTACTTCTAGTGATTTTTCTCCATTCAATGCTCTTTCAAACTTTGATTTAGACTCTCCCACAAACCAACTATACAAACTAAACAGTGTCAATGGTGGTGTAATCATTCCACGTGGTGTATCCATTGTGGGCATGGATCTACGTAAAACTAAAATTCGCCCTAAGTATGTTCCAAATCCTGAAAATAACAATATTGAAAGAACTGCTCTTTTTAGAGTAACTGGTGGTTCTTACTTTTGGCAGTTTACTATCTTTGATGGCAATCCAAACGGACAGGTATATAAAGATTATTCAACAGCAACATTTGTTCCTAACTTCTCGCACCATAAGATAACTGCTTTTGAATATGCAGATGGTGTTAATGATGTATACATTAATGATGCTTTCAACTCTAATCAGAAATATTCAAGAACTGATCTTGAGATGTATTATGAGAAAGTAGGACTTGCATATGGACCTGCTTCTGGTAGAGCAATTTCGCCTGATTATCCTTCATCTGGTCTTGATATTGAGGCAAAGATTGATGAATATCGTATTGTTGGTCCTCAAGGTGGTGCAGTTGGTATTACCAGCATCAGGGCAGGTGATGGTGTTACAGCAACTACAAGTATTACTGTTGAAGTAGAATCACCTGGAGTAGAAGGTCTGAATGTAGATACAGCATTCCAGGTCAATGATTGTGTGGATCCTGCATATAATGGTTCATTCCTTGTAGATACTGTTTTAACTAGAAATGCTTCTACTGGCAAAACTACTAAGTTTACCTATAATGTAGGAAATGCACCTACAGATGCTTTAGAGACTCCTGCATCTGCATCTGTTGTATTGGATACTGATACTGTATCATCAGCATCACCTTACATCTTTAACATCTCTATGAGATCTGTTTTTGGTATGTGTGGTCTCCATGCTGATGGTTCTAAGGCAACTGGATTCAAATCTATGGTGGTAGCTCAATTTACGGGCGTATCTCTACAGAAAGATGACAATGCATTCCTGAAGTACGACAAGACTACAGGTACATTCCTGTATGCTAATAACGTTCCTAATATCCATAGTGATCCAGATGCGAAATATAGACCAGAATATATTAACTTCCATATTAAGGCATCAAACAATGCTATTTGCCAGTTAGTTTCTATTTTTGCTATAGGTTATTCTCAGCAGTTTGTCACTGAAAGTGGTGGTGACTTCTCAGTTACTAACTCTAACTCTAACTTCGGAGAAATAGCTCTTAACTCAACTGGATTTAGAGATGCAGCATTCTTGCAGGATGATGTTGGTTATATTACTCATGTTATTCCTCCACAAGAAATTCAAAGTAGCAACTTTAACCTTGAATATGATGCTATTGATGTGACCAACACTATTGGTATTTCATCTACAAATAGATTATATCTCTATAATAAGACAAACTCAGAAAATCCTCCAAAAGGTGTTCTTCAAGGTCATAGAATTGGTGCAAAAGTAAATGACACTCTAAATGTTGGCATTACCAGTGATGGAACTCTGAGAACAAAGTCTGCTCGCATTGTGATGCAGGGCACTGAGAATAGTACTAATCAAGTTAGTTCAGTAAAGACAAGAACTATTGGAAGAACTGCTGCTGGTATCAATAGCATCACAGCAGATGTAATCACCTTTACAGACAATCATCAGTTATTGAATGGTGAGACTATTAGATTTGTCTCTGATACTGCAAGATTGCCTGATGGAATTATCAATAATAAGGTATATTTTGCTATTACAGATGGATTGAATGCTGATCAACTTAAAGTTGCATCTTCATTCAGTGAGGCAGCAGCAGGTCAATCAATTACCATCAACAATAAAGGTGGAACAATCAGGGCAGAAAGTAGAGTTAGTGATAAGATTGTAGGAGATGTTGGTCACCCAGTTCAATTTGATACTGTTAATGAGCAATGGTATATCAATGTAGGAACTGCAACTACAGATAACAACATCTATTCTACATTAGTAGGTGTTGGTGGAACAACATTAGGTACAGCAACATCTAGATCTTATATCATAAGAAAATCTGATGATAGGTCTCTTAATGATAAGATCTATAAGTTTAGGTATGTTATTCCATCTGGTGTTGGTATCACATCAGCAAGACCTCCTAGAACTTCATTTGTTCTTCAGGAGTCTAATGATGTAACAGGTTCTACAAATAGTGAGGTAGCACTTCAATACAATCCAAGTTCTGTTTCTATGAGCAACTCTGCTCAGATGAGAAACTTTAGATTTATTTCTAATGCAGAGGTTGATGGTAGTAACCTCAATTTCACTACGGAAGTTCCTCATGGTCTGAGATCTGGATCAACAGTTAAGATCAATAATGTAACAAGTACAGTCAACACAATTGGTATTGCTAATTCTGGTTATAATGGTACATATACTGTAGTTAATGTATCAAATTCTAATAAGTTTGCTGTAACTGCACCCCCTACTAACCCAGGAACATTTACTAATAATACTTCACAGAGAACTACCTCACTTCCAAACTATCAAAAGGTTAGGACAACAAACAACTATTATGTTTATGATGTTGATACTGTAAGAGAATATCAAAATGGTGTTCAGGATGGTGTTTATTATCTGACTATTATTGATGCAAGTAACACTCCTGAGATTGCACCATTTAATGATTCAACAAAGTACTCCTTCCCACAACCAGTTAAGGATCTTTATCCTCAGTATGATAGGGACAATCCTTCCTCTGATCCAAAATCTGCAGTTTCTTATGCTTCTGCTAATACTCTTGGTTTGGTTGACGTTGATGAGGTTAAGAATAGCATCACAAAGGCTGCAGTAAGGAATGCAGAGGTTGATCTGGCTATTGGTGTTGGTATCACAGATATCAGATCCAATAGTGCTGGAACTGCTCATACTATCTACACTGATATTGAACATGGTTTAAACAGAATTGTTAAACTCCAAATTGTAAATGGTGGTTCTGGATATGGTAATGGATCAGGTGCTGTAGAGAATCTATACAATGCCAAATTCATTGCTGGTGCTGGTGTTACAGGAAGACAGGCAAGTGGTAGAATTACAGTAGATGGTTCAGGAACTATCACTGATATTGATATGATAGATCCAGGAACTAATTATGTGGTTGGAGATAACCTGACTGTTACTGGCGTTGCTACTACTACTGGTCATGTTGTTGCTTCTGTTGCTGTTACTTCAATCTATAGCAACATTGGTGATACAATTAGAATTAGTGGTATCACATCATTTGCATATGAAGGATATAATCAACTTTATACTATCAGTGGACTTTCATCCACAACTGAGATTAACGTAGAGTCTTTAGTCCCTGTTGAATCTTCATCAGATAATGGGGTAGGTGCTGATAAGACAACCAATGCAGCATTCACTATAACAGGACCAACAATTGATGTTTCAACACTTTCTTATGATAATGTAACTGGTCTTGCCACTGTTACTACATCCACTAATCATGGATTTAGGACAAATAATGCATTCACAATGTCTGGTGCTAATAGTTCTCTCTATAATGGTGGTTTTACTGTTACTAGGGTTGTAAGTCTTACTTCATTCGTTGCTAATATTGGAATTTCAACTAGTGTTCCTGCTACAACAGGTTCAATTAAGGTACACAGCCCTGGACAGGCAGCACAACCTGGTCTCATCTCACTATATGATGAGAACTTTGGTGGTAGAATTCTGAACATCTATGATGGAATTACTGCACAACTTTCAGCACAGGTTCCTAATTTGTCTGTTGATGAAGTTAGCATCAACAATCTAACAGCATTTGACTTCAAGATTGGTGATTATCTGAGAATTGATGATGAGATTGTAAGAATTAAGACTACTGTTTCTTCTAATCCACTTAAGGTATTCAGAGGTCTGCTTGGAACACAGGCAGCAATTCACTCAACAGGTTCTGTTGTTAAGAGAGTTAAGGTTAGTCCACTTGAACTCAGAAGACCATCCATTATGCGTGCTTCAGGGCATACATTTGAATATCTTGGTTATGGTCCTGGCAACTATTCAACTGCTCTTCCTGAAAAGCAAGCAAGACAGTTGACTATTAAGGAACAACTTACGTCACAAACATTCACTAGTGCTGGTGGTATTACAGTATTCACTGGTATGAATGATAGAGGTGACTTCTTTGTTGGCAATAAGAAGATATCATCTAATACTGGTAAAGAGGAAGTATTTGATACACCAGTTCCTACTGTTACAGGTGAGGATATCTTTGCTCTTGGACCTGATACAGGAACAGACATCATCAATCCTGCTGATGTTACCATCTCCAGAACTCTTAAAGTTGAGGGTGGATCAGCAGGCAATCTTCTTTCACAGTTTGATGGACCTACACTGTTCTCTAAGAAACTTACATCAACATCACCTGATGGTATTGAGGCAAACTCACTATTCATACAAGGAAATGCACCTGTTTCTAGAAAACTTACAGTTTCAACATCAAAACCAACATTAGCAGGAACACCTGGTGATATTGTTTTTTATTCTGAGGTAGATAATAGTGATACAGGCAATATTGGATGGGTATTTACTAGGAATGGAACTTGGAATCAATTTGGTGCTGTTAGTGTAGATAAAGATTCTAATGTTCCTATATTTGATGGGATAGGTATTGGAACCACAACACCTGGTGATTGTACCTTAAAGGTTGGTTCTGGTTCATCTGCATTCTGTGTTGATGGTGATGGAGTTGGTATTGGAACCACTGCTAATGGTGTAAGTCTGAGGGTTAATGGTACAGTATTTGCTAATCAGTTTACTGGTGATGGATCAGGACTGACTAATCTTACTAATGATAGTCTCTGGGTAGGTGCCAATGCTGGACTAGGAACAGGTATCTATCCTATTGAAAATCTGAGTGTTGGTATTGGAACTACTACACCTTCTGGTGCATTTGTCCTGGAACTTGGAAGTCCTGGTGTTGCAGGAACCAATCTCTATGTTGCTAATGCATCTAGATTCATTGGAACTGCTGACTTTGCAGGAGACTTGATTGTAACTGGTAAATTGCAATCAACTAATTATGATCTGGACTCCACATCAGGAGAAATAGTAGTTGGTGTTATTACTGCTACCAATATTAAGGTTGGCAGTGGTGCTACTATTATCACTACTACTTCTACTGGTGTTGGTATTGGATCAATAACACCAACAGAATCACTTGATGTTGCTAATAAAGCAAGAATCCAGTCATCCTATTCACTTACAAAATCACTCACAAGTTCAAGTAATGTTGTAACTATTGATCTCACACAGGGTCAGGTATTCAATCTAACTACTACTGAGAACATCACTTCATTCACATTGACAGGTGTTAAAGAAAATTCAGCACAATCATTCACAATCAAGATTACACAGGGATCAACACCATATGGTGTGGGTATTGCTACATTTAGAACTTCAGGTTCTGTGGCTATTCCTGTTTTATTCCCTGGAGGTGGGTTGTTGCCCACTGTCAGTGTTTCTGCTGGAGCAACAGACATCTACTCATTTATGACTTTTGATGGTGGACAATCACTCTTTGGTGTTGTTGGAGGTCAGAACTTCGTATGATGAACTTTTACAGCAACATTCCTACAGAACTACATCTTAACGGTCCAAACGTTAAGTTTAGTACCAATCCCATTAATGTATCAGCAAGTTTAGCAGGAGTAGCCACATTTACGGCAATATCAACTGCTACTTTTCCTTACAATAATACCAATGGAACATTTGATTTCCAATGGTATTTTGGTGGTAATGCAATTAATGATACATCAGTAGATCCTAATAGTAATGCTTCTATTGAAAGTAGTTCTGCTGGAATAACTACGTTTACACTTAATGGTATTGATGGTGATGATGACCAGAAACCTGTTTTTGTTGTAGCAACATATATTCCTGGACCAGATGAAGATATTATTAGTTATCCTGCTGAGGGTATCAATAAAGCAACATCAACTTCTGCTGTATTGACTGCTCCTCCAACAATTGTTATTACAAAACAGCCAACATCTGTTTTGATTGGTTCTGACAATACTGCTGAGTTCTCAATAGATGCAGAGATATCACCGTCTACTAATGTCCCTCTCTCATATAAGTGGGAATTGGAAGGAACTGAATTAATAAATGGAACTACTACTAAGACAGTCCAATCTTCAGGAACTGAATTCCCTACAATGTCTATCACTAGTGATGCTGGAGATAATATCACATTAGATTGGAGTCAACTTTCTGTTTATGACGAATTTGTAACAGGAAGAACATATACTATAACAACAAATGGTGGCAATTTGACCACTACTTTGATAGCAAAAGGTGCTGGTGGAGGAAGAGATTCCATCAGAGGTGTGAGTGGTGGTGCTGGTGGTGAATCCACAGGAACATTTACATTCTCAAGTGGACAGACATATAAACTTAGAATTGGTGGTGCTGGTGCTAATGCTGGATCTGGTGGATTTTCTGGTGGTGGTAATGGTGGTGGTGGAAATGGACAAGGTGGAGGTGGAGGTGGTTTCACTGGACTCTTCTCTGATTCAATCACTATTGGAAATGCAGTAATCATTGCTGGTGGTGGAGGTGGTGGCGCAAACGACCCTGCTGCTGGTGGTACTGGTGGTGGAACTACTGGAGGTAATGGTGGTAATGGACCTGGACCCAGAGGTGGTGGAGGAGGAACTCAATCTTCAGGCGGATCAGGTGGGTCTGGTGGTGGAGGAGCACTCCAAGGCGGACCAGGTGCTGCAGGTGGTGGTGGAGGATATTATGGTGGTGCTGGTGGAAATCCCTACCCTGTATGCTGTGCTGATGGAGCAGGTGGTGGTGGATCAGGATATATTGGTGGTGTGTCTAATGGAACAACCACAAATGGTACTGGTGGTGTTGCTAATGGTGGAAATGGATCATTTTCTATCACTAGAGTATCAACAACAAAAACTGTAACAACTACTGTAAGTGGTGCTGGTACAAAGAACTTACAAATATACACTAATGATGTTGATTATGGTGGGGTAATCAATTGTATAGTAACAGCTTCTAATGTTATCAACTCGCCATTAAATTCTCATCTTGTTTCTTATGATGTTGTTCCTCCAAGATCTATTGTTAAGTTAGAAGCATATTCTCCAACTAATCAATATAAGACACAATCAATCAATTTAGATGAAACAGCATCATTCTCTGTTGTAGATGATACGTTTGGATCAGATTACTCAGTCATTCAAATGTATGCAGTAGAGAAAGATGTTGTTATAAAACTTGGTATGTATGGCAGAAAGGGTAGTAATAACGGTTCAAATACTGGTGGACAGGGTGGTTTCTCTAATATTTCCTTTACATTGAAAAAGGAGGTAGAATATACAATTCTTGGTGTTGGTGATAATTCATCAGTATTCCTTTATAGGGGATCTAATCTGATTGCAGTTGTGGGTGAAGGTGGTGATGCTGGAACATCTGGTAATGGTGGTTTTGGTGGTGGAATTAATGTTTCAGGAGGAAATGGAAGTGGTTCTAGTAGTGTAGGAAGGGGTGGTCAGACAACAAACTTATCTCTCAATGGTATATTTGGTTCATTGTTTCAGGACTCTACAATTACTTTGTCTTCTGGGGACACAATTGCATCAGCACCTAGTGGTGGTAGAACCATAAGTTGCACTAAGGGTTCTTATTGGGTTGATCAAGGCATTTCTGCTTGTAGTAATAATAGTGCATCAAAGATTAGATATGTTGGTATAGATGGAACAACTGTTTCTAGTAGTTCTTTAATTACAAGAGGATTCAAACCAGGTTATACTATCAGCGATACAACAGGTATTGGTATTAACAATGGTGGTAATGGTGGTAGTGGAGCAACTGGTGGTTCTGGTGGTTCATCAGGAGCAGGTGGTGGGGGAGGAAGTGGATATGGCGATGGAACAATTTCTGTGATCACATCAACCAGTGGTGGTGGAGTTGATAAGGCAAGAGTAAACCTTTCTCTTGGTTAGGTTATTGATGATAAAGGTAGAATCCTTTTGTATAAATAATAAAAACTGAGGGGATAGTGAACCTCTGAGGACTTATGGCTGTAAACAAGAATTTTGTAGTCAAGAACGGAATAGAGATTGCTGTAAATTTAATTTACGGTGATACTGACCTACAGAAAGTTGGCATTGGTTCCACCACCCCACGCAGTTTGCTTGATGTACACGGAGACCTCAGAGTAGAAACTGGCGCTTATATTACAGGCGTTACTACTGCTGCTGATGAACTCAATGTTGGTCTAGGTGGTACTGCTCTTACTGTTCTTAACTCTAACGGATTTAGTGGTTTCAATATCGCAAATCCAGTCTATAACGTAGATGTTAGAAGAAGAGCAGGAGCTGGTGATACAGCAGCATACTTTCTTGGTCAAGTCAATGTAGATGGAACTCTGGTTCCAAATAATCTTAGAGTTGCTGGGTTATCTACCCTCTCTAATGTTAATATTGATGATGGTGAAGTTGAGATTGCTAAATTAGAAGTCACTGGACTTTCTACCTTCACTGGTATTGGTACTTTTGCTAGTGACCTTTATGTTGGTAGTAACTTAAATGTTGCTGGTAACTTAAATGTTATTGGTGATATTGTATATGATGAAATCAGTGGTAGAAACATTTACATCAGTGGAGTATCCACATTTGTAGGTGTATCTACATTCCAGGATAATGTCTATATTGATGGCATTTCTACATTAGATGGAGTTAAGATTGGTGATCCTTCAGGTATCATCACAGCAAGCAGTTCTACTGGAATTGTTACTTATTATGGTGATGGTTCATACTTAACTGGAGCTGCCCCTGAACTTCAAGCAGCAATAGGTATAGGTTCTGAAGGTGTTTTCATTGGTGCTGGAGTTACTCAACTCAATTTCAACTCAACAAATGGCACTGCAATTACTGTTGATCCAGCAACTGTTGGTATTGCAACAGTAACATTTACACCAGGTGTATCACTTGGTCTTGCAATTGCTCTTGGTTCCTGATAAATATCTCTAACACATAAAGAAAAATGGCAGAAGTCTTTACAAACGCACTAAAAAGGTCAGCTGGTATTGTAACAACCAGTAGTGCTGCATCTGTTGGTGCTAATGCAACAACAATCACTGGCATCTCAACAGTTGGTGTTAATGTTGGGGATATGGTTGATACTCAACACTTTCGTGGTGGAACAAAGGTAAGTGTTGTTGGTGTTGGTCAAGTCACTGTTGATAAGACATCAACCAATGCAGCAGCATCCACAACTCAGATTGTAAGGTTCTTAGGACCATCTGTTGCTTATACCTCTCCTCCAGGAACTAAATCAATTTTGATTGGTGGCACTTTTGCTAATCTCACTAATAACAGTGTAAATATTTTCATTGAGGTGAGTTCTGGTTCTACATCAACTAATATTGTAAATGATATACCTGTTCCAACAGGTAGTTCTTTTGTTATTAGTGATGCAGGCAAGACAGTTCTACTTGAAAATGATGTAATTAGGATTTACTGTGATACTGCTTCAGCAATTGATGCAACACTAGGCATTCTTCAAGGAGTTACCTGATGGCAGATAAAGGCGGTTATATTGGAAGGAATCCAGGCGACTCCTCAGTAACTATAGCAAGGCAAACGAATTCACTTAGTGGAATTCAAACTACATTTACCTTTACATCATCATATACACCTACTCTTCTGGATGTATATCTTAATGGTTCAAGACTGATTGATATTACTGACTACAGTGCAACTGATGGTTCTACTGTTACTCTTACATCAGCAGCAGAAAGTGGTGATGTTATTGAATTTGTAGCATATAAAGCATTTAATATTGCCAATCCTATAACTTCAGCAGCTGGTAATTTTTCAGTAGGTGGAGACCTTACCGTAACTGGAAGTGCTACTGTTGGTGGTGTTGGTGTTGTAACTGCTGGAAGTGATGCTTCTGGATTAACTGGAATCGTTACAAGTATCACTGCTGGTAGTAATATCAGTGTAAGTGGTGCTACTGGTAATGTAACAATCACTGGATTAGCAAATACAACTAATGTAATTGCTGATACTGTTGTTACTGATAGTCTTGTTGTTACAGGAATTAGTACACTTGGTGTCACAGTAGCAAATTCATTGGAAGGTCCACTCACATCAACTGGGGTGAACGTGACTGGTATTGTAACTGCTACCTCATTTGAAGGTGATGGTTCATC